>Ga0180222_1001295_pt1 | contig 27102 bp, 24 predicted proteins | sample eDN5th37CKraftOP_FD_151336 | JGI IMG/M metagenome (GOLD analysis project Ga0180222, IMG submission 151336) | Enriched Organic Plus compost microbial communities from Emeryville, California, USA - eDNA 5th pass 37_C Kraft OP (version 2) (version 2) ...
TCTATCTGGGGCATGCCTGTCTGCGTCAGGTCGATCTGCCGCGCCGCGCACAGGCCCATATCGATCGCATCAATCAGGTCACCGGCGAGAGCGTCCATGTTGCGGTCCTGCAGGCCGACAACATCATCACGCTGGTGAAGCGCGAGGCGCGCCATGCGGTGCGCGTCGATTCCGGCATGCTCGGCCGCAACGATGCGCCGCACGCCACCGCGACCGGCAAGGCGATGATCGCCTGGGTTCCTGAAGACCAGATCAGGCGCATGCTGCCCGATGGGCTGAAGCGGTTCACCGACAAGACCATCGTCGACTTCGATACGCTGATCGAAGAATTGCGGCATGTCCGGCGCAACGGCTTTGCCATGGATCGCGAGGAGTTTCAGCCGGGCGTGATCTGCGTCGGCGCGGCGATCCGCGATCACGCCGGCGCCGTGGTCGGTGCGATCAGCGCTTCGACTCCGACGATGCGCGCCACCGAAGAACATCTCGACCTGATGCGGCGCGAGGTCATCGCTGCCACCAAGGCGATGTCGGCCGAGCTTGGCGAACCGGGTTCGCTGCAGCCGATCGCGGCGGTCGAATAGACACTGGTTTCTTGATGGAGAGTGGGCGATGTACGCACCTGCGGGCGTGAAAACCAGCGCGGATTTTCCGATCCCCGATACGATGAAGGCCTGGGTGCTGGGCGAGCCCGGCGAACTCAAGCTGATCGACAAGGCCGTGCCGGTGCCGAAAAAGGCCGAGGTGCTGGTGCGCATCGACGCGGTTGCGATCTGCGCCACCGATCTCGAGATCATCTATCACGGCCCGCCTGCGATGATTCAGGGCGGCATGCCGTTCAACAAGAACTTCACGCCGGGCCATGAATATATGGGCACGGTGGTCGCGCTCGGACCGGGCGTCGACGAATACAAGATCGGCCAGCGCATTACGGTCGAGATCCATGCCGGTTGCGGGCAATGCAAGCGCTGCCGCGAAGGCATGTATACCTCGTGTCACAATTACGGCCTGAACTACGGCGACGTCGACAAGGGCCACCGAGCCAACGGCTTCACCACCGATGGCGGCTTCTGCGAATACCAGGTGAACCACATCAATACGCTGGTCGGCATCCCCGACGACATGTCGGATGAGGAGGCGACCCTCGTGGTCACCGCGGGCACCGCGATGTATGGCCTGACCGAACTCGGCGGCCTCGTTGCCGGTGAAAGCGTTGTGGTGACGGGACCCGGCCCGATCGGTCTTCTCGGCGTTGCGGTCGCGAAGGCGTTGGGTGCGCAGCCGGTGATCCTCACCGGCACGCGCGACAATCGCCTGCAGATCGGCAAGGAACTCGGCGCCGATCACGTCATCAACATCCGCAAGGTGAATGACGTGGTGCAGGCGGTGAAGGATGCCAATGGCGGCAAGGGCGTCGATTATGTCATCGAATGCTCGGCTGCGCCGAACGCGGTCAACGAAGCGCTGAAGATGGTCAATCGCGGCGGCAAGGTTTGCCTCGCCGCATTCCCGCACGGCGAAGCGCCGGTCGATATCGCGCATATCGTCCGCAACAACATCTACGTTTACGGCATCCGTGGCGAAGGAAAAACTGCAACGCATCGCGCCGAAGCCTTCATGAAGCAGAAGCGCTTCGATGCGACGAAGATTCACACGCATACCTTCCCGCTGGAGGATCTGCCCACCGCGATCCGCTACGCCAAGGATCGCGTCGAGGATGCGATCAAGGTGGTGGTGAAGATGAAGCCGGGCGCCGCGCAGAAGATCGCGGCGGAGTAACACCGCGCAAGCGGCGCATTTCTTCCCTCTCCCCTCGGGGGAGAGGGTGCCGAAACGCCGAAGGCGTTGAGACGGGTGAGGGGGCGATAGTCTCCCACCACCGCCTCACCCGGCTCGGACCTTAAGGTCCTCGCCGACCCTCTCCTGAAGGGGAGGGACAACGGAGCAAGTGGCGACCATGCTTCTCTGCGACGCATATCTGACGCCGAAGTCGCTCGACGAAGCCTTCGATCTGATCGAGGCGCATCGCGGGCGCTATCGGCTGGTCGCCGGCGCCACCGATCTCCTGCCCTGGGCGCGCGAGGGTCGCGCCGGCGACGTGCATATCCCGGTGCTGATCGACATCGCGACGATTCCGCAGTTGCGCGAACGCACCGTCAGCGAAAAAGGCGTGCGCCTCGGCGCGGCAACTCCGATCCAGCGCTTTCTCGACGATGCCGCGCTCGGCCGCGCCATGCCAGCGATGCCGCGCTGTGCGGTCTGGTTCGCCGACGATCAGCTCCGCGAAGCGGCGACGATCGGCGGCAATGTGGTAAATGCTTCGCCCGCCGCTGATGGTGTGCCGCCACTCGCCGCGCACGACGCGGTGGTCGAGCTTGCAAGCCGAAAACATGGCCGGATCGAAACGCGGCGCGTTCCGATCGGCGATTTCATCATTGGCCCCGGCAAGACCGCCTTGACCGAGGACGAAATTCTCGTCGCGATCGAATGTGCGGCGCTCCAGGGCTATGGCGGCAGTTTCGAAAAGGTCGGACACCGCCGGTCGCTGGTGATCTCCACCGTTTGCCTCGCCGCCCTTGTGAAGCTCGACGATGACGGACGTCGTTTCGACGATGTCCGCCTGTGTCTTGGCGGGATCGGCCCGGTGCCGGACCGGCTGCGCGATGTCGAGCAGTTCCTGAAGGCGGGACCGGTCGATGCAGACCGGCTCGCGCGGGCTGCGGAGATGCCGGTGAGCCTTGTGCGTTCGCGCACAAGGCAGGATTACCGCCGCGACGTCGTGCGCGGCTTCATGCTGCGCGGGCTCGTCAATGCGGCGCGGCGCGCGGGAGCCGAGCCCGATCTGTTCAGCGCAGAACTGGAGGCCGCCTGTGCCTGACATGCGGATCGAAGCCGTCGTCAACGGGCGCAAGATCGCGCGCAGCGCGCAGCCCCATCAGCGTCTGCTCGATTTCCTGCGCGACGAGTTGCAGCTCACCGGCAGCAAGGACGGCTGCGGCGCCGGCGAATGCGGGGCGTGCTCGGTCTTCGTCGACGGTGTGTTGATGAAGTCCTGCATGATGCCGGTCGGCAAGGCGCAGGGCGCGAGCATCGAAACCGTCGAAGGGCTGGCGCAGAAGGGCGATCTCTCCGTTCTGCAGAAGGCCTTCCACAAGACCGGCGCCAGCCAGTGCGGTTATTGCATTCCCGGCATGGTGATGGCCGCGACCGCGGCCTTGCGTGCCAATCCGTTTGCCGACCGCGAGGAGATCAAGGAGCGGCTCGGCGGAAACATCTGCCGCTGCACCGGCTATCAGAAGATCTTCGATGCGGTCGAGCTGGCGCGCGACGTGCAGAACGGCCGGTTGCCGGCGACTGCGCTCGCCGAAGCCGATGTGTCCGAAGGCAAGTTTATCGGCGCCAATGTCCGCCGCATTGATGCGCCGAGCAAGGTGTCGGGCGCGCTCCGTTATGCCGGCGACATGACGATGCCGCACATGCTGCATATGCAGGTGCTGCGCTCGCCGCATGCGCATGCGCTGATCGAATCGATCGACACCTCGGAAGCGGAGGCGATGGAGGGCGTCGAAGGCGTCATCACCTGCGCCGACGTGCCGGGCGAGGACGGGTTCGGCGTGTTCGTTCACGATCAGCCGGTGATGGCGCGCGGCAAGGTGCGTTATGTCGGGGAGGCGGTCGCCGCCGTCGCGGCGGAGGATCTCGTCACCGCGAGGCGCGCCCTGGCGAAGATCAAGGTCGCGTACAAGCCGCTGTCCGCGGTGTTCGATCCGTTCGAGGCGATGAAGTCCGGCGCGCCGGTCATCCACGATTACGCGCCCGACAATGTGACGAAGCACATTCCGATCCGCAAAGGCGACGTCGAGAAGGGCTTCGCGCAGTCCGATCTCGTGGTCGAGCAGGATTACGAGACGCAGGCCATTGAACATGCCTATCTCGAGCCGGAGGCGGGGCTTGGCTACGTCGATCACGACGGCGTCGTGACTATCGTTTCGCCGAGCCAGAACATCACCCACCATCGCCACATGCTGGCGAAGATCATCGCAAAGCCGATCAGCAAGGTGCGGTTCATCATGTCGCCGGTCGGCGGCGGCTTCGGCGGCAAGGAGGACATGATCTATCAAGGCATGCTGGCTCTGATGGCGATGAAGACGCGCCGTCCGGTGCGCCTTGTGTTCACCCGCGAGGAATCGATTGCGACCACGGCCAAGCGCCATCCCTCGCGCACCACGCTGCGCATGGGCCTGACACGCGACGGCCGCATCCAGGCGGTGGCGTTCAAGATGGTATGCGACGGCGGCGCCTATGGCCTTTCGACCGAAGGCGTGATGCGCAAGGCCGCGATCCTCGGCGCGGGTCCGTACAACATCCCGAACCTGCAGATGGATACCTACGGCGTCTACACCAACAACACGCCGTCCGGCGCCTTCCGCTCCTTCGGTGCGCTGCAGACGCAGTTCGCAACCGAGTCGCATCTCGACATTTGTGCGGAGCGGCTCGGGCTCGATCCGTTCGAGATCCGCCGCATCAATGCGATGCGCGATGGCGCGCAGACGCATACGAAGCAGACGCTGAAATCGGTGAGTTATCTGCGCGTTCTTGAAGCGGCCGAGAAAGCGTCCCGCTGGGAAAAAGGCGCGCCGACATCGCGCGGCGACAGCCGCTCCGACCTCGGCGGCGAGGGCGTGCGCGCGTCGTGCAGTCTCGGCGCGCGCTTTTCGGCGGACGTGACACGCGAGGCGGCAGAGTGATGGCTCTCTTGCCGCATAGGCGAACCTCACCCGGCCTCATCCTGAGGAGGCCGCGCAGCTCTTCTCCCCTCCCCCCGCGAGCGAAGCGAGTGGTGGGGAGGGGTCGGGGGTGGGGGCGCTTTCTTCCGCTTTTGCGCCAAATCCCCCCCACCCCGATCTCCTTCACTTCGTTCAGTCGATCGACCCTCCCCACCGCTTCGCGGGGGGAGGGAAACGAACGAAGGATGGGGCCGCCCTTGTCCTTCGAGACGCCCGCTTCGCGGGCTCCTCAGGACGAGGGCGGAGTTGACGCTGGAGTGCTTGTCTGATGGCGCGCAAACGCGGACGCGGCATGGCTGGAGCCTGGTACGGGATCGCGCGCACCGCGACGGTCGATCGTGCCGGCGCGTGGGTCGAGATCGACGACGGCGGCAGCGCCAAGGTCGTCACCGGCGTCACCGAGATCGGCGAGGGCATCCTCACCGTGCTGGCGCAGATCGCGGCCGAGGAACTCGGCGTGCGCCCCGAAGACGTCACCATCGGCGACAACGACACCGCGCGCTCGCCGGAAGCCGCGCATGCCGGTGCGACACGACAGACCTACATGATCGGCAATGCCGTTGCGCTGGCTTCGCGCGAAGCGTTCGGGCGGCTGGCGCAGGTCATGGCCAACGAATGGAGCGTGCCGCCGGATACGATCTGCGCGGCGTCCGGCGAAATCTGGGCCGAAGGCACCAACCATCGCACCACGATGGACAAGGCGGTGCATCTTGCGAAAGGCCGCGGCGTGGTGCCGCTCGGATCGGCGAGCTTCGGTACAGACACCACGGGCCTCGATCCGGTCGATGGCGCGGGACGGCCTTGGCAGGCCTATGTGTTCGGCTGTCAGGTGGCCGAGGTCGAAGTCGATACCGTCACGGGCGAGGTGCAGGTGCTCGGCATCTGGGCCGCGCATGATGTCGGCCGCGCCGTCAATCCGAAAGGCGTCGAAGGCCAGATCGAAGGCGGCATCGTGCAGGCGCTCGGTCAGGCGCTGATGGAGGATTACAAGCTCGAGAACGGTCACACCACGACGCCGGGCTTTGCGAAATACATCCTGCCGACCTCGCTCGATGTGCCGCATGTCACCTCGATCATCGTGGAAGATCCCGATCCGATCGGCCCGCTCGGCGTGAAAGGCATCGGCGAGCCCGCCATGGTGCCGACCATTCCTGCGGTGATGAACGCGATCTATGACGCGGTCGGCGTTCGCATCACCTCGCTCCCTGCAACACCCGAAAAAGTGCTGATGGCGATCCGGGACAAGGAAGCTCGCGAGCGCGAATGGCGCAATCACGCGGAGGCGGCGGAGTAATGCTCGACCGTCCGGTCCAGGCAGAGCAGTCGTTCGAAGCCGATCTCACGGCGATCCGCGCGATTGCCGGCCTGGTCCCCGGTCCGCTGCCGATTGCGCTGAATGCGGTGAGGTTCGCCGCTTCAATCCGTCCGCGGAAATTCGTCATCGAGGGCGGCGATGAAACGCCGGTGACGATGCCGCGCACCGCCTATCAGGTGGTCTATCCGGACGGCACCGTGATGATCGATGCCGGCATGGACCGGGCGACGCACGAGTCGTTCGGCGCGGGCGAGCCTTACGATGACGATGCCTTCGCGCAGGTGAAGCGCGCGCTCGATTCCGCGCGCATGATCGTGCTGACGCATTATCATGCGGACCATGTCGGCGGCGTGGTGACCGCTGACGATTTCGACACGCTTGCAAAGAAGACCGTCGCAACGGCGGAAACGCTGTCGCTGATGATGAACCAGCCGCATCGGCCACACTTGAAACTGCCGGAGCGGCGCGCCGAGCAATTCATCTGCCTGAGTTATGGCCGCTATCATCCGGTTGCGCCGGGCATGGTGCTGATCAAGGCGCCCGGACATTCGCCGGATATGCAGATGATTTACCTCCGTCTTCAGGACGGACGCGAATACCTGCACTCGATCGATGCCGCCTGGAACGAAGCCAACATTCGTCATGTGAAAGGCAAGGCGGCGCCGTGGGTAAAGGAGGATGTCGCAGCCGTTCTCGCGCAATTGCGTTGGCTCAATCGTCTGATGACAGAAGAGAGCGCGCTCCACATTTTGGTCACGCATGACGGAGAGCTTCTCGATCGGATGATCGAGAAGGGTGCCGTCGGCCAAAAACTGAAGGTCTGACAAAGGACCGCACCATAACGATGAAAGGGAGAGACATGACATCACGACGCGCTTCCGCTGCCATGCTCGGGCTCGCCACCGCGCTGCTTTTGCCCGCAGCTGTTTTCGCCCAAGGCTATCCTCATCGTCCGATCACCGTGGTGGTGCCGTTCCCGGCCGGCGGACCAAGCGACGTCGTCGCGCGGATCGTTGTCGAGGGCATGTCGAAGCATCTGGGGCAGTCGATGGTCATCGAGAATGTCGGCGGCGCCGGCGGCACGCTGGGTTCCGGCCGTGTTGCGACGGCCGATGCCGATGGCTACACGCTCCTCGCCGGCTCGATGGGATCGCATGTTGCAGCGCCGGTGCTGACGCCGAATATCCGTTACGATTCCGAACGCGATTTCATCCCGATCGGCATCACCGCCGACGCACCTGCCGTGATCGTGACGCGCGGCGATTTTCCGGCCAAGGATCTCAAGGAATTCGTGGCGTATGTGAAGGCCAATGGCGACAAGGTGAAGCAGGCGCATGGCGGCGTCGGCTCGTCCTCGCACATGGCGTGTCTGTTGTTCACCACGGAGGCGGGCCTGAAGCCGACGCTCGTCGCCTACAAGGGCACGGGGCCTGCGATGAACGACCTGCTCGGCGGGCATGTCGATTTCCTCTGCGAGCAATCGGTCAGTGTCGCGGGCCAGGTGCGCTCCGGAAAGGTGAAGGCGCTTGGCGTCTCGGCCGCGAGCAAGATCGAGGCGCTTCCACAGGTGCCGCCGGCCAAGGATGGCGGCGTCAATTATCAGATGAATATCTGGTCCGGCATCTTCGCACCGAAGGGAACGCCGAAGGAAGCCATCGACAAGCTCGCCGAAGCGCTCGACAAGGCCCTCGATGATCCGACCGTCATCAAGCGCCTGACCGATCTCGGCGGCTCGATACCGCTCAAGGCCGAGCGCAACCCGGCCAAGTTCGACAAGCTGGTGAAGGAGGAAATCGTGCGCTGGAAGCCGATCCTTCAGGCTGCGGCGCCGCAGCCCAAGAGCTGATTCCTTACTGAACGATGCAAGGAAAATCCGGCTGTGGCAGCGATGCTGCGGCAGCCGGATGGGCTCGCCGGAATGGTCATGCCCCTAGACGTTCCCGGTAATTTGGTTTGATGCCTGAAAGGCGAAAGCGGAATACGCCATGCTGACACGTCCCTCCGAAGGCGAACAGCGCGACGCAATGCGCGCCCATGCCCGCGCGATCCAGGACGCGGGTTCGCTTCCAGAGGCGTTGCGCCGGGGCGCGCTGCCGAAGCTCGTCGAAACGACGCTGTCGGAAGCGCTCGTGCTCGGCCTGCTCAAGCAGGATGTCCGCAAATATCTCGCGATCTTCGGCCACGGCTCGACCGATCTCGGCGACGTGCTGCGCATCTACGAAGAGGAGGGCGTCACCCGCACCTTCAATTTCCGCAACGAGGTCGAGATGGCGCATGCCGCGACGGCGTTGCGCTGGCAATATGGCGAAATCCCCGCGGTCGTGACCTCGATCGGGCCGGGTGCGCTGCAGGCTCTTGCCGGTTCGCTCGCGGCAGCGTCGAATGGCGTCGGCGTCTATCACATCTATGGCGATGAGACGACGTTCGGCGAAGGCTACAACATGCAGCAGGTGCCGAAGGAGGAGCAGGGCCTGTTCGGCCGCATGACCGCGCTGATGGGCGGCTCCTATGTGCTGCACACGCCGGAAGCCCTGCGCGACGCGCTGCGCCGCGGCTCGCTCCAGGTCAATCATCCCTATCGCGCGGGTCCGTTCTATCTGCTGTTGCCGCTCAACACCCAGCCGCAGCGCGTCACCGTGAATATTGCCGCGCTGCCCGACCGTCCCGATTTGCCGCAGCTCGCAACGGTCGACGACAAGGCCTACACAAAAGTGGCGCGGCTGATTGCGCAAGCGCGGAGCGTGACGATCAAGGCCGGCGGCGGCACGCGGGGCCATGACGCCGCGGTGCGGCGCCTTGCGGAAATGTCGGGCGCAGCCGTGGTGCTGTCGCCCGGCTCCACCGGCGTTCTGCCGGACGCGCATCCGCAAAACATGCATGTCGGCGGCTCGAAAGGCTCGATCAGCGGCAATTTCGCCATGGCCAATGCCGAGTTGGTCATCGTGATCGGATCGCGTGCGGTTTGTCAGGCCGATTGCTCGGGCATCGGATACAAGTCCGCGAAAGAGGTCATCAACATCAACGGCGATATGGCCGACGCATTGCATTACAACAACACGACGGCGCTGCCCGGCGACATCGGTGCGGTCATCGAAAGGCTCTGCGTGCATCTGACCGGCGCGAGCGCGAACAAGGCCGAGTGGCTGAAGGCCTGCGCCGCGAAGAAGGCGGAATGGGCCGCCTTCAAGCGGGCGCGCTTCGATGCGCCGCCCGCACAGGATGCCGCGTGGCAGCGCGCGGTGCTGTATCAGCCGGCGGCGATCAAGGTGGTCGCGGATTTCGCCAAGGCGCGCGATGCGGCGAAATTCTTCGATGCCGGAGACGTGCAGGCGAACGGCTTCCAGATCGTGGAAGACGACCGGACCGGCGATACGTTCACGGAATCCGGCGCCTCCTATATGGGCTTCGCTGTCAGCGCCTTGCTCGCATCGTCGCTCGCCGACAAGCCGCGCTACGGCATCGCCTTCACCGGCGACGGTTCTTTCATGATGAACCCGCAGGTGCTGATCGATGCGGTCGAGCACAAGCTGCGCGGCATGATCGTGATCTTCGACAACCGGCGCATGGCCGCGATCACCGGCCTGCAGCTCGCGCAATATGGCAAGGAATTCCGCACCAGCGATTCCGTGCCGGTCGATTACGTGCAGCTGGCCGGGGCGGTGAAGGGAGTGCGCGCGCTGCACGGCGGCACCAGCGCGGATGAACTGCGCGCAGCGCTGGACGAGGCTTACGCGCATGACGGTCTGTCGGTCGTGCATGTGCCGGTCTATGCCGGGCCGGACGAGCTTGCGGGGCTCGGCGCCTTCGGACAGTGGAATGTCGGCAACTGGTGCGACGACGTTCAACGCGAATGGATCGCGCAGGATATTTGAACGGTCGCCCCCGCTAAGGCGGGGGCCCATAACCACCAATGAGCGTATAGGTCCCCGGCCTTCGCGGGGGAGACGCCTCACACGTGCTTGTAGGCGCGCGCGTGATAGACCAGCGCCTTCTCGGCGTTGGCGAGCCGGATCGCCGCCACTTCCCCGAAATAGATGTTGTGGGTGGCGACCGATTTCATCTCCAGCACGCGGCAATCGAGCGCCGCTATCGCGTTCGTGAGCACCGGCGCGCCGGTTTCCAGCTTGATCCAGTCGCCACGCATGAAGCGCTCGGCCATGAACACGCCGGTACGGCCGGCGAAGACATTAGCCAGTTCCTCCTCGCTCGAAGCGAGCGTGTTCACGCAGAACACCTGGTTTTCACGCATGACCGGTGTGATCTGGCTCTTGCGGTTGAGGCAGACGAGCACGGTCGGCGGTGAGTCCGACACCGAGGCCACCGCCGTCGCGGTGAAGCCGGCGCGCCCGGCCGGTCCCGATGTCGTGATGATGTGGACGGCGGCGCCGAGCCGGCTCATCGCCTCGCGAAACGTCGCCGGCTCCGCGACCGGCAAGCCCGGCGCGGCCGAAGCCGTGGCCTGGTCGCGTTCCCATACGCTGACCGGTGAATTGTCGATCCAGCTCATTCCCAAGAACCCCGCGGCCAGGACTTAGCGCCGGAAGACCGCGGGGTCGCCTTGCTAGAGCCCGAGCAGCCGCTTTGTATTGCCGCCCACTATCTTGCCCACCGTAGCAGAGTCGAAAGCCGGATTGGAAGCGACATGGCCGACCGGGTCGTAGTCCGCCATATCGAAGGGGTAATCGGTTCCCATCAGCACATGGTCGGCGCCGAACGTCTCGACCAGCGCCTTCAGCTGGCCTTCGGAGAACACCACGGTGTCCACATAGATCTGGCGCAGATAACTCGTCGGCGGTTTCGGCAGGTCGGCATGTCCATCGGACCGCGCACCCCAGACGTGATCGATGCGGCCGTAATAGCCGCCGAGATAGCCGCCGCCATGCACCGCCAGGAGCTTCAGGTTCGGATGGCGTTCGAGCACGCCGTCGAAGATCAGGAAATGCAGGGCGATCGTGGTCTCGAGCGGATTGCCGATGACGTTGTTGAAATAGAAGCGCTTGAAGCGCTCGCCATGGGTGAAGCCGTTCGGATGAATGACGACGAGGAGGCCGAGCTCCTCCGCCTTCTTCCAGAACGGCGCCGCGACCGGGTCGGACAATTCCTTGCCGTCGATATTGGTGAGGATCTGCACGCCCTTGAAGCCGAGCTTCGCGATCCGCTCCAGTTCTTTCGCCGCCTCGTCGCCATAGGGTAGCGGCACGGTCCCGAATGGGATCAGGCGGTCCGGCTTCTTCGCGCAATATTCGGCGATGCCGTCATTGACGATCTGCGCGGCCTTTACGGCGATCTCGACCGGCAGCGTGTAATAGCACTGGCCGGGTGGCGGCTTGATCACCTGCATGTCGACGCCCATGGCGTCGAGATTGCGGAGCCGGGGTTCGAACTCCACGATGCGGTGCTTCATGTCCGCTTCCTGCTTGGCGTTGACCGCCGCAGTCTCCGGCGACTGAAAGCTGTGGAGGCCGGGACCTGAGGGCGCATTCTGCGCGACGTAAGCGCCGGCTGCGGGCACCGCCACATGCGAATGAACGTCGATGGTGACGCTCTGCGGTCTGATCTCGCGGCCCGGTTTGCCGTGTTTGCGGGCGGCGGTGGCCTCGTACTTGTTCCAGGCAGTCATGAATGGGTCCTGTTATTCGCTTTTGCTGCTATTTGATCCGGCGGGGCGCCGCGTGGGCGTGCTACCATCAAAACACCCCGAGTTGCTGTGCGATCAGCGCATGATCGCCCTTCACCTGATCGGCGGACCCGTTGAAGGCGATCCGGCCGGTATTGATGATCACCACGTCGTCCGCGAGATCGAGCGTCAGCTTGATATTCTGCTCGACCAGAACGATGGATTGTCCCTCCGCCTTGAGCTGGGCGATGGTGCGCCCGACTTCGGCGACAAGCTGCGGCGCAAGGCCCTCGGACGGCTCGTCCATCAGCAGCACGCGGGGGTTGCCCATCAGGGCGCGGGCAATCGCGAGCATCTGCTGCTCGCCGCCGGACAGGGAGCCGGCGAGCTGTTGCTCGCGCTCCTTCAGCCGCGGAAACAGCGCATAGACGCGCTCGAAGGTCCATGCCGGGCGATTGTCGCTGCGCTTGCGGCGCTGTTCGGCGACGCTCAGATTTTCGCGCACCGTGAGCGATCGGAACACGCGGCGGCCCTGCGGCACGAGACCGATGCCGCGATGCGCGATGGTGTCGGGCGCGAGCCCCGCGATCGGTTCGCCGAACAGGCTGATGCTGCCGCGCCGCGGCTTCAGGAAGCCCATGATTGCCGACATGCATGTGGTCTTGCCGGCCCCGTTGCGGCCGAGCAGTCCGAGCAGATGGCCTTCGCGCAGCGTGAAGCCGACGCCATGCAGGACGTGGCTGTCGCCGTAATAGGCGTCGACGTTGGAGATCGCGAGCGCTTCGGACGGCTGACTAGTCGCCAAGGTAGACCTCCCGCGTGCGAGGATCGGCCACCACTTCGGCGCGGCTGCCTTCGACGATCACCTGCCCGTAATGCAGGAGCGTAATGCGTTCGGCGAATTCCAGCGCGGTGTCCATGTCATGCTCGATCATCACGATGGTGACGTCGCGCGGAATGGTCCTGAGCAGCGCGCTCAATGTCTTGCGTTCCTCCTGCGACAGCCCGGCCAGCGGTTCGTCGAGCAGCAGCACTTTCGGCTTCTGCGCCAGCGCCATTGCGAATTCGAGACGCCGCCGTTCGCCATAGGAGGTTTCGGCGACGATGCGGTCGGCGCTGCCGCCGAGCCCGACCTGCGCCAGCGCCGCATGCGCCGCCTCGTTCATCGCGGTCCGCGCCGACAGCGCCGTCCACGGATTCCAGCGCACCGGATCGAGACCCAGCAGGGCGAGCTTAACGTTGTGAAGCAGCGTTTCCTTCGGAAACAGCGTGAGGATCTGATAGGTGCGGGCGAGGCCCAGATGCACGCGCTTCTCGGTCGGCATTCCGACAAGCTCGTTGCCGAACAGCTTCACCGAGCCGGTATCGGCGGTGAGGTCGCCGGTGATGAGATTGAACAGCGTGGTCTTGCCCGCGCCATTCGGGCCGATGATCAGCCGCCGCTCGCCCGGCATCACCGTGAGCGAGACATCGCGCGTCGCCGGCAGACCGCCGAACCGCTTGTTCAGTCCCTCGATCGCGAGCGCGGGTGTCATTCGGCGGGCTCCGTCGCGGGCGCAGCCGCCTTCGGCTTGTTGCGGTTTCGCAAGCGCAGCCACAGCGCGCGGAAGCCCGGCACAAGGCCAAGCGGCATGAAGATGATGACGCAGATGAAGATGGCGCCGAGCAGCGTGTTCCAGCGCTCGACATAGGTCGAGACGACGTTCTTGATCAGCGTGATGATGACGGCGCCGACGACCGGGCCCGTCAGCGAGGAGGCGCCGCCGAGGATCGCCATCAGGAGGATTTCGGCCGATTGCTGCAGCGTCAGCGCGTGCGGCGACAGGAACACATTGTAATAGACGAACATCAATCCGCCGACCGACCCCCAGAAGCCGGCGATCACGAAGGTGAGCCACTGCACCATCCAGACATTGTGGCCGAGCATGCGCATGCGCCGTGGCTGATCGCGCGTGCCCATCAGGCTCGCGCCGAACGGCGAGCGGGAAAAGCGCCACATCGCGAAGAAGGCGGCCGCGAACACGATCAGCGTGAAGTAATAAAAGGAGGTTGCCGTGGTGATGTCGAAGCCGAAGGGCTGCGGCCGCGCCGGCAGGCTGATGCCGTTGTCACCGCCGGTCAGCGTGTTGGCGCGATAGGCGATGCCCCAGACGATCTGGCCGAGCGCCAGCGTGATCATCAGGAATCCGAGACCGGGCGCGCGCAGCGACAGCATGCCGAACAGGGCGGCGCTCGCCGTCGAGAGCGCCAGCGCCGCGATCGCCGCGATCAGCGGATGATAGCCCGCGACGGTCAGCAATATGCAGGTATAGCCGGCGACACCGATATAGGCGGCATGGCCGAGCGAGACCATGCCGCCGAAGCCGAGCATCAGGTTGATGCTGAGCGCGAGGATCGCGAAGATCAGGCACTGGCTCGCCATGTTGATGTAGAATTCGTGCGTGATGATGCGCGGCAGCGCCAGCAGCAGCACGGCGGCGATGGCAAGGGCGATGAGATTGCCGCGGTTCACAGCTGCACCCGCCCGAACAGGCCTTGCGGCAGGAACACGAGGACCAGCACCATCGGCAGGAACAGCACGAAATAGGCAAGGTCCGGCACCAGCGCGATTCCGAAATTGTAGAGAAAGCCGACGACGAAGCTGCCGACAAACGCGCCGAGCAAGGAACCTGCGCCGCCGAGAATGACCACGATCAGCGCCAGCGGCAGCATGTCGGCATCGAGGCCGGGATAGGCGTTCAGGATCGGCCCGCCGAGCACGCCGCCGGTGCCGGCGAGCGCTGCACCGAGCAGGAACACCATGGTGAAGAGACGGCCGACCGGAATGCCGACGCCGCGCGCCATCTCCATGTCGTCGACGCCGGCGCGGATCATCGCGCCGATGCGCGTGCGCTCCATGAGGATATAGAGGCCGATTGCCGCGACCAGCGCGAGCCCCAGCACAACGAGACGATAGGTCGGAAAGGCGAGGCCGAAATAACGCAGCGGCGGCCGCAATTCGGCAGGCGCCGGAAGCGGCATCGGGTCGCCGGTCCAGACCAAAAGGCACAGATCGGCGACGATGAAGGAAAGCCCGAGCGTCACCAGCACCTGGCCCTGCGCATTGCCCGGCAATTGCCGGAGAACGAAGCGTTCGAGAATGATGCCGACGAGACCGACGCCGAGCCCCGCACCGATCGCGGCGAGCCAGAAATTGAATTTCAGCGACAGCAGCGTGTAGCCGAAATAGGCGCCCAGCATGAAGAATGCGCCATGCGCCAGATTTGGGATGCGCATCAGTCCGAAGATCAGGGAGAAGCCGGACGATAAGAGGAACAGGAGGCCGCCGAACGCGACGGAGTTCAGCGTTTGAATGATCCAGAATTGCATGCGCGAGTGTGTCCTGGTGCCGCCACATACCTCTCCCCGCTTGCGGGGAGAGGTCGCCCGCCGCAGGCGGGCGGGTGAGGGGGGAGGCGCCTCAACGCAAGTCTCGGAGAAGCCCCTCACCCGGCTCGCACCTTTCGGGTGCTCGCCACCCTCTCCCCGCTGAAGCGGGGAGAGGGAAGAGATCACGGCTCCAGATTCTTCGCCGGCGGATAGTCGCGCGAATAGACCGGCTGCTTGAGGAATTCCTCCGGCTTGTAGGTCCAGAACTGGCTCACATCCGGATAGGTCTTCACCACGGCGTTGACGAGCTTGCCGTTTCTGCGCTCCACCTTGCGGATATAGAGATTGCCGACGACGTTGCCGTATTCGTCGAAACGCATCGGGCCGCGCAACGATTCCTTCATGTTGACGCCCTTGAGCGCCTTCATGAAGGCGTTCTTGTCCTCGATATTGCCTTTGACGTCCTTGAGCGCCTGTTCCAGCACCTCGCCGCTGAGATAGGTCTCCGCGGCATAGACGCCGGGATCGACCTTGTAGTCCTTCTGGATGTCGGCAACGAAGCGCTTGTTGATCGGGTTATCCAGCACGGCGGAATACCAGTTGCCGGTGATCGCGCCGAGTGCGTCGTCGCCCATCTGCTGCAGCAACGATTCATCGACGGGGGTGAAACCGCCGAGGATCTGCGAGGTGTTGCCGTATTCGCGCAGCTGCTTGATGAACTTGAAGCCGTTCGAGCCGGCGTGACCGGTATAGACTCCGTCCAGATCGGGCTTGAGCTGCGAAATGTAAGTGCCGTAATCCGGCGCGTTCAGTGGCGTGAACAGCTTCTGTACCACCTTGCCGCCGGCGTCTTCGAACGCGCGCAGGAAGCCGCCGACATTCTCGTGGCCGAAGGCGAAATCGTCCGCAATCGCGGCGACCCGCTTCAGTTTCAGCTCTTTGGCGGCATAGTCGCCGACCGGATGGCTCGGCTGTGCCGATGTCGAACTCGGACGCACCAACCACGGATTGGCCTTGCGCTGTGTCATGTCCTCCGCGCCGGCGACGGTAAGGATCGGTGTTTGCGTCGAGCGGATATAATCGTCGATCGCCAGCGCTTCGAAGGCGGCGAGCGGACCGATCAGACAATTGACCTTGAAGCGCTCGACGAGTTCCTGCGTCTTGGTGCGGGTCTGCGCCGGGTTGCCGGCGGTATCGGCGGTATGAAGCTCGACCTTGCGACCGGCGAGTTCGAAGTTCCGCTGCTTGAAGAAGACCGTCAGGCCCTGCTCCATCTGGATGCCGCCGGATGCAAGGGGGCCGGTCTTGACGGTGAGAAAGCCGACCTGGATCGGAGCCGCCTGCGCGACGGCCGCGGGTATCTTCATCACCTGCGAGCTGACGCCCGCAGCGAGAACACTCTTGATGGCGGTGCGGCGCGTGATCTTCACTTGAACCTCCCTTATTGGGACGCCTGCCGCATGTCATGCGGTGCAGCGCCTGATTGACGTTTCCTCGTGCGGCGCGACGCTTTCAGCGTCTTGTTGGTTTGGCCGTCCCGCAGACTATAGCGCGCCTTTGCGGCTCTGCGTCCAGCGTTCTGCGTTCGCGGATGCCTTGATTTTGATCGCGGGACGAAAATGACAGGACGTCATCACAGGGCGTCATGACAGGACTTGCCGCCTCGGTGTCAGGGTAGCGGCTTGCATGCACGATATTTCACCCGTGAAAATTTCACGATGTTCCACAATCGCAAAATTGCACCGGCTTTTGCCAACGCGATGCGAACGCGTAACAATGTCTGAAGGCTCCATCAGTGGGCATCGGGAGGAGAGTGCATGCGTGTCGGGTTGGCCGGGTTGGGCAAGATGGGCGCCGCCATTGCCGCACGATTGATGGAATGCGGGCATGAGCTGATCGTCTGGAATCGGTCCGCGGACAAGGCAAAGGCGCTGGCGGATGCAGGGGCGAAGGTCGCGGTTTCGCCTGCCGAGCTTGCCGCGCAAGCCGACGTCATCATCACGATCCTGACCGACGCCGCTGCAATCGAAGCCGTTTATGGCGGCGCGTCAGGTCTTCTCGCCGCGGATGTGGCCGGCAAGCTCTTCATCGAGATGAGCACGGTGCAGCCACAGACCGAAATCGCGCTCGCCGAGAAGGTCCGCACGAGGGGCGCGGCTTTCGTCGAATGTCCCGTCGGCGGCACCACGGGCCCGGCGCGTCAGGGCAAGCTGTTCGGCTTTGCCGGCGGAACCGAGGCCGATGTCGGGCGCGCCCAGCCGCTGCTCGACCAGATGTGCCGGCGCGTCGAGCATGTGGGCGATGTCGGCGCCGGCGCCAGCATCAAGCTCGCCATCAACCTGCCGCTGATGATCTACTGGCAGGCGCTCGGCGAAGCTCTGGCGATCAGCCGCCATCTGAAACTGGAGCCGCAGCGGCTGATGGACATCATCGCCGATACGTCGGGCGCGCCGACCGCGGTGAAGAATCGCGGCCCCAATATCTCGGCCTGGCTCGGTGGCGGCGATTTCGGCCCGGTGACGTTCAATCTCGACGATGCGCGCAAGGACATCCGCACCATGATCGCGCAAGGGCGGGCGCTTGGTGTTGAGTTGCCGCTGATCGAACGCACCCTGTCGTGTTTCGACGAAGCCAGTGCCGCGGGCTATGGTCAAGGCGACGGATCGGGGCAGGCGGTGTATTGGGCCCGCCGACAGAAATCCTGAAGGGGGGGACGACATGACAACACTCACATTGGCGCAAGCTTCCACCATTATGGACACGGCGCTGAAGACCGGCCGCGAGAAGAATTTCCAGCCGCTGTCGGTCGCGGTTCTCGATGCCGGCGGCCATCTCGTAGCCTTCAAGCGCGAAGACAAGTCCGGCATCCTGCGTTTCGACATCGCCTTCGGCAAAGCCTGGGGTGCGCTGGGCATGGGTTTCGGCTCGCGGACGCTGGCCGAGCGCGCCGAGAAGACGCCGATGTTCTTCACGACGCTTGCTGCGGCGAGCGGCGGGCGCATCGTGACCGTTCCCGGTGGTGTGCTGATCCGCGAAGCCGGCGGAACCATCATCGGTGCCGTCGGGATTTCCGGCGATACGTCCGACAACGACGAGATCTGCGCCATTGCCGGGATCGAGGCGGCCGGGCTGAAGGCCGATCCTGGCGGCACGAAGAAATAGCCTTTCACACGCGAACCTTCTGCTTTCCCGCTTCGCGCATGCCTGGCCCTCGACCGATCCGGAGACGTCACAACATGCAATTCTTCTCGTTCTGGCGTTCGCTCGCATCGTTTCGGGTTCGCATTGCCCTGAACATCAAGGGACTGTCGCCCGAGGTCATCGACATAGACCTGATGAAGAACCAGCAGCGCGAGGCGGCCTATCGCAAGGTGAATCCGCAGATGCTGTTGCCCGCGCTCGTCACCGACGACGGCGCGGTGCTGTTCCAGTCCATGGCGATCATGGAATATCTCGACGACGTGCATCCGCACCCGAACCTGTTGCCGTCCGAACCGGTTGCGCGTGCGCGCGTGCGCGGCCTGTCGGGCATTGTCGCCTCCGATGCGCATCCTTTGATCGTGCCGCGCATCCGCGATTATCTCGAGCAAGAGCTCAAGGTCGATGAAGCGGGGCGGATGAAATGGATTCATCACTGGCTGGGCGAAGGCATGAAGGCGCTGGAGGCCAATCTCGCCGGCAGCAGCGAAACCGGGATCTATTGCCAGGGCGACAATGTGACAATGGCGGATATCTGCCTCGTCAGTCACGCCACCGGCTGCAACTTCTTCAAATACGATCTTGCGCCATTTCCGACCGTGCGCCGCATCGTCGAGACCTGCATGAAAGAGGACGCCTTCGCGCGAGCGCATCCGCTGAAGCAGCCCGGCGCCCCGGCGTCGGTGTGAGAGCGTCCGCGACTGGCTCAGGTCAAGCGACCCCTCCCCAACCGTCCCCCTTCAGGGGAGGCAGCTTGGTGAGCGCGTGGCTATCGCTTGCGATTGCCCTTCAACAATCCCGCCAGCCGCTTCTCCATTTGCGCGAGATCGGCCTCGAATCGTTGCAGGAACAGCCGCGCCGGCGCGGGCAGGGTCCGCCGCGCCGGCGTGATGACGATGAATTCGGCATAGAGCGGCGGATCGATCGTGTTGATGACGAGAGCACCCTGTCCGATGTCGTTGATGCAGATGAGGCCCGGCAGGATCGTCGCAAAGTCCGTGCGCGCGATCAGGTCGAAGGTCGCCATCATCGCATCCATCTCGATGATGCGGTCGATGGCGACGCCATGGCTCTGGAAATAGACTTCGAGATTGCGCCGCCGCACATTCTCCGGCCCCGGCACCACGATCTTCAGTGGCGCGCAATCGGCAAGGCGCACGGGCGCGAGCGGCTTGAAGCCGCTGGCTCGGCCGGAGATCAGCACCTCGCGGTCGCGCAGGATGAGCCGCGATTTCAGCCCGGTGCGTCCCTCGAAGGCCGGGACGATCGCGAAATCGAGTTCGTCGGCCAGCACCTGTTCGGTGAGGATGCCGCTATAGGCCTCGACGATCTGCAGGCGCACGTCGGGATAGGCGCCGACGAAATGCTGCAGCGTCGGAGTCAGCGCCGCGCGCGTGAAGGTGGGCATCAGGCCGATGCGCAGATGCCCGGCGACTGCGCCGGCAAGAGCCCGGACCTCCTCGTCCGCCTGTTCCAGGAGGCCGATCGCCTCGACGCAGCGCCGGTAATAGCGCTGGCCCGCGGGCGTCGGCGTCACGCCGGCCGGCGTGCGATCGAACAGACGGACGCCGAGCGCGTTCTCCACGGCGGAAACATGCTGCGAAATGCCCGATTGCGTCGCGTTCTCCCGCGCTGCGGCGCGGGTGAAGGAGCCTTCCTCGCAAACCGCGATGATGGCACGGATCTGGCGCAGCGACCTTGGGCCCGGCATGGGATTAAGCCCGTATCAGGAAATCTGATGCTCTTGGTCAGTTCATATTATTTCATCCGGCCGGGCCGCGCAGCTAGATTCGGCGGCTTCAGAGGGGAACGCGAATGAAGTTCGGCTTTTTCACCATGCCTATCCATCCGCTCGGGAAAGATTGGCGGACCTCTTTGCGCGAGGACCGGGAAGCCTTCATCCTCGCGGACGAACTCGGCTTTTCCGAAGGCCTCGTCGGCGAACATGCGACCGATCAGGCGGAGAACATCACCTCCTGCACGATCTTCATCGCCTCGCTCATCCACGCCACGAAGCAGATGAAGCTCGGCACCGGCACCGTGAATATGCCGAACAGCCATCCCGCGGCGGTGGCGGCCGAGATCGCGATGCTCGACCACATGCTGGACGGCCGCTTCATCTTCGGCATTTCGCCGGGCGGGCTTTTGTCGGACGCCGAGGTGTTCGGCAATCTCGACGCCAACCGCAACGAGATGTTCCTCGAATGCATCAATCAGGTGCTGGCGATCTGGTCCGGCGAGCCGCCCTATAACCTGCATGGCAAATACTGGAGTGTGGTCTGCGAGAAGCAGTTCATCCCGGATATCGGGCAGGGGTTCCTGCCGAAACCGCTGCAACGCCCGCATCCGCCGATCGTCGTTACGGCTGTGGCGCCGTTTTCGAAGGGCGTCACCGAAGCTGCCGCGCGCGGCTGGGAACCGATCTCGGCGAACTTCCTGATGCCGCAATGGGTGAAGAGTCACTGGCCGAAATATGTCGAAGGCTGCGAGCGCGCGGGGCGGCCGGCCGACCCCGCCAACTGGCGCGTGGCCAAGAGCATCTTCGTCGCCGACGACGACAAGACGGCGCGTGAATACGCGACCGCGCCGGATTCGCCCTATCGCTTCTATTACAGGCAGCTCTTCACCAAGCTGAAGGCGAATGGCCGTGTCGAATTGTTCAAGACCCATCGCGACCAGCCGGACGACGAGGTTACCCTCGATTCGATCTGCGACGAGCTGATCATCTATGGCTCGCCCGACAAGGTCGCCGACGAGATCCTCGCCTTCCGCGACAAGGTCGGCGATTTCGGCACGCTGCTCTATGCAGGAAAGGACTGGGCCGATCCTGCGCTCGGCAAGCGCTCGATGGTCCTGCTTGCCGAAAAGGTGATGCCGAAGGTCAATGATGCCCTGAAGGCGAGCGCCTGCGCTGCGGAGTAAGGCACGCGCCGCAGCGCGTTGTACCGCGATGCGGTCAGGGTTGACCTGATATCCGGATCGGCCTTCAATCCCGGCGAGGTTTGCACGGCGGTTCCGCCGCCGGAAAAGACAAGCCGGTCAAAACATAAAAATCAGGGAGGAAGGCATGCGATTGTCGAAATGGCTGATCGGCGCGTTGTTTGCTGCGTTTGCGGCCGCGCCCGCGATGGCTCAGCAGCCGGTCAAGATCAGGGTGGCATGGACCGCCCCGGTTTCGAACTGGGCGTCGATCCTGCTTGAGAAGAAGGATCTCGCCAGGCATCTCGGCAAGTCCTACACGCTTGAACCGGTCCGCTATGCCGGCACGCCGCTGATGATCACGGCGCTTGCGAATGGCGAGCTTGAAGTCGCCAATCTCGCCTATTCGACGCTCGGCATCGCCATCAAGAATGCGGGACTCGAAGACCTGCGCGTAATCGCCGACGAATTCCGCGATGGCGTCGACGGACGCTACACCAACGAATTCTATGTCCTGAAGGACAGCCCGATCAAAAGCGTCGCCGATCTGAAGGGTAAGGTGGTCGCAACCAACGTGTCCGGCAGCGCGGTCGACGTCGCGATGAAAGCGATGCTGCGCAAGGGCGGCCTCGAAGACAAGCGCGACTATACCGTGCTGGAGACCCCGTTCCCGACCATGCGCGCGATGCTGGCCGAGAAGAAGGTCGATCTGATCCCGGCGGTGCTTCCGTTCTCGCTCGATCCCGAGCTCAAGAAGATCGCGCGGCCGCTGTTCAGCCAGCGCGACGCGATCGGCGTCACCGACATGATCATCTGGACCGCGCGCAAGCCCTTCATCGACAAAAACCGGGCGGCGATGGTCGACTTCATGGAAGACTCGATCCGCATCGTGCGCTGGTATCTCGACCCGAAGAACCAGAAGGAAGCCGCCGAGATCGCCGCGCGCGTCACCAAGCGGCCGGCCGCCCAGTTCGGCTGGCTGTTCACGGAGAAAGAGGATTATTACCGCAATCCCGACATGCTGCCGGACCTCAAGGCGCTGCAAAGCAACGTCAACATCACCAAAGACCTCGGCTTCGTGAAGGATCACATCGACATCGACAAATATTCCGATCTGAGTATCGCCCAGGATGCGCTGAAGCGGCTGAAGTAAGGGCCGGCGGACCTGGAAGAGGCGAACCGGGCGGCGCAAGCCGTCCGGTTTTTTTGTCTTATCCCTCCCCGCTTGGTGGGTGGCGAGCGAAGCGAGCCGGGTGGGGGCTCGTTTGGCGGAGCATCTCAAAGTGCCCCCACCCCGATCTCCTTCGCCACGCGCGTAACCGCGCTTAGGCTCAGTCGATCGATCCTGCCTCGCAAGCGGGGGAGGGGAGAGAAAGCGTCACACTGTGCTCGGCGCCATCGCTTCCTGGTGCCACATCAGCAGCCGGCGGCGCAGGATCGCCATCCCCTTGACCAGCACATAACCAAGCACCGCGATCTCGAGGATGCCCGCGAATACGCCGCGGGAATCGGCAAAACGCGACGCACTCATCATGGCGCCGCCAAGCCCGTAGCCGCCCATCACCATCTCGGTGAAGACCGCGAGGATCAGCGCGATCGGCAGCGCGACCTGCAAGCCGGTGAGGATCTGCGGCATCGCCGCGGGCAGCATGATCTGCCACAGCATTTCGCGATTGCTGGCGCCGAGATTGCGCGCCGACCAGATGAGATATTTGTCCACGCTCTGGATGCCGACGATGGTCGCGGTGATCACCGGGAAGGCGGCGTCCACCACGATCATGGTGATCTTGGAGGCGTCATAGACGCCGAGCCATAGAATGATCACCGGCAGGAACGCCACCTTCGGCATCGGGAAGCCGACCGAGACGATCGGATCGAAGAACCAGCGCACGATGGCGATGCGCGTCATCGCCATGCCGAGCACGATGCCGACTACGGCGGCGATGGCGAAACCCGCGAGCGCGCGGTAGAGCGTGACGCCGGCATTGAGCCACAGGGCGCCGCTCATCGCGTCGCTCCAGATCCGCACGAGGACGGAACTCAGCGTCGGCAGCTGAAACGGCGTGACCGCGCCGGAGCGCGCGAACAATTCCCAGGCGATCGCGAGCGCGATGATCGAGCCGGCATGCGCGAGCAGCCAGCCGGCGCGGCTAAGCAGCGTCGGCCGCGCGGTGTCGGTGAGTTGCGCGCCGCTCATTGTTGCCATCGCAGCATCCGGTTCTGGAAGATCTGAAAGAGCCGGTCCGCGGCGAATCCGATGAAGGCGACGGTCAGCACCACGGCATACATCGCGTCATAGGAGCCGTTGGAGCCGAGCGAGCCGATCAGATAGCCAAGTCCCGAGCGCGCCACGATCAGCTCCGAACTCACCAGAAGAATGAAGGACAAGGCGAGCGCGGTGCGGATGCCGTTCAAAAGCTCCGGCGTCGCACTCGGCACAACGACGTCCCACAGCATGCGCAGGCGGCTTGCGCCCATGCTGCGCGCGGTCCAGACCAGCGCCTGATCGCTGCCGCGTGCGCCGTTATAGGCGCCGACCGCGATCGGCAGCATGCAGCCGAGCAGGATCAGGAGGATTTTCGATCCGTCGCCGAAGCCGAGCCAGATCACCGTGACCGGGATCAGGGCCGATTTCGGCATCGGATACATCGCCTCGACCAGCGGGCCCATCACGATCTGCGCCGGCCGCCACCAGGCCATCGCGATGCCGACGCTCGCGCCGATGATGATCGACAGGAACAGGCCGGCCCCGGCGCGCCACAGTGAGGCGATGCCGTTGGTCACGAGTTCGCCGCTCTTGAGCAGATCCCACCATGCCACCGCGACGTCCGACAGCGGCGGCAAGGCCAGTGTCGAGACGAGTTGAAGCTGCGAGGCGGTCTCCCAGGCTACCGCGATCAGGAGGAGCGGCAGATAGCGGATCGCCGCGGTCATGACGTGCGCGCGCCCTGCATCTTCATCGCTTCTTCGCGCACGAGATTCCAGATGTCGTCGACCCGTTCGGCGAAAGCCTGCGACTTGAACAGATTGGGGTCCTTGCGGTCGAGATTGTTGTCGACGATGGTCTTGATGCGGCCGGGACGCGCCGACATCACCGCGATGCGGTCGGCGAGATAGACCGCCTCCTGCACGTCATGCGTGACGAAGATCACGGTCTTCGGCCGGCTCTGCCAGATGTTGAGCAGCTCCATCTGCATCAGATGGCGCGTCTGCGCGTCGAGCGCGCCGAACGGCTCATCCATCAACAGAATGTCCGGGTCGATGGCGAGCGTCCGCGCCAGCGCCGTGCGCTGTTTCATGCCGCCGGACAATTGCGAGGGGTAGCTGTCCTCGAATCCGGTCAGCCCCACGAGATTGATGAAATGCCGCGCCGTCTTCTCGCGCTCGGCGCGCGGAAGACCGGTCTTTTCTAGTCCGTAGAGCACGTTGTCGCGGACTGTCTTCCACGGAAACAGCGCGAAATGCTGGAACACGATGCCGCGGTCGGGTCCCGGCTTCGTCACCGCCTTGCCGCCGACGGAAATAGTCCCGGTCTCGATCGGGATGAAGCCGCCGATCAGATAGAGCAGGGTGGACTTGCCGCAGCCGGAAGGCCCGAGCAGCGCGAGAAATTCACGCGGCCGGATATCGAGCGAAATGTCCTCCAGCGCCAGGACCGGCCGGCCGTTCGGCGGCCGGTAAACGTGGCTGACCTTGTCGACGACGATCTGCGGCTGATCCGTCATGGTCGCGGTCGTTTCCTTCCTGCTGACGCGCCGCATGGACTGCGGTCTTTGCCCTCGCATGAAGGCATTGGGGACGGCGCGGGCAAGAAGCCCGCGGCCTGCCGTACCATCGTCGTGCGCCATCTCCGTTTCAGAGAGACGGCGGAAGAAAAAGCGCGCGACGCGCCGCTCGCGACGCTAGGTCTTCACCGGCGTCTTCAGCGGACGCTTTTCCAGGCCCGCCGCGAGATTGTCGATCATCAGCTCACCCATCGCGACCCGCGTCTCGAGGGCCGCGGTGCCGTGATGCGGCTGCACGATCACGTTCGGAAAATCGAGCAGCCGCTTGTCGAAATCGGGTTCCTTCTCGAACACGTCGAGCGCCGCCCAGCCGAGCCGCTTGTTGGCCAATGCGTCGATCAGCGCCTCTTCGTCGACGACCGTACCGCGCGCCACATTGATCAGGGTGCCAGCCGGTCCGAGCGCATCGATCACCGCGCGCGAGACAAGGTGCCGGGTTTCCGGGCCGCCCTTGCAGGCGACCATCAGATAATCGCTGCGCCGCGCCAGCTCCACGACGTCGCCGACATATTCGTAAGGCACGTCCTTCTTCTCGCGGGTCGCGTTGTAGAGGACGGTCATGCGGAAGGCGACGGCGCGGTCGGCGATCGCGCGGCCGATGCCGCCGAGCCCGATGACGCCACAGGTCTTGTTCGCAACGCTGCGGCCGAACGGGATCGGACCTTTCTTCGCCCAGTCGCCGGAACGCGCATAGTGATCGGCAAAGATGATCTGGCGCGCGGATGCCAGCATCAGGCCGATGGCGAGGTCGGCGACTTCGGGACCGATGATGTCCGGCGTGTTGCCGAGCGGCAGGCCGCGTTCCTGGATCGCCTTCACATCGACCAGATCGAGGCCGACGCCGAACACCGACACCGCTTCCAGATTGGGCAGCCGGTCGAGGACCGCGCGGCTCAGCCCGCGATTGGCCTCGGTCGCGACGCCCCGGATGCGGGATGCGAGCGCGTCCGGAATGTCCTCGGGCCGCGGCTGATTGAAATAATGATGCACATTGTAGCGCCGGTGCAGTTCGGCGACGGTCGCATCGGGAAAGTGTCCGAAATACAGAATGTCCGGCTTCATTCCCGTTGCGTGTCCTCAAGCGTCGTCAGGCGCAGCGCGCTCTGTGTATCGCATCGCGATACAAACATTCTCGTTGCCGTCGATGTAGCCAGCGCATCGCGGCGAAGTCAAACCGCTTGGCGCAATGGCCGCAAGCCGTTCTGCGGCAAGCGACGCACGGCCAATCTCAGAGTTCGAAGATCTGCTTCGGCGTCTTGTGCAGGCATTCGCCCGGTCCGTCCGGACCGACGAGATAATTGTCGCAGATCACCGCCCATTGCGAAGCGGTCTCGTAGCCCGGATGCACGGCGAGATTCATGCCGGCTTCGATGGTCATGGTTTCGTCCTCGCGGATCAGCGGCCGCTCGACCAGATCGTAGCCCTGGCCATGGGCATAAAGCCGCTTCTCGGGGCCGACGCCGCGCGCCGCCATGAAGGCGTCATGCGCCGCGGCAATGTCGCGCGCCGGGACCCCCGGCTTGATCTTCGACAAGGTATAGGCTTGCGCTTCTTTCACGCTCTCGAAGCCGTCGAGCAGTTCGTTGGTGGCCTTTCCGAACACCATGGTGCGCGCGATCTCGGTATACATGCCGCCGGGGCCCGCATTCTCGATCAGCAGCGCGAAATGTTCGCCCTGCTGCAGGATGCGGCCCTGCAGATAGCGGTCGACGAAACTCGCCGGCTCGCCGAGCGGGGCTGACGAGCCGAGGAACAGGCCCTGTTCCGAGCCGAGCAGCCGGCCTTCATATTGCGCGAGCGCGGTGACGTCGTTGTCCCGCATCCCGGGTTTGATCTTCCGGCAGACCCTCGCGAAAATCTCGTCCTGCATCTCGGCGCAACGGCGGATGAGGATCATCTCCTCCTCGCTCTTGATCGCCTTGATGGCGTCGATCGCGTCGGTCGCATCGACGATCTCGGTGGTGCCGGCGAGCCCCTGTTCGATCTGCGTCACGAAGCGATAAGGCAGGGCGCCGCGCCCCAGCATGCCGATCCGCTTGTAGCCGCGCCGCTTCAGCTCGCCGAGCGCGAGTTCGCCCTGATAGCCGTCGGTATAGACGACCGAGGTAAAGGCCG
>Ga0180222_1001296_pt1 | contig 27070 bp, 23 predicted proteins | sample eDN5th37CKraftOP_FD_151336 | JGI IMG/M metagenome (GOLD analysis project Ga0180222, IMG submission 151336) | Enriched Organic Plus compost microbial communities from Emeryville, California, USA - eDNA 5th pass 37_C Kraft OP (version 2) (version 2) ...
AAGTAATGGAAGAACAAGGCGGTTATCGCTATCTCGATGTAGCGCCACGTACCATTACCAGCAAAGAACATAGACCTGCATATGGTAGCGACGGCGACTATTTCAGCAAGCCCAATGCAGAAGAAATAGCAGCAGTGCTTATCGAAATGATGAAAGAATAATTGTGTTGTGATAAATATTGATATAAAGTGCGGTCGAACCCGCACTTTTTTCTTTATTGGTTATAACCGATATAAATGTTAAATTACAGGTATGGAATTCCTGCAAAAACTACAGATCAGCACTCACAACGAAGGCATCAGTACCGGAAGTAAATGGTTAGCCGGACATGGTGTTGTTATCAATTCTTATTCTCCTGTAGATGGCGCACTTATCGCGGCCGTAAGTACTGCAAACAAAGAAGATTATGACCAAGTTGTAACCAAAGCCCAAGAAGCTTTTGAGCAATGGCGCTTATGGCCGGCACCCAAACGCGGCGAGGTAGTAAGACAAATTGGTCAAGCTTTAAGAGCGTACAAAGAAGAACTGGGCAAACTTGTTTCTTATGAGATGGGAAAAAGTCTGCAAGAAGGCATGGGCGAAGTACAAGAAATGATTGACATCTGTGATTTTGCAGTAGGACTAAGCCGACAGTTACATGGCCTAACCATGCACAGCGAACGTCCTGGACACCGCATGTATGAGCAATATCACCCCTTGGGTGTTGTAGGAATTATTACCGCATTCAACTTTCCTGTTGCCGTATGGAGCTGGAATAGTATGCTGGCCTGGATTTGTGGCGATGTATGCGTATGGAAACCTTCTGAAAAAACACCTTTATGTGCCATAGCTTGTCAGCATATCATAACATCGATTTTCGAAGCCAATGGCGTTCCCGAAGGTGTGAGTTGTCTTGTTTCCGGCGGTCGTGAAGTAGGTGAATGGATTTCGAAAGATGAAAGAATACCCTTGGTTTCGGCAACCGGCTCTACTCGTATGGGCAAAGCTGTAGCAGTCAACGTAGCTCAAAGATTGGGACGTTCTTTGCTGGAATTGGGAGGTAATAATGCTATTATTGTTACTAAAAATGCGGACTTACAAATCGCAGTACCCGCCGCCGTATTTGGAGCCGTGGGTACCGCAGGACAAAGATGCACTACCACCAGACGACTCATCATTCATGAAGAAATATTTGATGTATTTACGAACAAGTTGCTCCACGCCTATCAGCAATTAAAAATTGGGAATCCGTTAAATCCCGAAAATCATGTGGGACCACTGATTGATAAAGATGCTGTACAACAATATCTACACGCCATTGAAGAATGCAAAAATCAAGGTGGTGTATTTCTAACTGATACCGGGGTGCTCGACGGAGAAGCATACAGCAGTGGTTGTTATGTAAAACCCTGTATCGCCAAAGTAGCTCACCACTACCCCATTGTACACAAAGAAACCTTTGCACCGATTCTTTATTTAATCCCGTACAAAACACTGGAAGAAGCCATTACCATACAAAACAGCGTACCTCAGGGCTTATCATCAGCCATCATGACTACCGACCTTCGCGAAGCGGAGCTATTTTTATCACATGCCGGAAGCGATTGCGGTATTGCTAATGTGAATATCGGAACTAGCGGCGCTGAAATCGGAGGTGCTTTTGGGGGAGAAAAAGAAACAGGCGGTGGTCGCGAAAGTGGTAGTGACGCTTGGAAAAACTATATGCGCAGACAAACCAATACTATCAATTACACCAACCAGCTGCCTTTAGCACAAGGCATAAAATTCGATATCAGTTAAACATTTCCTATGATAAAAATAAGACTGCTGCCATCCGCCTGTCCATTTTTACCGTCTATCATTTTATGAAAATCTTTCAATTGTTAAGCCTATTTTTGTTGTTTTATAATAGTTTAAAAAGTTACGTGAATGAATAAACTAGTTAAGACCTTAGGTGTAGGGCTTCTTACAGCCACCACCTTCTTTCACACCGAAGCACAGAATACTGTACCCGAGGGATGGCATTTAAAAGATCTTGAAACAGACGGCTTCTATGGTATCAGCCTAGACAAAGCTTATGAGTTTTTAAAATCAAAAGGACTAAAAAGCACTCCTGTAATTGTTGGAGTAATAGATTCTGGTATTGATACCACCCATGAAGACCTAAAACCCGTACTGTGGATAAACGAAAAAGAGATTCCCGGAAACGGTATTGATGATGACCAAAATGGTTATGTAGACGACATTTTCGGATGGAACTTTTTGGGAGGTAAAGATCCCAATCACAACGTGACTAAAGATTCTTACGAAGGTGCACGTGTATATTGGAAATACAAAAGCAAATATGAAGGCAAAAAAGCTGAAGAAATTCCCGCTTCAGAAAAAGCTACATACGAAATGTGGTTAAGAGCAGAAAAAGAAACCTTGAAAACCAAATCCGATCCTTCGGAAGCCGCCTTTATGAAGCAAATAGGAGAAGCTTTTAAAGCCGGCGATTCTACTATCAAGGCTGAGCTAAAGAAAGAGGTATATAATTGTAAGGATCTCGAATCCTATACTCCCAGCACTGCCAATGCCGGCAGGGTAAAACAAATTTTATTGGCTACCTGCAAAGGCAACGATAATAATGAGCTTACCAACGCTATGCTGATGGAGGAACTTCAGAAAGATCTGGATAAGATTGCCGTTGCTGAAGAAGCTCCTAAACCCTATCGCGCAGAAGTGGTGAAAGATAACTACGATGATTATAATGATAGATATTATGGCAATGGTAATGTTTATGTAAACAATGAGTCTGCATTGCACGGCACACACGTTTCAGGTATTATTGGTGCTGCAAGAAATAATGGTGTGGGAATGGACGGTGTAGCAGATAATGTGAGAATTATGAGTGTAAGAGCGGTTCCCGACGGTGATGAGCATGATAAAGATATTGCACTGGCTATCCGCTATGCAGTAGATAACGGCGCTCGTGTTATTAATATGAGCTTTGGTAAAGGCTTTTCGCCCGAAAAACACTGGATTGATGATGCGGTAAAATACGCCGAGAGTAAAAATGTATTGCTGGTTCACGCAGCAGGTAATGACGCGGCAAATGTAGATACAGCGCACAACTACCCTACTTCAAAATATTTGGATGGTAAAAAAATCAGCAATTGGATTACTGTAGGAGCCAGTGGTGATGGTAAGGTAGGTAATCTTATAGCCAGCTTCTCCAATTATGGTAAAAAAGAAGTGGATGTATTTGCACCAGGTGTAAGAATTTATGCTACGCTACCCGGTGGTAATAAATACGGAAACTTACAAGGTACCAGTATGGCTGCACCCGTAGTATCCGGTATTGCTGCACTTATTATGAGCTATTATCCGAATCTTAGTGCCGTAAAGGTTAAGGAAATCATTGAAAAAAGCGTAACCGTTCCTACCCAAAAAGCTTTGCTTTCTGCTACTGGAGATAGTGTTTTACTCTCCGATGTATCTGTTACTGGAGGCATTGTGAATGCTTACAAAGCTGTGGTAATGGCTGATGCCGAAAGTAAAAAGGTTGGTGCTAATACAAACAGCAAACCACAACCCAAGGCCATCAGAAGAAGCAGATAACAAAATTTGCTAGTGATACAATTAAAAGCTACCTTAATGGTAGCTTTTTTATTTCAAAAAACATCAATACGCCATTGTCATCCGCCTCTAAAAATATTTTACTTTTCGGAGCAGGGAAATCGGCTACAGTGCTGATTCGTTACCTCCTGCAGAAAGCCCAGCAATACAATTGGACACTCACAGTAGCCGAAGCCGATGTGCAATTGGCCCTTGCCAAAACACAAAGCCATCCCCGTTCGGCCGTTTTAAAATTGGATGTAACACAAAACGATGCACGAATGGGTGCTATTCAAAATGCGGACGTCGTTATTTCCTTATTACCTCCTCACTTACATTATCTCGTTGCCAAAGATTGCATCGCTCATAAAAAGCATTTACTTACCGCATCCTATGTCGATGAAAAGATTCGCCTGCACGAAAAAGATATCCAACAAAGCGGCATACTTTTCCTGTGCGAAATGGGACTGGATCCAGGTATTGATCACATGAGCGCCATGCGTCTTATCGACGAAATAAAATCTCAAGGCGGAAATATTAAAAGCTTTAAATCACATTGTGGTGGTCTGGTAGCACCGGAAAGCGATGATAATCCCTGGCATTATAAAATCAGTTGGAATCCGGCTAATGTAGTAAACGCAGGAAAAGCCGGTGCCGTTTACCGAGATGGACATCAAACCGTTCGTTTATCCTATACCGATGTTTTTAATAGCTGTAAACGAGTAGCTACGCCGGCCATTGGGGAGTGGGCGTATTATGCTAACAGGGATTCGCTGCCTTACATGCAGCTATATAATCTGCAAGAAACAGCCACCTTTATAAGAACCACGCTTAGACACCCCGATTTCTGCAAAGGTTGGCAGCATTTAGTAGATGCCGGGCTTACCGATAATGAACACTCAATGGAAAAGTTCAGAAATGCGCCTGTTAATACTTGGCTCCGGCATGTATTGCAGCATCGTTATCGAGTGCAAAGTTTTGAAGAATATCTGAAAGAAATAGTCCTGCATCCCGACCGCCCACTTATTCGACAACAATTTGAATACTTGGGATTGACCGGTGAAACCCTTATTCCCGAACATATATACAGTGCGGCTGATATACTTCAACACTTCTTGGAAAGCAGACTTAAACTGAGGGAAAGTGATAAGGATATGGTAATTATGTTACATGAAATTGTATATGAACAAAATGGAACGCTTCACAAAATCAACAGTAGTCTTATGGTAAAAGGCGACGATCACCAACAAACTGCAATGGCCAAAACGGTAGGATTACCGCTAGGTATCGCGGCCGAACTGATATTAAATAACGAGCTCTCGCTCAAAGGCTTGCATATCCCCATTATTAAGGATATTTATGTACCCGTATTGCGAAAACTCGAAGAAAACAATTTAAAATTTATTGAAATTTAATACCTTTAAATTTTGTAGGGGTTTCTTTTTGTTTTATCAAAAATGTAACAAAACGAAACCTTTTGAAATTCTAGCGATAAACCATAACAAATTGACAGCATCACTTTATATTTGCACCCCCTGCCAATTATAGATTAGTAAAAAAGTAGAAGAGTAAAAAAATTATATGCAACACGTCATTTATCTGGTCCCCTTGATGGCCATCATAGGCTTGCTATACACATATTTTAAGTTTAAGTGGGTTGCTAGGCAAGAAGCCGGAACTCCTAGAATGAAAGAAATTAGCGACTACATTAGTGTGGGTGCTATGGCTTTTTTAAAAGCTGAGTGGAAAATTTTGGCCTACTTCGTTATCGTAGTAGGCATTTTATTAGCCGTGTTGGCACAAACCAATCCACACTCCCACTGGCTTATTGCTGCTGCATTTGTGGTGGGAGCTGTTTCCAGCGCCTTTGCAGGTTACGTAGGTATGCGTGCGGCTACTTTAGCCAACGTAAGAACAGCACATGCGGCTAGAACGAGTTTAAAAAAAGCATTGAATGTTTCCTTCAGCGGTGGCGCCGTAATGGGTGTGGGCGTTGCGGGACTAGCTGTATTAGGTTTAGGAGGTTTGTATATAGTACTAAAACAATATTTCGCTCCCGATGCTCCTCTGAATTCGGAAGAAATGATTCAGACCATTGAAGTACTAACCGGTTTTTCTCTTGGAGCCGAATCAATTGCTTTATTCGCACGTGTGGGTGGCGGTATTTATACCAAAGCTGCTGACGTAGGAGCAGACTTGGTGGGAAAGGTAGAAGCGGGTATCCCTGAAGATGACCCCCGCAACCCGGCCACCATTGCCGATAATGTGGGAGATAATGTAGGCGACGTAGCGGGTATGGGAGCCGACCTCTTTGGATCTTATGTTGCTACGGTTCTGGCTACCATCGTACTGGGACAACAAATTAAAATTACCGGAGAAGATCCTTTAGGTGGCTTCTCCCCGATTATTTTGCCTATGCTTATTGCAGGCATCGGTATCTTATTCTCTATCGTCGGAACTTTCTTCGTTAAAATAAGCGAGAACGCCAGTATTAAAACCCAGACAGTGCAAAAGGCGCTCAATATGGGGAACTGGGGATCTATTATATTAACCGCATTGGCATCTGTATTTTTGGTTAACTGGCTGATGCCGGAGCAAATGGAATTGCGCGGATTCGTATTTACGAAATACGGCGTATTGGGTGCTATCGGTGTAGGATTGCTGGTAGGTGCTTTGATGAGCATCATAACGGAGTATTACACAGCCATGGGTAAGCGCCCTGTAAATATGATTATCAAAAAATCATCTACAGGTCATGCAACCAATGTCATCGGCGGTTTAGCCATGGGCATGGAATCTACCTTCCTGCCTATCCTTGTACTGGCTGCTGGTATATGGGGCTCTTATCAGTGTGCAGGCCTTTACGGAGTGGCTATCGCTGCTGCTGCAATGATGGCTACTACCGCCATGCAGTTGGCCATTGATGCCTTCGGGCCTATTGCCGACAACGCCGGAGGCATTGCTGAAATGAGTGAACTGCCTAAAGAAGTACGCGAAAAAACCGACGTATTGGATGCCGTAGGAAACACTACAGCTGCCACAGGAAAAGGATTTGCTATCGCTTCTGCAGCCTTAACTTCTTTAGCACTTTTTGCAGCCTTTGTGGGTGTTTCCAATATTAGCGGCATTGACATTTATAAAGCCAATGTGCTGGCGGCTTTATTCGTAGGAGCTATGATTCCGCTGTTATTTTCTTCTTTAGCCATTCGCGCAGTAGGCGAAGCAGCAATGTCAATGGTAGAAGAAGTGCGCCGTCAGTTCCATACCATTCCAGGCATCATGGAAGGTACAGGCAAACCGGAATACGATAAATGCGTAGCTATTTCTACTGAAGCATCTATCAAGAAAATGATTGTACCGGGTACTATTGCCATTATCTCACCCTTAATAGTAGGATTTTTACCAGGCTTTGGAGCTGAAGCACTGGGCGGATTTCTAGCCGGTGCTACTGTAAGTGGTGTTTTATTAGGAATGCTGCAAAATAACTCTGGTGGTGCTTGGGATAATGCTAAAAAATCTTTTGAAAAAGGCGTTGAGATCAACGGTAAGATGTACTATAAAAAATCAGAACCCTATAAAGCATCGGTAACCGGAGATACTGTTGGCGATCCGCTTAAAGATACTTCCGGACCATCGATGAACATTCTGATTAAACTCATGTCGATCGTATCGCTAGTCATTGCTCCTACTCTTGCTCAAATGAATGATAGTGATACTGCAACCACAGCTCATACACCTACTCCCGTAAGTGTATCGCATGTAAATAAGCATGAAATCGTAAAAGATTCCATGAGCACTTTCAATATGCAAGCAACTCATTCAACTCATTAAATCAAACAACATTTGCATATAGTAAAAACTAACACTACTTAGGTGTTAGTTTTTTTTATATCACTACATTAACAAAAAGGGATTCCCACAGAGGGAATCCCTTTTCAATAGCTATGCAAATGCTTAAGCTTAGAGTGTCAAACTCCAGCCATCTCTGTATTCTCTTTTTACAAATTGGTTCGCTTCATCGAAGTTTGTAATCTTCATATTCTCAGCATCCCAAAGCAGCTTCTTGCGTCCGAGATATTTATCTTCCCAACCCTTCATTTTGGGATTTACCATCATCGCACTGCGGATGGCTAGGTTACCCATCAACACACTTTCTGTAAAGGGTCCGGCATATTCGAACGGAGAGCTGGTCTCACCTTTGCCATAACCGGCAATGCAGGCATTCACCCATTGTAGATAATGACCTTCAGGAACACGCTTTAAGGTTGGCTTAGGTAGATTTACTTCTTTCATCAATCGGGTTGGTAGTAATCTTGGATTAGCACCATAGCAGTCCATCAGCAGTTTTCCTTTTGTACCAATGAATAAACAACCGCCATCCCAATTACCAAAAGGCTCTTCAGGCAGCAGTTCATCTGGGCGTTGAGGTAATAACCCACCATCATACCAAGATACTTTTATGCTACCTTTTTTGTCGGTACGTGGGTAATTGAGGTGAATGATGGATGCCATCGGACAGCTATCGATATAGTTGGCTTCTTTCCACATATCCAGCCATTGGTTGGCGATACTACATTCTGCCGAATCAGGATATTTAATGGGAAGAATACGATAGATTGGATCCATGATATGACAAGCCATATCACCCAATGCACCTGTACCGAAGCTCCACCAACCACGCCAGTTAAATGGAACATATACCGGATTGTAAGGTTCGTATTTAGTAGGCCCCAGCCACAAATCCCAATCTAACTCTGCCGGAATAGGATGATCTCCGGTTGGCTTGGGCAAACCATGTGGCCATACCGGTCTATTAGTCCATGCATGTACTTCCACGATATCACCGATTAATCCGGCATCGTAAATTTCTTTTGCTCTTCTTACACCTTCACCCGATGCTCCTTGGTTACCCATTTGAGTTACTACTTTATACTTCTTAGCTGCCTGTGTAAGTATACGGGCCTCGTAAATATCGTGGGTTAAAGGTTTTTGAGTGTACACATGTTTACCCAACTGCATAGCGGCTAGTGTAGCAACAGCATGGGTGTGATCAGGGGTACTGATACTACAGGCGTCGATGTTGTTCTTTTCTTTCTCGAGCATTTCCCTAAAGTCTTTATAGAATTTTGCTTTGGGAAAGTTTTTACGCGATTTTACAGCCTGTCTTTCATCTACGTCACAGAGTGCAACAATGTTAACATTAGGACTTTTAGCAAAAGAAGTCAAATCGCTTTCACCTTTTCCACCAACACCGATGCCAGCTATGTTTAGTTTATCGCTGGGGGCAACAAAACCACGCCCAAGTACATGTCTCGGTACTATTGTAATACCGGCCCCAATTAAAGCTGCATTTTTAATGAACTTTCTTCGGGAGTTAGATTGATTCTTTTTCATATTGCATTAAGGGTTAAAATAAGTAAACACGATTATTGATTCTATAAATTTATTCTATTGTGGTGTTTGTTCAAGCACTTTACTCTTTATCTCATCGGAGAAAGATATATGCACCCTCATATTCAGCGGGGCGTAGTAGTCGTTGATTATCTTTCTGATTTTTTCTTTTGACTGCTCCCTGAAGGTAGTATTCTTTTCTAACTGTTCTCGAGTTTGCGCATATAATTTTTGCATCACCTTGTTGTATGCTTCTTCATTGTCGCTTTCGAAAAGTCCCTTGCGTGAAACAGCATTGGCTTTATCAAGGCGCAATTCATAACTCAACAACTTGGGATGAGGCAATACAATATATACCTGCTTATTTTCCTCTTCAATGGTGATTTTTTGATTATTTAGGTCGATACCATATTTGGCAACGTAAGGTACTGTAATGTTTACGGTGCGTTCAATAAATACCTTTTTTAAATAATCGGTAAGACTGCCGTCATCTGCAATATTCGTACTTTTAATACTGGCATTGCCCCTTACTTCAAGAGATGAGAGCTCAGCAATTTGCTGTATCAGTACGTTATTCATCACCATACTGTCAACAGTTTTACTGGCCCGTCCTTTTCCCATAAGAAAGGCAAGCACCGCAATAATAAGGATCAAAAAACCAACGAAAAACCATGAAGGTCTCGGGGCCATAAAACAATTATTTTTGTCAAAGTTTAATGATTAACTTTAGTTTGCCAAAAATTTGCAAAATAGATTTTGCAAATTTTGAAGTATTAATTTAATTTGTTTCCTTTATTTTAATAATTTATTGCCACATGCCGGATATACAGATCAAAAAACAGCAGAAAAAATACGATGTTGTTATCGTAGGTTCAGGTGCTGGCGGCGGTATGGCTGCATATGTACTTGCGAATGCAGGTTTAAGTGTATGCATGCTCGAAGCCGGCCCGATGTATGACCCTCAGAAAGAAATTTATCAGCTGAAAAAACCATGGGATTCACCTCGCCGAGGCAGAGCTACCAAATACAGACCCTTTGGTGACTTTGATGCCTGCTATGGCGGATGGGAAATTGAAGGAGAGCCTTATACCAAAGCTCCCGGAACAGAATGGGAATGGTTCCGCGCTCGTATGCTAGGCGGACGTACCAACCACTGGGGACGAATCTCCCTGCGTTTCGGTCCAAAAGACTTTAAGGGCTATAGCCATGATGGTGTAGGTGTTGACTGGCCCATCGGATATGAAGACGTAAAACCGTATTACGATAAAATCGATCGGTTGATCGGAATTTTCGGTAGTTATGAGAACTTGCCTAATGACCCGGACGGCATTTTTCTACCACCTCCTAAACCCAGGCTCCATGAGCTGTTTATAAAACAGGGCGCTCAGAAGGCCGGTATTCCTGTAATACCTTCACGTCTTTCCATCCTTACCAAAAAGATTAATGATGATAGAGGCGCCTGCTTCTTCTGTGCGCAATGTGGGCGAAACTGTAGTATTGCCAAAGCCGACTTCTCCTCCTCTAATGTATTAATCTATCCAGCCCTAAAAACAGGTAATCTAGACGTAATTGCCAACGCCATGGCGCGTGAAGTACTTACTAATGAAGAAGGCTTGGCTACCGGTGTGTCTTATGTAAATAAGGAAGATTTACTGGAATATCAGGTATATGGCCGCGTGGTAATTCTGGCAGCCAGTGCCTGTGAAACTGCAAGGCTATTACTCAACTCCAAATCACCACGTCATCCTAATGGCTTGGCCAATAGTAGCAACGTGGTAGGAAAATATCTCCAAGATAGTACCGGAGTTGCCGTAGGAGGATATCTGCCTCAGCTCTTCGGCAGAAAACGTTACAACGAAGATGGTGTTGGTGGGATGCACGTATATACCCCCTGGTGGCTCGATGGTAAAAAACTGGATTTCCCACGTGGTTACCACATCGAATACTGGGGAGGTTTCGGACAGCCCTCTTATGGCTTTGGTATGGGCATTCAAAATCTGAATGGAAAATATGAAGTAAACGGAAAAAAGAAAGAAGCCGGAGGATACGGCGCTTCTCTGAAGGAAGACCAACGTTACTTTTATGGTGCAAGTGTAGGAATGGGTGGACGCGGCGAAGCCATTGCCTTCGAACACAATTATTGCGAAATCGACCCCAATGTAGTGGATAAATACGGTATTCCGGTGTTGCGCTTCAATGTTAAACATAGCGAATATGAAATCAAACAAGCGAAACACATGACCGAGACCTTCTTGGAAATTATGCACAACATGGGAGCCGTTGTAACTTACGGAGCCGACAATGGACCACACAATAACTGGGGACTCGATAAACCCGGTTATATCATTCACGAAGCAGGTACAGCGCGTATGGGTAACGATCCCAAAACCTCAGTGCTCAATAAATGGAGCCAGGCTCATGACGTGAAAAACCTGTTCTGTGTAGATGGTAGCCAGTTCCCCTCACAAGCCAACAAGAACATTACTTGGACCATTTTGGCCCTGAGTATGAGAGCAAGTGAGTACATTATCGATGAAATGAAAAAACAAAATTTATAATTTAGTTCATAGCAAACCGTGAACTATAAAATAGACAGCTAAAATGAAACGTCGCGAATCACTTAAATATATTGCCGCAGGAGCCCTAGCTTCGGGCATGTTAGCTACAGGCTGTAAGCCTTCCGAAAAAAAGGAAGAAGTAGCCACCGGCGAAGTGAAATCCGGTATTCATCGCTATGAGGATGAACTTCGATACGAAGAATCGGTAGCTAAAATGCCAAAATTCTTCACCGACCACGAAATGGCAACCATTACCATTCTTGGCGACATTATCATTCCCAAAGATGATGTAAGTGGCAGTGCCAGCGATGCCGGTGTTCCCGATTTTATTGAATTCACCGTAAAAGATCAGCCCCGCTATCAAACTCCTATGCGTGGAGGATTGCGTTGGCTGGATGTATATTGTCTTAAAAAATTCAATAAACCCTTTAAAGATTGTAGCGAACAGGAACGCATAGAGGTGGTAGATCAGATTGCCTATCCCGAAAGAGCTAAAGATAAACCCGAACTGGCACAGGGTGTGGCCTTCTTCAACCTGATGCGAGACCTTACCTGTACAGGCTTCTACACTTCGGAAATTGGAGTGAAAGATCTGGGATATATGGGAAATCAACCCAATCAATGGAACGGTGTACCGGAAGATGTATTGAAGCAATACGGACTAGCTTATACCGAAAAAGAATTGAAAGAATGTTTAAGCTTTGACTAGAATCGATAGTCACATAAACCTCATAAAAAACTGGTTAATGATTAGCCAGTTTTTTTATTTTTTGGATTAATCAAACGTTTAATTATCAGACTATTACAAGAATTTTATAAAATTTAAAATAATATAAATAGCTTCATATTGTATTGCTCTATAACCAATTCATTATAATATACTTAAATCCACTATCGCTAATTAAATTTTATATAAAATTGGAGTCCTCATCGCTATTTTATTTATACGACTTTTTAAGTCGTAATACAATAATTCCTAACTAAATTTGTATGCATTGATTTCACAAAATACCATACAGGAAATTTTATCCCGCATCAATATTGTGGATGTGGTAGGAGAATTTGTGAAACTCAAAAAACGAGGCGTCAATTATCTGGGACTTTGTCCATTTCACAACGAAAAAACACCCTCATTTACCGTCTCTCCCACTAAAGAAATTTATAAATGCTTCGGCTGTGGTAAAAGCGGCAATGCCATCAGCTTCATCATGGAACATGAAAAATACAGCTATGCCGAAGCTCTAAAATGGTTAGCAGCCAAATATGGAATTGAGGTCGAAGAAACTTTTGTAAGCCAAGAGCAGAAAGATCTATTCCATACAGCTGATAGTTTATTCATTATCAACAACTTTGCCGAAAAGTTCTTCACTAATACTTTATTTAATACCGACGAGGGCCGTGATATTGGCTTAAGTTATTTCAAGGAAAGAGGATTTCGCGAAGCAACCATAGAAAAGTTCCGATTGGGATATGCTCCGGAGGCTCGTACCGCCTTTACAGATGAAGCCCTCAAGAATCAATTCAACAAGGAACTACTTTTAAAAACCGGCCTCATAGTAGAGCGCAACGGCTCCCTTCAGGATAATTATCGCGGTCGCGTCATCTTCCCTATTCACAACCAAAGCGGCAAGGTATTGGGTTTTGGAGCCCGCATACTTAAAGCCAATGACAAGGCCCCCAAATACATCAATACGCCGGAAAACGAGATTTACGTTAAAAGTAAAATCCTTTATGGATTCTATTTTGCGCGCCAGGCTATGGATAAGGCCGATGAATGTCTATTGGTGGAAGGTTATACCGACGTGGTTTCGTTGCATCAGGCCGGAATTGAAAACGTAGTAGCTTCCGGTGGTACATCACTCACCCTCGACCAATTAAGGCTGATAAAGAAAATCACTAATAATCTCACCATTATTTACGACGGCGATAGTGCCGGTGTAAAAGCGGCCCTGCGCGGATTAGATCTAGCCTTGGAGGAAGGCTTGAATGTGAAACTGGTGCTAATCCCCGATAATGAAGACCCCGATAGCTATGTAAACAAGGTAGGCGCCTCAGCCTTTATCGATTTTGTTCAAAAGAATAAAAAAGACTTTATCCTATTCCAGCTGGAACTGGCCCTTAAAGATATCGGCAACGATCCCGTTAAAAAATCGGAGCTAGTAAATAAGATCGCCGAATCCATTTCCCGTATTAATAAGGCGGAAGACTTTACCAAGCAACAGGATTATATCAAACAATCAGCAGATATACTGCATATCGACGAAGCAGGATTGCATGCCCTAGTGAACAAATACATCCGCGACCGTTTGGCCGTACAGGAAAAGAAGGCTGCTACTACAGCACCTGACCCCACAGCCCTGGCTCAGGCCGAAGCCAGTAATTATGACGATGCCACTTTTGACTTGTTATTTAAAGACCAATTACAGGAAAAAGAGCTGGCCCGCGTATTGCTGGAACATGGGCATAAACCTTGGGACGAACAAACAAGAATAGCCGATTACATTTTTAATGAAATCGATGAGCTGGAGTTTGAAGATCAACAGGTGGCTAAGTTGATACAAGCTGTAAAGGAACTATTGCAAACCCGCCCGGAACTGTTTAACGAAAAATATTTTATTTATCATTCAGATAAAGAGTTGAGTGCACTAGCCGTATCATTGCTCAATCATCCCTACGACGAAAGTCCACGGTGGGTAGAAATTGCAGGCGAAAATATGGGCTATCAGGACACCTTATTTCAACAAGACTTTGACAGCTTTGTACGCACGCTTGCACAAGGCAATCAAGAAGAATTAAACCGCTATAAGCTCATTTCGGAAGATCGCACAAAAGACAAAGTGATCTCCGCCCTGCAATATCTAAAGTTGAAAAAGATTAAACGCATGTTGTTGCAAAACCAGCAGGATATGGAAGCTGATAAAACTTATGAGAAATTTCCTGAGCTGCACTTCATTCACAAGTCACTTAAAGATATGGAACGCAAAATCACAGAATCGTTGGGCACCGTGATATTGCAATAAGCTGCCTCATCATTTCTGTTAGGTACCCCCTCCTCCTAGCATACTACTGTATTTGCGACTCAAGAGGCTTTTGTATCTTTATATTCAATATAAACACCAGTTCTTTCAATGTGAAGTAGCTGTCCACAGACTTGCTTATTTAAATTGAAAAACTTCATCCTATGCCAGATATCGAAACATTCATTCAAGAAAAAATACTACCTCAATATCGGCCTATATTTTCTAAGTTTCGCAATTTAATTAAGGAAAAGTTCCCTTTGCTTAAAGAAGAAATGCGAGGTGGAACCGAAAAATATCATAGCGTTCCCGTTTACCGCTTAAAAAGAATTATCCTTACAGTGAGTCCAACCAAAAAAGGAATCACTTTTTCGTTTACTAATGGAAAGCTGTTCGAGGATAAATATGGATTATTGGAAGGTGTAGGAAATAAATCTTTAAACCTGCGCCTCTCTGACATCAGCGAATTTTCGGAAGAAGTATTTGAATATTACATCCAACAAGGAATTGAACTCGATAACCATTAATAGTGTATCATCAAGTATTGACGCTGATTACATAAAAACATAAATATCTGAGCAATAAATCCTCCCAAGCGACATTGTTATTACACTTCTGTAGTCTTACCCTATGGCTGGGAGGAGTTTTGAGTTGTTTGCCTCTCTTATTTCAGTCTTACATCAGCAATCATGAAGCTGCTTATACAACCTACTTACACACAAAGGGAACAGCATAGAACATTATCAGCTGAGGATGCATGGGAAATTTTGTAATCGGACTAGCATTGGTAGTACTAACCCCTTGGAGGTTGTTTAAGCATTGCTGGGTAATGAGTAACTTCCTTATCACTATTGCTCTTATACTCTTCGCAATGTTTCTTAACGCACATAGAATACTCGCCAATATGGAATTGCGAGCAACACAAGGCATCCCAGCATTAAAGTCGCCTACTTTTATGGGTAGCTCCAATACACTGAAAGTAGGTGTGATAGACCTCGCCGCAGGCTTTCTTTTTCTAATAAGTATTGCAGTGCATAAACCGGGAATGAAAAAATAGCACTGCGAAAATGGATAAATACCCTATTGATGGCAATGGTACTTATAAACAAAAAGCAGCTACATGTTTTGTAGCTGCTTGCCTTTTAAGTGACCCCGTCAGGATTCAAACCTGAAACCTTCTGATCCGTAGTCAGATGCTCTATTCAGTTGAGCTACGGGGCCGTTTCAAATGGACGGCAAAGTTAAGGATTTAGATATTTACCACCAAAGGATATTGAAAGATTTTTCCATAATTTTTTCAAAACCCAGGCAGAAAAAGGAATACAGAAACGCTCCTGTGGCTGTTCTTTTTCTCCATTCTTAAAGAAAGTGATGTTTAGGCACAAAGCTGTCATAATTTTAATATCTTTAAATTAACATTGCATGTATTGTCCGGGGAGATTATGAGCGATATACCAACAATAAAAGAAATAGCGAAACGCTTAAATGTTTCAGTTTCTACCGTATCCAGAGCATTGAATGACCACCCACGCATTGGGTTAAAAACGAAGCAGGCTGTAAAGGAATTGGCGCAGCAACTTAATTACGAGCCCAATCCCAAAGCCATCTTCTTTAAGCAAAAAAGGAGTTATGTAATTGGGGTAATACTCCCCCTTATTGCTGAAGATTTTTTTTCGAAGAGCATCAGTGCCATTGAAGATCTAGCAATGGAACATGGCTATACCATCCTATTCGGACAAAGTCATGACAGCATCAAAAAAGAAAAAACGGTGATAGAAGCAATGGTCAAACAGCGCATTGACGGGTTGCTCATATCGCTTTCAAAAGAAACCAATAAATACGACCATCTCACCGCATTAAAAAAATATAATATACCAGTAGTATATTTCGACAGAGTTCCTCCATTAGATAATGTAAACAAAGTTTATTGCAGTTTATTCGATGGAACTGCGGAGATGATAGACTGGCTCTTCAAACAAGGCCGAAAACGTATTGCACTTATCAACGGTCCCGATGAACTGGCAGCTAGTAAAGAACGCCTAAAGGGCTATATTGAAGGCATATCCAAACGAAAATTAAAAGTGGATATGCAGATGGTAGAAAAGACCGATCTTTCGGAACAAGGCACGCACGAAGCACTAAACAAGCTGCTGAGCCTAAAAAAAAGACCTGATGCCATAATTAGCTTTAACGACTATGTGCATTTGGATACCGTAAAATATGCGCAGGAAAAAGGCATATTAGTAAACAAAGATATCCTTTTTGCCAGCTATGCTAATATTTCTGTCAATAAATACACCGCTCATCCTCCCATAGTATCACTGGACCAATACCCTTATGAACAAGGTCGCTTGGCAATGAACATCCTTATTGATATTTTGGAAAAAAAGCAATCTGATGACACAGAAGAGACATCCTTCTTTCAAAAAGAACTTAAAGGCACTTTAGTATATAGTTAAAATACTACCTAAACAAACGTTTGCGCAAGTTTGGTATTCAGCTATCTCCTATCTTTATTTGAAATGTAATTGCTATTATGAAAATATTGGAGGACGTGCTAGCTCTTTATAAGCTCGACGCGAGGAATTTTCGTATAAACGCTATCGGAACAGGTCTGATTAATAATACGTGGGTTGTGGAAAATGACTCGGAGAAATATATTCTTCAAAAGATTAATAATGCCGTTTTTAAGGACCCTTTTTTAATTGCAGACAATATCGATAAGATAGAGCAGTTTCTTAAAACATCTAATAGGGAGTATTTTTTTATCCCTCTTATGAAGACAGCGACGGGCTTGTCTATGGTGCAAATAAATGACGACCTGTATTTTCGAATGTTCCCCTTCATCCCCGATAGCCATACCTTGGATGTAGTAGAAACACCCGACCAGGCATTTGAAGCAGCCAAACAATTTGGTCAGTTCACTAAAGTTTTGTCCGGCATCGACATCAACACCTTAAATATTACCTTACCCCATTTCCATGATCTTTCGCTTAGATATAATCAATTTATAGAGGCGCTTCAAAAAGGCAATACCGAACGCATTCGCGAAACATCAGCACTTATAGATACTTTAAAAAAACATGTTGGCATTGTAGAGGAGTATAATAATATCATACACAATCCGGGTTTTAAGCTGAGAGTGACACACCACGATACTAAAATTAGCAACGTATTGTTTGATAAACAGGGAAAAGGGATTTGCGTGATAGACCTCGATACCGTTATGCCCGGGTATTTTATAAGCGATATGGGTGATATGATGCGCACCTATTTGAGCCCGGTGAGCGAGGAAGAGTCCGATTTTAGTAAAATAGAAATTCGAGATGAGTTCTATAATGCCATTGTGGAAGGATATAATTATTACATGAATGATGAACTTACGGAGGTTGAAAAACGATACATGTTATACTCTGGTAAGTTCATGATATATATGCAGGCACTGCGTTTTCTTACCGATTATTTACTGGACGATGTGTATTATGGGGCTCGCTATGAGGGACATAATTATATCAGAGCCCAAAACCAAAGTATTTTGTTGCAAAAGCTCATCGAAAAAGAAACCCTAATTGCTTCCTGAAAATTTACTAGAAAAAGTAAACGAATACTTTGTTGTTTTATTGATTTTCTTTACCTTCGCCACCCGATTTGATACAGCAACGTATATTACGCTGTGCGGGGAGTAGCGCAGGCCGGTAGCGCACCTGGTTTGGGACCAGGGGGTCGCAGGTTCGAATCCTGTCTCCCCGACATTATAGAAGAATCGCGAGAACCCTTGTAGTATTACTACAAGGGTTTTTTCTTTAGATTGCTGCCATCATGTTCCTTTCGCAGAATTAACATTCCCTATACAATAAGTTTGATAACTTGCTGGAAATGTCGGCAATAATTTCCATAGGTTCTACTAATAGTATCGCATCTGCGAACATGATTCCTTTTGCCGGTATGAAACTATACGTTTTTTCAAATCCAAAAGACTTTAATAGCTAAGCCCCCGAAACATAAAGTTTCGGGGGGATAAAAATGTTGCTTTGTCTGTACAGACAAGGCGTATTGGTGTGCACATACCCATTTACAACATTTTTATTAATCAAAAAATTAAAGTGCTATGGATAACAAATGGATACTTCTCGATGAAGATCACAAACTCATTACAAAAGCGCTAGAATCTGACCCTAAATTCAAATCGCTAAGCGAAGCAGACCAACAAAAAGTGCTAGATAGGCTTTCTGCTGCAACAGTCGTATCCGCTTACGATTTTCCTAATACCGTTTCACGTCTTTATGATACTATTACGCTAAGAGAGATACAAACTAGGAAAAATCTAACATTAAAATTAGTTCCACCGGAGGAAAGCAATGAAAATATCTACAGAATATCGGTTTTAACACCTTTGGGAATGCGGCTTATGGGTGTGCAAAAAGGTGATGGTATTTTCTGGACTACAGGCAAAAAACGAAGGCAATATGTGGTATTGAATATTACCAACGCAGTTTACGTATAAAAAAAGAGGGAGTTACTTCCCTCTTTTTTATTGCAACCAAATAGTTTGCGTAAAAGCACCATTTACTGCCGCATCCCATACCTCCAGTCGTATCCACTTCTTTCCGGCCAAATTCATAATACGGCGTATGGTAGTGTTACCAAAAGGTAGTGTATGACCTAAGTCGATTTTATGACGCTCCACCTTATTACCGTCTCCGGTAATAACTTCGGCAAAGTTTAGCGGAAATGTCCACTTTATATCAAATACTACTACAGCCCGAGACGGATTCTTTAACTGAATATGAGAACCAGATGAATGTTCATCAACAGTAAATCTTGGGATCAATACTTCGCCGGTAGTAGTAAAAAACCTGCCTTGTTCCATAGCATCTAACACAGGCTGCCAGCCATTTGTGAAATCGGGTATTGTATCCAACTGCAGATAATTAATATTCATATGAGCATACATCTCGTTTTCGGGCTCAATGGTAAACAGATCCGCTTCTCCTATCACTTTCTTATACTCCCCCCAATTATTCATGTCATCCATCAAGTCCAGTACGCGGCCATTGCCGAGTTTATCCTGCGATAAATCTGCAGGTAAAGCCTTCCAGGCAGCACCCATAAATCTATCAGATTTAAAAAATGCACTTTCCTTGTATTTATCAGGGAATCCGGTAGACCCTTTAGTACGCGGATGAGCCGTCCAAGCTAGCCCTTTTTCTTTTTGTAACAGCTGCAACATCTCCTCCGCATTTCCTATACGATATATTTTACCATATACCGGATGATTCGATTCCATGGGTAGCTCTGGCTTTCTTGACATAATCCAATATACCGGCTTAGGGAAAAGTGCCATCCAATGGCCACCTAAAAATTCGTTCGGTTCTTCGCCTGGCATGAGTAAGAAGTTTTTATCGGAATACTGTTTACACATATCAAACATGTATTTTAATTCCAACAGCCGAAGTTCATCGGGGCCTTTGGGATGGGCCGTATAGTGGAACTCGCCCAAATGCACGATATCTACTCCCATAGCATTAAATACTTTTTTAAAACTAGGAGTATCCGGCAAGGGTTTATTGGCCATAATCACCTTTACCACAAATTCGTTGTGAAAATGGCTCGCCATGGTTTTAAAACCAGGCAGTGCCACATAGGTGTCATTATTCGTCCATTTTTTCACATCTGCGAGTAGGGCTGCTGCGTCTTTATCAGAAATTTGACAAAAGAAATTCAGCCTTTGTTGGGTCTTAGGCGGCGCATTAAACCAAGGCACAAATCGATTGTCGCCCCGCAGGTCCTGTCGGATGCCAATCCCATAACCATTAAATACTTTTTGATAGTCGGAGCCATACCAGGTAAACTTGAGATTGAAAGCTTCATCAAGAGGATAGAAATACTGATGAGGAGCGGGGAACACCGCAATACTTCCCTCCTCATTACTTCCCATGATTGTACGATATTTCACAGCCTGACTTTTGGCAGTGTCTGACATCACACAAGCAATCTGCTGTATTTGATCATACACATCAGCGTAAGCAATTTGCTTCCATATCTGACTTTTGCTTGCAAGGCCGGCATCATAAATAATGGCAGTAGAATCTATCTCGGTGGCCATTACAGCCGCGATATTAAACAAAGAAGCACCATTATAGAGTGTAATTTCCAAAACGCCTTTAAAATCCGCAGCATGTGTTTCGCCTATTCTGATAATCGTCCTACTACCTTCTGAAATTACAGTGACATCCTTTTTATGTATCGTTACCTTATGCGATTGATGAGGCTTTAAATGCACCTTATCAAAAAAAATGTTCCAGGCGTTCTGCGAAATAAGATCTCTTTTCCCCACAGTCATCCAGAAAATCGGATCTACATCCCGCGCCACTTCATGTGCTAACTGCCCCTTCAGCAATTGCACACTTTTAAGTAATGGCTGTTCCTGATTGAGATCAAGAATTAATCGGCTATGATGATTGTTACCGGAAGGCCATGTTACGGATAGCAAATTATTTTTCGCAATAGCAAGTCTTACACCACTGCGTTTGTTAAACTGACTAGTGTTCACAGATATCTGTCCATAGCTACTCCAATGTACAAATCCGATTAATAAAGCAAGCAATACTGTTTTTTTCATTTCAATATGGATAAATGGTTTACAGGAATTTATTTTTTAAATATTGATACTGTTTAAAGATAGGATGGTCCTCGGTGTTTTCATTACAAATTTGTCTCATTGATAAGAATAACGCTTAAGCGATTCTTCGTGTTTTTCATTCAGCAACGCCCCTACACTATAGATTCAGTTTTTATCAATTTCCTGATTTTCTCTTAATTTGCCACCATATTAGTGTGCATATTTTGAAATACGAATTTATTACAATAGAAGGCAATATCGGTGCCGGCAAGACAACCCTAGCTACACTGCTCAGCAAGCATTACAATGCCCGGCTGGTACTGGAATCTTTTGCTGACAACCCTTTTCTCCCAAAATTCTATGAAAATCCTAAACAATATGCATTTCCGCTGGAACTCTTCTTTATGGCAGAACGCTACAAACAACTGCAAGAACTGTTAATACAGAAGAATATATTTCAGCAGATAACCATCAGCGATTACCTATTTACCAAATCACTTTTGTTTGCAAAAGTTACTTTATCAGAGGATGAATATAAGCTTTACCAGCGCATTTTTGAGATTGTTCAACAAAACCTCATTATGCCGCAACTATTAATTTATCTGCATGCGCCTGTAAGAAAGCTACAGCAGAACATTAAAAAACGACAGCGAGAATATGAACAAAATATACCAGACGATTATCTATTGAACGTACAAGAAGCTTATCTGCAATATATTCGACTACTCCACATTCCGGTATTGCTGGTAGATGCCTCCGAAGCTGATTTTTTGACTAACGAAAAACACTTACAGATCATCTACGATGCACTGGAACGCGAATACGAGCCTGGTATATATCCTATCTATTTGTAAGCTACAATAACGTATTATCCTTCTGCATCCTCATCACGCAACGAATAAAATTAGCGATCTATAAACAAATATTCGCATTACTTTTGCACATCTAATGGCAAATATAAACGTTCCTGAAGTTCAGATAACCAATGACCCTTTTGCGGCTGTTCGCATTCCCGAATATCGAAACCTTATGATTGGCCGCTTCACTTTTGTGATGGCTATGCGGATGATTACAACAGTGGTGGGTTGGTGGATTTATCAGCTCACTAAAGACCCCTTAGCCATCGGATTGATTGGCCTTTCCGAAGTAATTCCTGCCCTTTCACTGGCTTTATATTCAGGTCACAGGGTTGATATTAAAGATAAACGCAAACTTATTCTGCAAGGTATATCGGGGTACTTTATGGCCGCACTCGTATTATTCTCTCTTTCTACAGAAACCGTACAGGAATTTCTTCATACGCGTCATATCACATGGTTTATTTACGGGGTTTTCTTTTTTACCGGCATGTTGCGATCTTTTGTGGGGCCCTGCTTTACGGCCATGATCGCTACTATTGTCCCCAAAAATCTTTTACAGAACGCCACAACATGGAATCAGGGGATGTGGCTTTCTGCATCTGTAACTGGACATGCCGTAGGAGGATTTTTAATTGCTCTAGTAGGCATTAGCAATACACTTATTGTAATATGCGGCCTTATTAGCCTAAGTCTTATTTTTCTTTTTCAACTGAAACCCAAACCACCCTTGGTACAGCATGGCGCCGAAAAAGCGACCTGGGAAAGTATTAAAGAGGGACTGGCTTTTGTATTTCAGACAAAGGCCTTACTGGCTGCCATGGCATTGGACATGTTTGCCGTTCTGTTTGGAGGTGCTGTAGCGATGATTCCTGTATTTGCCAGTGATATCTTAAAAGTAGGACCCAAAGGTTTTGGATGGTTGAATGCCGCCACCGATATTGGTGCTATCATTATTGTGGTGATATTAACGTTATGGCCGATGAAGAAAGCGCAGGGAAAGAAAATGCTTTTGGCCGTAGCCGGCTTTGGTACTTGCATTATTCTGTTCGGCTTATCGAAATGGTTCTGGCTATCTTTTGCTGTATTGGTACTAGCCGGCATCCTAGATGGCATCAGTGTGGTAGTGCGTGGTACGGTAATACAATTACTGACTCCCGATCACATGCGAGGACGCGTGAGTAGTGTAAGCGGTATGTTTGTATTGAGCAGTAATGAGCTGGGACAGTTTGAAAGTGGTGTTATGTCACGACTATTAGGAGTGATTCCTTCAGTAATAGTGGGAGGCTGTATGACTGTGGCCGTAGTAATTACTACATGGTTTAAAGCTCCTTCACTACGAAAATTTGAATACTAAACTTCAAGATTATCCAATATATCCATTTAAAGAGCCGATGTAATATACATCGGCTCTTTTTTAAAAACAACTTTAATATACGATACAATCTTAGATCACACGCACACGCAATACACCCTCAATAGCTTTGATTCTGGCCAAACTATCATCAGTTGCTTTATTTTCCAGATCAATGATGGTATAAGCGTAGTCCCCACGACTATTATTAATCATATGCTCGATATTCAACTTTGCATCTGCTAGAGCAGTAGAAATCTGTCCCACCATGTTAGGAACGTTTCTATGCGCAATGGTGATGCGTTGCACACCTGACATCGGCATTTCACAATTAGGGAAATTCACCGAATTTTTAATATTTCCGGTTTCCAGATAAAGCTTTGTTTGCTTAGCGGCCATTTCGGCACAGTTATCTTCCGACTCAGGAGTAGAAGCACCTAGGTGAGGAATGGTAATCACACCAGGTTTATTAATCAATTTTTCATTGGGGAAGTCGGTAACATATGTACTCACCTTTCCGCTTTCGATGGCAGCCAAGACATCCTCATCCACTACCAGTTCACCGCGGGACAGGTTGATAATGCGTACGCCGTCTTTCATCTGAGCAAAGGCAGCCGCATTCAGTGTGCCTTTTGTTTTCTCGTTGTACGGCATATGCAGGGTAATATAATCTGCTTGCTCAAATATAGTTTTTAGGTCAGGAGCCTTTTTCACTGCTCTGGACAGTCCCCATGCAGCATCAATAGAGATGTAGGGGTCGTATCCCAGCACCTCCATACCTAAATTTACTGCAGCATTGGAAATAAGTACTCCAATCGCACCCAATCCGATAACCCCCAGTACTTTTCCTTCTATTTCCGGCCCTACAAACTGAGCTTTTCCTTTCTCTACTTCTTTAGCTACGTTCTCAGTAAGAGAATTGGCCCAGTTGATGCCGTCTACAATTTTTCTAGAAGAAATCAGCATAGCCGCAATAGCCAGTTCCTTTACAGCATTGGCATTGGCACCAGGTGTATTAAACACCACAATACCTTTTTCGGCACATTTATCAATAGGAATATTATTTACACCTGCTCCGGCACGGGCAATACTCAATAAGGATTCTGGAAACTCCACTTCATGCAAAGACGCGCTTCTTACCAGAATCGCATCCGGATTAGCAGCATTGTCATCTAATACATATCCTTCCCCAAATTTACTGAGGCCTTTGGGAGAGATTTTATTTAAAGTTTTTATGGTATAGCTCATTCTCTTGTATGTTGATTAGTCGTTAAAGATTATTTATTCTCCATTTCAAATTTCTTCATGAATTCCACCAGCTTCTGTACTGCTTCCAGCGGGGTAGCATTATAAATGCTGGCGCGCATACCCCCTACGCTACGGTGTCCTTTCAGTTGTACAAATCCGGCAGCTGTAGCTTCTTTAATAAACTTAGCATCCAACTCTTCATTACCGGTAACGAAAGGAATATTCATGATAGAACGATCTTTACCTTTTACAGTACTCTTAAAGAGCGAAGACTCGTCTAGGAAATTATAAAGTGTGTTGGCTTTTTCATTATTGATTTTTTCCAATGCTTCAACACCTCCCTGTTCTTTTACCCATTGCAATACTAGGCCCATGATATAAATTCCAAATGTGGGCGGGGTATTGTACATACCATCACTATCAATATGCACTTTATAGTTGAACATGGTAGGTGTGAATTCCATAGCATTTCCTACTAGGTCTTCCCTTACGATTACCACAGTCACACCTGCAGGTCCCAGATTTTTCTGAGCTCCGGCATAAATAAGGCCGAACTTGGAAACATCATATGGTTTAGACAAAATATCAGAAGACATATCTGCTACCAACGGAACATTGCCGGTATCCGGTAAGGTGGCATAACGAGTTCCATAAATAGTGTTGTTGGTAGTAATATGGAAATAATCCGCATCCTTATCAAATTTAGAAGGATCCAGCTCAGGAATATAGCTGAAGGTTTTATCTTCTGAAGAAGCTACCACGTTTATTGTACCATAACGCTTTGCCTCCTTAATAGCTTTTGTAGACCAAGTACCTGTGTTTACATAATCCGCTTTTTTATTTTTATTCATCAAGTTCAGCGGTACCATCGCAAACTGCGATGAAGCGCCCCCTTGTAGAAATAATATCTTGTAATTGTCCGGCACACGCATCAATTCTCTCAATAAACTTTCTGCCGACTCAAAAATGGCTATAAAGTCCTTCGAGCGATGGCTCAATTCCATTACGCTCATACCACTTGTACCATAGCACAGCAACTCGCTTTGTGCTTTCTTTAAAACCTCTTCCGGAAGAGCAGAAGGGCCGGCTGAAAAATTGTAAACTCTTTGCATTGCCAATTGATTATTGTTTAAAATTGTGAGGCGCAAATTTAAACTTATCTAACCTAATTACCATCCTGTTCCGTTAGTTTTTAAAAATTATGCACATTTAATTAATAAAACTAACAGTTGTTATTGCCTCAATTGCTAATCGTATTGAAAATTACATGAATAGATAGTTCCCTAAGACAGAAATGAAAAGATTCTGGGCAGGAAGATGATAAGACCACAAATAAAAGCTGTAATGGCCGCTAATAGTACTGCAGCAGCGGATAAATCTTTTATCAACTTAATTTGCTCATCCAGAGAAGGTGCTATCTTATCACATAGTTTTTCAATGGCTGTATTAACCAGCTCTGCCACAAGCACTAATCCAATGCAAATAATAATTAGGGCAAATTCAACACGGGAAAGCGATACGACAAACGACAGTATCATTGCTGCAACCGTCGCTATTAAATGAAAACGCAGATTTTGTTCAGAGCGTAGAGCTGTTTTAAGTCCGGCCCATGCATAGCACAAACTCTTCCTAAACCTGGATATGGAAAAACGGCTGCTCATACATACAAACCTACATCAATCTTCTCTTTCTAATTATTTTTCTAAGAGCGAATTGGCTCGCGGCCTATAAATTTGTTCTTACCGGTTAAGAACCCGATGGCTTTTTCAATATTAGCTTGTACACTCGTTTCGGTTTTCAGATTAGCAATATATCGTACTATTTCCTTCTGTAGAGAAGGGGGAAGCGGCTCAAATACCTGTTTAGCCTTTTTGTGCTGATTCAGTGCTCTGATAAAATCGGGATGGGGTGCAATAGTACGCGGTTCAGGGTCATACTCGACAAAAAGTTCCACCGCCTCCCCTACACGTCGTGGAGAGTCTTTGAGCATAACATTGTTAACATAAAGCCGCCAAGCACCCTTAAACTTAACCAGTGTTTGCCGGAAAGATTTCCCATTGATGGTTCCTCTTATAAGAATAGGTCCTTTCTCTTTCTGCGCTCGACGAAAAACACCTTCCCAAACCGGCTCTGGAAGAGAAACAAAGGGATTAATCCCTATAATATCAATTACTGCTGTAAAAGTTGCCTTTTTGATACTTTTCATTTAAAAGTGAAATTAGGGAAAGTATACATTATCCCCATCGAAATTCAATCATTTTAGTCCTCACTTTTATTCTTCAAGGCCATGAGCAAATTATAAGCTCCTTTTATTACAAAAGATTGATTTGCTAGCTGATCTGGTATACTCACGGCAGTATACGCTTCCTCCTCACTACCTGTCGCAACTTCTATCATTTCAAAAGCATAATTTCCCTTTGATATAAAAACGTATTGTTTATTTCCAT
>Ga0180222_1001298_pt1 | contig 27009 bp, 24 predicted proteins | sample eDN5th37CKraftOP_FD_151336 | JGI IMG/M metagenome (GOLD analysis project Ga0180222, IMG submission 151336) | Enriched Organic Plus compost microbial communities from Emeryville, California, USA - eDNA 5th pass 37_C Kraft OP (version 2) (version 2) ...
GCGCGGCATGGCCCGCCACTTCCGGTCGGGCATCGACGAGATGATCCGCCAGTCAGAACTCGAGGAGATGGAGAAGCGCTGGGCCGCCGAGAATGAGCGGATCATGCGCGAATATCCGCAGCACGCGGTGGCCGACGCCGGCGATCCGGCACCGCTTCCGCCGCCGACCGATGCAGGGGAGGGCGGTCCGGCATCACCGCCCGCCGGCAATGGGGCAGACGGAGCGGGAGAGGGCGGCGCTCCGGCCGCCGGAAAGCCCCTGCCATGAAGGATATCGACGAGACGCGCGCGCCGCTGCTCGATCATCTCGTCGAGCTGCGCCGCCGGCTGCTGCTGAGCTTCGCGGCGCTGTTCCTGTGCTTCCTCGTCTGCCTCTATTTCGCGAAGCCCATCTTTGCCTTCCTCGTTCAGCCGCTGCTGCGCGCCGGACAGGGCAAGCTCATCTATACGGACATCTTCGAAGCCTTCTTCGCCGAGCTCAAGGTCGCCTTCTTCGCCGGCCTGATGCTTTCGTTCCCCATCATCGCCAATCAGCTGTGGAAATTCGTGGCGCCGGGGCTTTACGCGCGCGAGAAGCGGGCTTTCCTGCCCTTCCTGCTGCTCACGCCGGTGCTGTTCCTGGCCGGCGCGGCAATGGCTTATTATCTGGCGATGCCGATCGCGCTGCATTTCCTGCTCGGCTACAGCGGCAATGTCGGAGGGGTGACGCAGGAGGCGCTGCCCGCCGTCGGCAATTATCTGAGCTTCGTCACCAAGTTCCTGTTCGGCTTCGGCGTCGCGTTCCTGCTTCCGGTGCTGCTGATGCTGCTCGAGCGCGCCGGCATCGTCTCCCGGCCGCAGCTCATCAAGGGACGGCGTTACGCGATTGTGGGCGTATTCGCGATCGCCGCGGTGCTGAGCCCACCGGATGTCGTCTCGATGCTGCTGCTCGCCCTGCCGTTGGTCCTGCTCTACGAGCTGGCGATCATCGGCATCTGGTTCACTGAACGCCGCCGCACGCGGGAGGCGCAGAAGGCGTCCTGACACGAAATCGCCGCCGGCCCTCGCGGATCCGGCGGCGTCTTGAGCTGTGGTGATGCAGCAAGCGCTACTTGGCTTCGCTCGCCGCGTTCGCAACGGCGTTGCCGGCCGAGGATACATCCTTGCCCGCGCCCTCTACCGTATTGCACGCCGCAACCGCCATCAGGCTACCCGCTGCGAGCGCAACCATCACAAGCTTGCGAACCATCTTTCGTCTCCTGGCAAAGTCCCCTTTTGGAACCTTCCGATCAATGTCCGGCGAGACGGGAGGTTCCCGATTCCATCGGATCGCACCCCGGAGGCCGATCCGCGCTTCCCGCAAAATTTAGGCCCGGACACCGGCGGGGGGAAGGCCGGTGCCCGGGCCTGTGGTCTTGGACAGCGAGAGCGGGGGGGCAAAAGGTCGCTATCCGCAGTCAAGAACGATCATGGGTATCCCTGGTTCCTTGCCGCTGCGGAAAAAATTTCCGGGCCGCGGATCAATTGCCCGGCCCGGCATCATCCGCGATGATCGCGATTTCGATCGCATAGCGGCCGGCTGCGGCGTCATAGCGCAAGGGTGATCGCAGTTGCCGAGCGAGCCCTTCGAGGACGCGCCCGATGCGATCCTGCCTCGCATGCTGCGAGCCTTCGCGTTCGCGCAGCGCCGCCGAGGTGATGGTGAGGATCGCCCGCGCCGGCGTCTCTGCGGGGCTGAGCTCGATGCCGACCGTCCCGCGAGGATCCAGCGTCATCACCAGCTCAACGATCTCGGTGATGAGGAAGGCGACCGGCACCGCCACGTCCTGTGAGGCATTGGCCGACATGAGATCGAGGCTGATCGCCAGCGAGGTGGCATGCGAGGGGGCGGTGGCGCGCAGATTGGAGGCAAGCTCCCCGATCAGCCCGCGCAGGCTGAGCCCCCGATTCTCTTCCATTTCCGCATAGTGATTGCGGTGGACCACGGCGAGCGCGTCGACGCGGCGCTGGATCGACGCATAAGCGGCGGAGGCCTCCTCGGTCGCGACGCCGCGAGCATGGATGTTGATGAGGCTGGCGACGATCTGCAGGTTGTTCTTCACCCGGTGATGGACTTCGCGGGTGAGCCGCGTCTGCCGCGCCAGCCCGTTTTCGAGCTCGGTCTCGTGGCGTGCGATCGTCTGCGTCACGCGCTGGAACGCATCGCCGAGACGGCGGATCTCGAGGGCCGGCGTGGTCAGCGCCGGCAGCACCAACAGCGGCTCGCCGGACTTGTAGCCCGCGATCGCTCGATGCATCAGCGCGAGCGGGTGCAGCAGCAGCCGATCCACGACGACCCAGCCGATGAGCGCGGCGGCGATCCACATCAGGATCGGGAGCAGAACGAGCAGGATCTCCGTCGCCGTGAAGGGAGCGGCGCGGACCATCAGCTCGATCGAGAGCTGACCGTCGGCGATCGGTGCCGATACGTCGAAGGTACGACTGACCAGGCCCGGCGTGCTTACGCCCGAGCTCAGCGGCATCAGCGAATCCCCTTGATGGAGCTGCAACACGTAGGTGCCGTTGATCGCGGTGGTCGGCTGCGCGATCCGCGCCACCGTATCGCGGGAGAACTGCCCGATCGCGATCGCGCTGGCATCCTTGCCGCCGATGCGGAAGCGCACCGCGTCGCCGAAGTCGATGAGGTCGACCTCGATGCGGCCTTCCACCAGCCCGGCGGGATCGATCTCCGGCTTGAAACCGCGCGTCGAGCAGAGAAGCTTGCCTCTTCTGTCATAGATGGCGAAGCGCAGCGGATTGGGGTCGATCACGCGCAACCGGCCGGGGGTGCGCTGGCATAGCGCGCGGTTATGCGGGGCGGCGGCGACCTCCGATGCCGCGCCCCGCAGTGCCACGGCGTTGCGATTGATTGTGGTCTCGATCTGGCTCGCTGCTGCGATGGCGACCATCTGGGCTTCCGACTGGCGCAATGCGCGGCTCGATCGTGCCGTCTGCAGCGAAGCGAACAGAGCGATCAGCCCCAGCGGCAGCAGTGCCGCGGAGAGGATCGCAAACATCTTCGTGCCTGTGGGGAGCCGTGCGAAGCGGAAGGGGAGCGAATGGGGCCTTATCGGGCGCATAGGCGCATCCGCGCCCGGTCAGCGGAGCTTGCCGAGTAGATCGAGCAGATCCTGAGGAACGTCCTCGTTCACCGTCTGCTGATAGACGGTGCGGAGCGCATTGCCTAGATTGTTCTGCTGCGGCGATCTTGCGGATCGCGCCCTGGCACGCGTCTTTTCCGAAGCCGCTGTCTTCTTCTCTCGGTCGTCCAAAGCCAATCCGCCCATCCCCTTGGTGGCATCAAAAGCGCAACTGGAGAACTGGTTCCGCCCGCTCCCTGACCGTTCGGCCGAACCCTTTCCGATTTTGTGACACCCCTGAAACCACTGATCGCATAAATTGCCCGTATCGCCATGGAAACAAAAAACTGCGACGTTTGTTCCATGGAAAGCCGGGGGTTGAAGTTGGACGCCGCCGGCGGTGCCGGGGCGGTTGCATTCGTGCCCGGGATCGGATCACAAGACCTCTCGTCTCAGGGAGTTACGAAACTCATGTCGCTCGGCCAGCAACTTGCCCCCCATCTTCCTTTCCTGCGCCGTTATGCGCGCGCGCTCACCGGCAGCCAGCAGCATGGCGACGCTTATGTGCGCGCGGCGCTCGAAGCCATCGTGGCGGCCCCGGAGGATTTCCCGCGCGACGTGGATGCCCGCCTCGGGCTCTATCGGACCTTCCAGCGCATCTGGGCTTCGGCCAATGCCGACGACCTTGCCGACGGCGGCGCCACCGAGGAGCCGGAAACCATCGCCCGCGCGCGCCTCGCCCGCATCACGCCGCTCTCCCGCCAGGCGCTGCTGCTCACCGCCATGGAAGGGTTTACGTCCGAGGACGCGGGCTACCTGATGGAGCTCGATCCGGGCGAGGTCGACTCGCTCGTTGCCGAAGCCCTGGCGGAAATCGAACGGCAGACCCACGCCGAGGTGCTGATCATCGAGGATGAGCCGATCATCGCGATGGATCTGGAAACCATCGTGCGCGATCTGGGCCACGAGGTGACGGGCGTTGCTGTGACGCGCGACGAGGCCGTGGCCCAGGCCATGGCCAAGCGGCCCGGCCTCGTGCTGGCCGACATCCAGCTCGCCGACGACAGCTCCGGTATCGACGCGGTGAAGGACATCCTGGCTCAGTTCAACGTGCCCGTCATCTTCATCACGGCTTTTCCCGAGCGGCTGCTCACCGGCGAGCGGCCCGAACCGACCTTCCTCATCACCAAGCCGTTCCAGCGTTCCACGGTGAAGGCCGCGATCAGCCAGGCGCTGTTCTTCGATTCCGCGACGGTGCCGGCCTGAGCGGCCGCGGCGGCCGGGCCGGTGGAACCCGGCCATCGTCGAGACGTTGGCATGGAGAACGAACGACGGAGGAAAGGACGCTCCGCCATGCCGGAAGACCAGGCCAAACTCACGACCGAGGAAGCGCGCGCCGGCACGACGCCGCACATGACGCGCTATATCCTCTCGATCTCGCTGGTGCTCGTGGTGATCGCATTCGCGCTCGTCTACCTGCTGTCACGCTAGCGCCTCAGCGCGTCCGGCATGCGAAGGGGGACGCCGCGTGCGGCACCCGACCGGGCCATCATCATCGACGGGCGCCGCGGCCGGGCATTTATCCGCTCCCAGCGCGTCTCCATCCCATGAGCGGTCGTGGATTCGAGGGCAGATGCTTCAAAACAATCGCATTCCAAAACCAGCCTATGGCCAATTGCATGAACCGCCTCTATCTGGTGACCGCAGTCCTGGCGCGTATGGCTGGGAAAAATCCGGAGGCGCGATGAGTAGCAAGGGTCGCCCCGCAGAGAAGGATGCGGCGGACGAGGCCGAAACGGCTGTCGCGCAGCCGCTGTCGGATGACGAATTCAAGACCGAGCTTGCCCGGGTGATCCCGCATCTTCGCGCGTTCGGCCGTTCGCTCTCCGGCAATCGCGATCTTGCCGACGATCTCGTACAGGAAACGCTCCTCAAGGCGTGGGCCGCCCGGCAGCGGTTCCAGGCCGGGACGAACATGCGCGCATGGACCTTCATCATCCTGCGCAACCTATTTCTCTCGCAGATGCGGCGCGCGCGTTTCAAAGGCGAATGGGACGAGATCACTGCGTCGAAGCTGCTGGCCGCGCCGGCCAGCCAGGATCGCCACATCGAGCTCGCGGACATGCAGCGCGCGTTGCTGCATCTGCCGCAGCCCCAGCGCGAGGCGCTGATCCTCGTCGGCGCAGGCGGCTTCGCCTATGAGGAGGCCGCCGAGATCTGCGGTTGTGCCGTGGGCACGATCAAGAGCCGGGTGGCGCGTGCGCGGGTCGCGCTCGAGGCATTGCTGGACGACGGCAAGCTCAGCTCGCGCCGCGATCACAAGAGCGCCGACGGCAAGACGGCGCTGCAATCGATCATGAGCGAAGTGGACGATCTCAGCCGCGATCGCTGACCATCGGGATGGCGACGCGTCAGCGCAGCCGGGCTAGCAGCGCCCTCATATCCTCCGGCAAGCCCTGCGGCTGCTCGCAATAGGCCGATCGCAGAGCGTTCCCCACCCCCTGATAGGGTGGGGGCATGCGCACTTCCCGCCTTCCCGCGGCGTGGCCGGCGTCCTGCCCGTTCCTGATATCGTGACGAATGTCCATGGCGGTTAAACGATCCGCGGCCCAACGTATCCGCGCGATTTGCCAGGCCCGATGTGCCCGCTATGAGCTGTGGCATGACGGAGACAGCCGCCCCCAGGGCGATCGCCGACGCGTTGCAGCGTGCGGAGCGCCATTCTTCCTTCCTGCGCCGCCTGATGGTGCAGCACGAGGCGATCGTCGATGCCGTGGCGCGGGGCGACGCGGAAGGCGCGATCGCGATCGCCCGGGCCGCGGGTGCGGCCGAGGAGGATGTGTGGCGATCGCTCCGGATCGAGCGGCGCGGCACGGCGCTGGCGGTCGCCCTGGGCGATCTTGCCGGATTGCTGCCGCTCGAAGCGGTGGTGCATCATCTGTCCGCCCTTGCGGACCGCGCGCTCAACCGCGCGATCGCGCTCGCCATCGAGGAGCGTACGCCGGGGGAGGCGGTGCGCGGTTTCGCCGCCCTCGCACTGGGCAAGCACGGCAGCCGCGAGCTCAACTATTCGTCGGACATCGATCCGATCCTGCTGTTCGATCCGGCGCAGCTGCCCCATACGAGACGGGAGGAGCCGGCGGAGGCCGCGGGACGCATCGGCCGGCGGATCGTCGAGATCCTGCAGAGCCGGGACGGGGACGGCTATGTGTTCCGGGTCGATCTGCGGCTGCGGCCGTCGCCCGAGGCGACGCCGCTCGCGCTGCCCGTCTCCGCGGCCATCGCTTATTATGAATCGAGCGCGCTGCCCTGGGAGCGGGCGGCCTTCATCCGCGCGCGTCCCGCTGCCGGCGACCTCGCCCTGGGGGCGCATTTCCTGGAGGAAATCCGCCCCTTCATCTGGCGGCGGGCGCTCGACTATGGTGCCATTCGCGAGATCCGGGCGATGTCCCGCCGAATCCGCGATCACCATGCTCAGGGTCAGCGGCTCGGCCCCGGATATGACCTGAAACGCGGGCGGGGCGGCATTCGCGAGGTCGAGTTCTTCGCGCAGATCCACCAGCTCATCCATGGCGGGCGCGAGCCGGCGCTGCGCGTTCCAGCGACGCTGGATGCGCTCGCGGCACTGGGGGCGGCCGGGCGGATCGTGCCGGAAGAGGCCGGATCTCTCGCCGATTCCTATCGGCTCTATCGCACGATCGAGCACCGTCTGCAGATGATCGACGATCAGCAGACCCATCGCCTGCCCAAGGACGCCGCGGCGCTCGACAATGCGGCACGACTGCATGGACTGGGCGATGGCGGGGCGCTGATCGACCTTCTGACGCCGCATGTCGCGGCGGTCGGGCGGATCTATGATTCGCTCGAGGGCGAGGCCCCGGAGACGCTGTCGGACGATCCCGCGCTGCTCGAGGCCGCGCTCGATGCCGCCGGCTTCACCGACCCTGCGACGGCGCGCGCCAGGATCGAAGGGTGGCGCGGCGGCAAGGTGCGCGCCGTGCGCACGCCAGCGGCGCGCGACGCGCTGGAGGCGGTGTTGCCGGGGCTGGTGCGAGCCCTCGGCGCTGCGCCCGATCCGCAGACGGCGATCAATCGCTTCGACACGATCATCGCGAAGCTGCCGACCGCGATCAACCTCTTCCGCTTGCTGGAGGCGCGGCCTGCGCTCGCAAGCCTGGTCGGCAATGTGCTTAGCCAGGCGCCGGCGCTCGCCGACGCGCTGGCGCGGCGGCCGGAGCTGCTCGACGGGTTGATCGATGCGACCGCCCTGGCGCCGCCCGGCAGCGTGGCCGAGCTCACCCACGAATTCTCCGCGCGCGAGCCCGGCGACGACTATCAGATGCTGCTCGACCGCGTCCGCCAGCGCGTCGGTGAGCGCCGCTTCGCGCTCGGCGTGCAGCTCGTGGAGGGCGTATCCGATCCGCTCGACGTCGCGGCCGGCTATTCGCGCGTCGCCGAAGCGGCGCTGGAGACGCTGGCGAACGCGACGTCGGCCGAGTTCGAGGCGGCGCATGGCCGTATCCCCGACGGTGAACTGATCGTGCTGGCGCTCGGCCGCCTCGGCGGGGGCCGCCTCACCCATGCATCGGATCTCGATCTCGTCTATCTGTTCACTGGCGATCATCTCGCCGAGTCCGATGGACGTCGGCCGCTGGGCGCCACCCAATATTTCAACCGGCTGGCGCAGCGGGTCAGCGCCGCGCTCAGCGTCCCGACGGCCTCCGGGCCGCTCTATGAGGTGGACACGCGGCTGCGCCCGTCCGGTACGCAGGGGTTGCTTGCCGTCTCGATCGACAGTTTCGCGCTCTATCAGCGCGAAAGCGCCTGGACGTGGGAGCATATGGCGCTCACCCGCGCCCGGCCCGTGTTCGGCTCGCCTGCCGCACGCGAGGCGCTGTCGGCGATCATATCGGAGACGCTGCGCCGTCCGCGCGATCCCGCCAAGCTGGTCGCCGACGCGGTGAAGATGCGCCGCGAGATGGCCAAGCATAAGCCGCCCGCGAGCCCGTTCGACGTGAAGCTGATCGACGGCGGGCTGGTCGACAGCGAGTTCTGCGTCCATGTCCAGCAGCTGCGCAGCGGCATCGGGCTCGATCCGCAGATCATCGCGGCGGCGCGCGCGCTCGCCGAGGCGGGGCTGCTCTCGCCTGCGCTGGCTGACGCCAATGCGCTGCTCACCCGCATGCTGGTGACGCTGCGGCTCGTCTCGCCCGAATCGTCCGAGCCTTCCGAGCGCTCGCACGGCCTCGTCGCGCGCGCATGCGGCATGGCCGACTGGCAGAGCCTGCTTGCGGCCTATGACGAGGCGCGGCAGACGGTGTCCGCGGAATGGCGGCGCATCGCCGCAGGCTGAGAAGGAGGAGCTATGCTGAGCGAAGGGGACGCCGCACCGGATGCAAGGCTCGAGACGCCGGAGGGCGGCGAGGCCCGCATATCCGATTATCGGGGGCGCATCCTGGTGCTCTATTTCTATCCGAAGGACGACACCACGGGCTGCACCAAGGAAGCCCAGGAATTCACCGCGCTGATGCCGGAGTTCGCCAGGATCGGCGCGGCCGTGCTCGGCGTGTCGCGGGATTCGCCGAAGAGCCATGCCAAGTTCATCGGCAAATATGACCTCAAGGTCGCGCTCGGCAGCGATGCCGACGGATCGGTGACGGAGGCATTCGGCACCTGGGTTGAGAAAAGCCTCTACGGCCGCAAATATATGGGCATCGACCGCTCGACCTTCCTGATCGGCAAGGACGGGAAGATCGCCCGGATCTGGCGCAAGGTGAAGGTCGCCGGCCACGCGCAGGCGGTGCTGGAGGCGGCGAAGGCGCTGGCGTGAGGCTGTCCGTCGCGGCGGCCGCCCGGGCCGTCCTCCTGTCGGCCGATCCCGTCGCCAAGGTCAGGGCCGCCCGTGCCGCGGCGCGTGACTGGCGGCTCGGGCGCCTGGATCATCGCTTCGAGGCGGCGCTGCCCGATCGGCCTGCCAGGCCGGATCGGCCCGAGCTGCTGCCGCCGGCGCGCATGCCCAAGCGCGGCCGCGCCGGCAGCCAGCGCACGCGGGTGGCGACCTTGCATGCGCTCGCACACATTGAGTTCATCGCGATCGACCTCGCCTTCGATCTGATCGGTCGTTTCGGCGCGCTCTTTCCGCGCGCCTTCGTCGATGACTGGATCGCCGTCGGCGCCGAGGAGGCGATGCATTTCGCGTTGCTCGACCGGCGTCTGCGGGCGCTTGGCGCGGCCTATGGCGATCTGCCCGCCCATGATGGGCTGTGGCAGGCGGCGGAGGCCACCGCGGGCGACGCCGCGGCGCGGCTGGCGATCGTGCCGATGGTGCTGGAAGCGCGCGGGCTCGATGTCACCCCGGCCACGATCGAGCACTTCCGCCGGGCGGGCGACGCGCGGACGGCGCAGATCCTCGCACGCATCCTCGCCGATGAGATCCGGCACGTCGAGGCAGGCGTTCGGTGGTTCCGCTTTTGCTGCGATGCGCAACGATTCGACGCTGCACAATGGTGGCAGATGCTGGTCCGATGCCATTTTCGCGGGGCGATTAAGCCTCCGTTCAACGACTCAGCGCGCGGGGCAGCCGGTCTGACGACGGATTTCTATTCTTCGCTTGCTGTGAGCTAAATCACTTTTCAGAAACGATCGCGCGTGGCTGCGGGGAGGGCAATCCAGAGCAGCACACCTAGGAATAAGGCTGCGCTGGAGTGATTCCGGCGGAGTGTACACGGTCGCCGGGAAAAAGATTGATGCAGCTTGAGGTCGCGATTCAGAACGAAGCAAATGCCGCCCCGTTCCCCGAAGCGGCAGCTCGCGGAGCGAAAATCCTCGCCAAGCTGCGCGTCCCCCTCAAGGCTCTTGCAGTTGCGGCGCTGGTCGGCAGCGCTTCGCTCGCGGGTGCACAAACCGCCTCGGCGGACGACAAGGCCGATCCGCAGTTTCGGGCGCTCTTCCTCTCCTGGAAGAAGCTCGATTCGATTCAGCAGGGCACCATCGCCATTCCCTGCACCCGGCCGGTGAACCAGATCAGCCTGTCCTCCGGCTTCGGCATCCGGTCCGATCCGTTCCGCGGCTCGGCCGCGATGCATGCCGGCGTGGACCTGCCGGGGCCGGTCGGCACGCCCATCTACGCCACGGCGGACGGCATCGTCGGTTATTCGGCCTGGATGAACGGTTATGGAAATCTCGTCGAGATCGAGCATGGCAAGGGCATCGAGACCCGCTACGGCCACCTTTCGCGAATCCTGGTGAAGGCTGGCCAGCCGGTGAAGCGCGGCCAGCTGATCGCGCTGATGGGTTCGACGGGCCGCTCCACCGGCAGCCATCTTCACTATGAGGTCCGGCTCGACGGCCGGGCGGTCAATCCCATTCCGTTCCTGCAGGCATCCGATTATCTGATCGCAATGCAGAAGTCCCAGCCGGCACAGGTCGCGATGGGCGGCCCGGACGAATAGGTTTTCCCGGAAACGGGAGGGGAGAGGGGGCCGCCGGCGTCGCCGGCGGCCTTTTCCTTTGCAGGTGGAGCATGCTCGCCTTGCCGAAGTGCCGTGCGCCGCCTATTTCTCGGTCATGAGCGAAGCTGCCCCGATCGATCTCACGCCGTCCGCCGCAAAGCGCGTCGCCGCCATCGCGGCCAAGCAGGGCAAGCCAGCAATCCTGCGCCTCGCCGTCGAGGGCGGGGGCTGTGCCGGTTTCCAGTACCGCTTCGGCCTCGCCGAAGCCGTGGAAGCGGACGATATCTTGGCCGAGCGTGACGGCGTGACGCTGGTGGTCGATCCGGTGAGCCTCGATCTCGTCCAGGGATGTGCGGTCGATTATGTCGAATCGCTCGGCGGCGCGGCCTTCCGCGTCGACAATCCCAATGCGGCGTCGGGCTGCGGCTGCGGATCGAGCTTCTCGATCTGATCCGGCCGCGTTAAAGCGCGGCCCATGAAGATCGCGACCTTCAACGTCAACGGCATCAATGCGCGGCTGCCGCGCCTCCTCGAATGGCTGGAGGAGGCCGCTCCCGATGTCGTCTGCCTGCAGGAACTGAAGGCGGACGACGCCAAATTCCCGGAGAAAGCGATTCGGGACGCCGGCTACGGCGCCGTCTGGCATGGACAGAAGGGCTTCAACGGCGTCGCCGTCCTCGCGCGTGGCACGGACCCACTCCTGATCCGGCAAGGGCTGCCCGGGGATCCCGACGATACCCACAGCCGCTATGTCGAGGCGGAGGTGAACGGGATCGTCGTCGCCTCCATCTATCTGCCCAACGGCAATCCGCAGCCCGGCCCGAAATTCGATTACAAGCTTGCCTGGTTCGAGCGATTGATCGCCCATGCCGCGGAACTGCTGACCGCCGAGCGGCCGGTGGTGCTCGCCGGCGACTATAATGTGATACCCACCGACGCGAAGGACGATGTCTTCTCGCCGACGGCCATGGCCCATGACGCGCTCGCCCAGCCCGAGAGCCGCGCGGCGCTGCGCCGGCTTCTCTTCCAGGGCTGGACCGATGCGATCCGCGCGATTCATCCGCGCGGGCCGGTCTACACCTTCTGGGATTATCAGGCGGGCGCCTGGGCGCGCGATGCGGGCTTCCGCATCGATCATCTGCTGTTGAGCCCGATGGCAGCGGACCGGCTGATCGATGCAGCGGTCGACAAGGAAGCGCGCGGGCGCGAGAAAGCCAGCGACCATGCGCCGGTCTGGATCCGGCTGAATTGATCCGGTTGCGATGACCGAACGTCCCCGTTTCGCCTTCACGGTCGCGGCGACCGACGGCCGAGCGCGCACCGGCATGCTCGCCATGCGCCGCGGCGACATTCGCACCCCGACCTTCATGCCGGTCGGCACTGCCGCCACGGTGAAGGCGATGAAGCCGGCCGACGTGCGCGGCACCGGGGCCGACATCATTCTCGGCAACACCTATCATCTCATGTTGCGCCCGGGCGCCGAGCGAATGGCACGGCTCGGCGGATTACACGAGTTCATGGGGTGGGAGCGGCCGATCCTGACCGACAGCGGCGGCTACCAGGTGATGTCGCTGGCCGCGCTCACCAAGACCAGCGAAGAAGGCGTTGCCTTCAAGAGCCACCTCGACGGCTCGCGGCACATGCTGAGCCCCGAGCACTCGATGGAGATCCAGAGGCTGCTCGGCAGCGACATCGTGATGGCGTTCGACGAGTGCACAGCCTTTCCGGCGACGCGGGACCGGGCCGCAAGATCGATGGAGCGCTCGATGCGTTGGGCGAGGCGTTCGCGCGAGGCTTTCGACGCCGGCGGTGCCCATGCCGAGGCGTCGGCGCTGTTCGGCATACAGCAGGGATCGATGGAGGGGGATCTGCGCCGGCAATCGGCCGAGGCGCTGGTTGATATCGGCTTCGATGGCTATGCGGTCGGTGGGCTGGCCGTCGGCGAGGGTCAGGCGGAGATGTTCCGGGTGCTCGATTTCGCCGTGGACATGCTGCCGGCGGACCGGCCCCGCTACCTGATGGGCGTCGGCAAGCCGGACGACATCGTCGGCGCGGTGGAGCGCGGCATCGACATGTTCGATTGCGTGCTGCCGACGCGATCGGGACGCAATGGTCAGGCCTTCACCCGGGCGGGCCCGATCAACATCCGCAACGCCAAGCATTCCGAGGACCGCGGGCCGCTCGATCCGGCTTGCGGCTGCCCGATCTGCGGCAATTGGAGCCGTGCCTATCTCCACCATCTCGTGCGCGCCGGGGAGATACTCGGCGCGATGCTGATGACCGAGCACAATCTCTATTTCTATCAGGCGCTGATGGCCGACCTTCGCGATGCCATAGCCGAAGGGCGGCTGGCGGCGTTCGCGGCGGATTTCCGGGCGTCCTATCTGACGAATCGCGCCGATCAGCCCTGATCGGCGACCGCGCCCTCACGGGGACGGCCCGTGCGGTGCCTCACCCCGCCCCGCCAGGCCCGGGCATCCGATCAAGCCGATCGGGAAAAGCGCGGGCGCGCAAGGATCGAGCCTGCGGCCTTGGCGGTGTCGGCACAGTGCGAACGAAAGAACCGGGAATTTTCCGCAGGCTCTGATGTTCCGACGCGGTTGGCAGCGGCAGCAGGAGTCGGTTCCTGGCCGTCACCTCGCGACGTAGGCGCGCCATCCTCCGAGCGTCGTGATGTCCTCGGCGCCGATAATGGCGCGGGGCTCGGCGACGAAGCCCTTCACCTGGCTGCCATCCTCCAGCGTTATCGTACCGATGGCGAGTGGTGGCGGAACCTCGGCGACGAAGCTGCCGAACGCGGCCGTGTCGAGCTCATAGAGCTCGAGCGCGATGCCGGCGCCGTCTCCGCTATGCACGAGCGCCGGTTTGGGGGGCACGCTGTCCGCCATTGCGTAGAGGCGATAAACCGGCGCGGTCTTCGCGGCGCCCAGGAAGCGCGCTTCGCGTGACGTCAGCTGCCAGTGGAGCGGCATGTCCTTCAGGTGCGCGCCAACGACGGCCAGCTTCACGGTCTCCATCCGTCCCTCCAGATCCAGCGGCGGCGGGGGCGCCGGCGCGGGGAAAAGCGCACTCGCGCCATGCATCAGCGCGCGGTCGGTGCCTGCCGGGCCGATCAGCGTAACACCGAAGCCGACGCCGCTTGCGTAGCTGCCAGCCGGGACCGCGAGCGCCGCCATGTCGAGCAGGTTCACGAAATTGGTGTAGACGCCGAGGCTTGCATTAAGCGCGATCGGCGCCGCGAGCATCTCCGCCACGCGATAGCATCGCGGTGCCGTGGGCAGCAGGAGGATGTCGACTTCGGCCCACATCGCCTCCGCCGCGCGAGCAAGCTCGGCGAGCCGATATCGCGCCTCGAAGGTGTCGACCGCGCTGTAGCTCAGGCCCTGCTCGACAAGTTCGCGGACGACAGGATGGATGGCGTCCGGATCGTCGCGGAGCAGGGGGCGGAGCGCGGCGGTGCGCTCGGCGATCCAGGGGCCGTCGTAAAGCAGGCGGGCCGCTTCGCCGAGCGGTGTCATGTCGATCGCGATCAGCTCGACGCCCGGGACCGCTGCCAGCGCGGATTCGTAGAGATGGTCGGATTCGATATCGCCGAACCAGGGGCGTTGGTCCACGCGAGGGATACCGATCCGGCGGACGGGACGAGGCGCATCGACGAGCGACCGCGAGAAGGGGTCCTGCGAATCGAAGCCGGCGACCGCCTCATCGACGCTCGCGGCATCGCCCACCGTCGCAGCGAAGACCGTGATGCAATCCAGCGTCCGGCAGGCCGGTACGAGGCCACTGCTGCTCCAGCGCCCGCGGGTCGGCTTGAACCCGACAAGGTGATTGAACGCGGCGGGAATGCGGCCCGAGCCGGCCGTGTCGGTGCCGAGTGCGAAGGCGACGAGCCCCGCCGCGACCGCAACCGCCGAGCCCGAGCTCGATCCGCCGCTGACGTAGGCGCGGCTATAGGCGTTGCGCGGGATGCCATAGGGGCTGCGCGTGCCGTTGAGGCCCGTTGCGAACTGGTCGAGATTGGTCTTGCCGATAGGGATGGCGCCTGCGGCGATCAGCCGCTCGACCACCGCTGCCGATCTGTCCGGCGAATAAGCGAAAGCGGGGCAGGCGGCGGTGGTATCGAGCCCGGCGACGTCGATATTGTCCTTGACCGCGAAAGGCACGCCGGCGAGCGGCAGCACCTCGCCCCGCGCGACGCGTGCGTCGATCGCGACCGCCGCCGCCCGCAGGGGTTCGGCATCGAAGCGCGAGATCCAGATCGCAGGCTGGATCCTGTCATAGAAGGCGAGCCGTTCGAGCACCTCATCAATCACCGCGACGGCGCTGCGGCGACCCGTCTGCACCCCGACGGCGATCGCGGCGACGGACATCCGCTCGAGCGCGGTCATGCGCGGACCAGGGCCAGCATCGGCGCGCCGGGCGTGACGCTCTGGCGCTCGGCGACGTAGAGCGCCACGATCGTGCCAGCTGCGGGGCTGGCGACTGGAAACTCGGTCTTCATCGCCTCCATCACCGCGATCGTCTCGCCGGCGGTCACGGCATCTCCCGGAGCCTTCATCAGCTTCCAGACGCTGCCGCCGAACGGCGCCTCGACCAGTTCGGCGCCCTCGGGAAGGGTTATGGCGTCGGCGGGGGCATCGTCCGCTTCTTCGGAAAGGCTCGCCACCCGATCGAACTCGCCGCGCCGCTCCCAGTCCGCGCGCTCGGCGGCGAACGCGGCGTTTCGGCGTGCCTCGAAGGCGGCGATCGACTCGGCATTGTCGGCGAGGAACGCGCGATAGTCGGCGATGCGGAACTCGGTCTCCTCGATCTCGATCGTGCGGCGGCCGAGCGGGAAGTCGCGGCGCCACTCGGTCAACTCCTCATGGCTGACCGGGAAGAAGCGGATCTGGTCGAAGAAGCGCAGCAGCCACGGCTTGCCCTCGCTAAAGGCACCGGTCTGGCGATAGGTGTTCCATACCTGGATGGTGCGGCCGAACAGCTGATAGCCGCCCGGGCCCTCCATCCCGTAGATGCACATATAGGCGCCGCCGATGCCGACGACGTTCGGCGGCGTCCAGGTGCGCGCCGGATTATACTTGGTCGTGACCAGCCGATGGCGTGGATCGATCGGCGTCGCGACCGGCGCGCCCAGATAGACGTCGCCGAGGCCGTAGACGAGATAGCGCGCGTCGAAGATCGTCCGGTAAACGTCTTCGGTGCTCTCCAGGCCGTTCGCGCGGCGGATGAACTCGATATTGTCGGGGCACCAGGGCGCGTCGTCGCGCACCACTGCCATGTAGCGCTCGATCGTCTGATGGATGGCAGGGTCGTTCCAGCTCAGCGGGAGATGGACGATGCGTGAGGGGATGGTGAAGTCGTCCAGCTCGCCCAACCGGTCCTCGATCGCCGTCAGTCGTTCGAGCAGCGCATCCACGCGCAAGTCCACCCCGTCGACATGCACCTGGAAGGAGCGGATGCCGGGGACGATGTCGAGGATGCCCGGCAGCTTCAGCTCGGCGAGCGCGGTGGTGGCCGCATGGACCCGCAGGCGCAGCTCGAGGTCGAGCGTGATCGGGCCATATTCGACGAGCAGGTTGCGATCGCCCTGCCGACGATAGAGGACGCGCGGGCGGCGGCCCTGCGCCGGGAGCTCGGCAAGGATGGCGTCGGATTTGCCGCCCGTGCCCCGCGGCGCAGGCGGCGCCGGACGGCCTGCGATCCATGCTTCCTCGATCGCGCTCGCCGCGTCCGCCTCGGCGAGGCCGACCTCCTCGAAGCGGACCGAGTCGCCCGGCGCGAGCTGGCCGACCTTCCAGAGATCGGCGGCGATCACCACGAAGGGGCAGACGAAGCCGCCGAGCGAGGGTCCGTCGGGCCCCAGGATGATCGGCATGTCGCCGGTAAAATCGAGCGCGCCGATCGCGTAGGGGGTGTCGTGGATGTTGGAGGGGTGGAGCCCCGCCTCGCCGCCGTCCTGGCGCGCCCAGCGCGGCTTCGGCCCGATCAGGCGGACGCCGGTGCGGTTGCTGTTGTAGTGCACGCGCCAGCTCGCCGAGAGGATGGTCTCGATATCCTCGGGCGCGAAGAATTCCGGCGCGCCGTGCGGCCCGTAGAGCAGGCGGATGGTCCAGTCGGGGCCGAGTGTCGGCTGCTCGACGAGGCGCGGACCGGGGATCACCGCCGGCGGGTGTGGCGCCAGGTGGAGGGTGTCGCCGGCGAGCAGCCTGCGCCCGCCATGTCCGCCGAACTCGCCGAGATCGAACGTGCTGCCACTGCCGAGATAGGCCGGAATGTCGAGCCCTCCCGCGAACAGGACATAGCCGCGCATGCCCCCGCCCCTTACACGGCCGAGCGTGAGCACCTGTCCCTCGTCGACCACGACCGGCTGGTTGCGCGAGACCGGTCTGCCGTCGAGCATCGCATCGAACTCGGCGCCGGTCAGGCAGATCCGCGTGGCAGTGTTGAACTGGAGCGTCGGGCCGGTCGCCGTGATCTCGAGGCCGGCAGCGGCCGGATCGTTGCCGAGCAGGGCGTTGCCCAGGCGGAAGGCGCGGCTGTCCATCGGCCCCGACGGCGGTACGCCGACATTCCACAGCCCGATGCGACCGGGAAAGTCCTGCACCGTCGTGAGGGTGCCGGCCGAGCGCACGGTGATGCTGCGCGGGCGGTGCTCGACGCGCTCGAGAGAACGGGTGGAGACGTCGCCCGACACGAAATCCGCGCTACGCGCGACATCGCGCAGCCAGCGCAGGTTGGTCTCGATACCGGCCAGCCGCGTCCCGTCCAGCGCGGCCTGCATCGCCGCAACCGCCGTCTCGCGATCGTCCCCACGCACGATCAGCTTGGCGATCATCGGATCGTAAAAGGGCGAGACCTTCGTGCCGCTCTCGACCCAGCTCTCGATGCGGGCACCTTCCGGGAAGGCGACGTCGGTCAGCAGGCCGGCGGCGGGGCGGAAATCGGCCGCCGGATCCTCGGCATAGAGCCGGGCCTGGATCGACCAGCCGCGGGGGACGGGGACGGGCGCATCGAGGAAGGCGTAGTCGCCGGCCGCGCCGCGCACCATCCATTCGACGAGATCGATGCCGGTCACCTCCTCGGTCACGCCGTGCTCGACCTGAAGGCGTGTATTGACCTCCAGGAAGAACCAGTCCCGCCGTTCGGCATCGTAGAGAAACTCGACCGTCCCCGCCGACCGATAGCGCGCGGCCACGCCCAGCCTGACCGCTGCTTCGGTCAGGGCGAGCCGGACGGAGTCCGGAAGATCGGGGGCGGGGGCCTCCTCGATCACCTTCTGGTTACGGCGCTGGAGCGAGCAATCGCGCTCGCCGAGCGCGACGACGCGCCCCGTTCCGTCGCCGAAGATCTGCACCTCGACATGCCGGGCGCGCGGCACGAACCGCTCGAGGAAGAGGCCGGCATCGCCGAAATTGCCCGCCCCCAGCCGCGCCACCGCGGCATAGCCCTCACGCACGGCAGCGGAGTCGGCGCACACGCGCATGCCGATGCCGCCGCCACCGGCCGTCGCCTTGAGCATGACGGGATAGCCGATCCGCTCCGCCGCATCGATGGCGGTCTCCACATCGGCAAGCAGCCCGGTGCCGGGCGCCAGCGGCACCCCTTCGGCCTCGGCGAGCGCACGGGCGCTGTGCTTCAACCCGAAGGCGCGGATATTGTCGGGCTTCGGTCCGATGAAGGCGATGCCCGCGGCGGCGCAGGCCTCGGCGAAGTCGGCATTCTCGGAGAGGAAGCCGTAGCCGGGATGGATCGCCTCGGCGCCGGTCTCTCGCGCCGCGGCGAGGATGCGCGCGGCGTCGAGATAGCTTTCGGCGGCCGGGCCCGGCCCGATCCGCACCGCCACATCGGCCTCGGCGACGTGGCGTGAGGCCTCGTCGGCGTCGGAAAATATGGCGACCGACCGGATGCCCATCCGCCTGAGCGTGCGGATGATGCGGCAGGCGATCGCCCCGCGGTTGGCGATCAGGACCGTGCCGAAGCTCATGCCGTCACGATCATGCGGACGGGGGTGGGATTGAAGCCGTTGCAGGGGTTGTTGATCTGCGGGCAGTTCGAGACGACGACGATCACGTCCATCTCGGCGCGCAGATCTACGGTGAGCCCGGGCGCGGAGATGCCGTCGACGATGCCGAGCGCGCCGTCCGCCTCGATCGGCACATTCATGAAGAAATTGACGTTCGAGACGATATCGCGCTTGCCGCGGCCGTGGCGGAGATTCGCTTCGAGGAAATTGTCGACGCAGCTATGCTGCGCCTTGGTGTGATGCCCATAGCGAAGGCTGTTCGATTCACACGAGCAGGCGCCGCCGATCGTATCGTGATGATCGACCGAGGTGGCAGCGATCGTCATCATCGGCCGCCCTTCGTTCGAGAGCAGCACGCTGCCGGTGCGCAGGAAGATGTTCGCCTGCGCCGCGATCGTGTCCTGCGCGCTATAGCGCTCGGCGTCGTCGGCGGCAGCGTAGAGCAGGAAATCGACGGCCTGATTGCCTTCGAGGTCGACGATGCGGAGCGTCTCCCCGGCGTTCACGCGATGCGTCCAGGGTGCGCGGGCTGCCACGATCTCGTCGTGCAGCAGTCGGCCGGTCAGGCCGTCGAGATGCGGATCGTTTTCCATCAGCGGCGGTACAGATCTTCGGTGTTGAGGAAGGCGCGGCGCCGCTCGGGCGTCGCGGTGCGGATCGGATCGTCCTCGGCGGTGACCGGGCCACGCCAGGCGGTGGCCCGCAACGGCGTGATGCTCCAAGGCCTCGCATCGAGGATGTGGGGGCAGTTGGCGATGACCAGGATCAGGTCCATCTCCGCGCGCAGGATGAGCGAGCGGCCCGGCGCGAAGGGGCCGATCCGCGGCTCGATCGCACCGTCGGCGGCGATCCGAACGCCCTTGAACAGATTGATGCAGGGATGGACGTCACGCCGGCCGAGACCGTGCTTCGCGGCACCGAGAAGCAGCCGGTCGCGGGCATTGGGATGGGCGCCCGAATTGCGGCCGTCGCCGTAGCGGCGCCGGTTTGAAGCCTCGTTGGAGGCTCCGCAGAAGGCATCGTGCGTTCCGGCTCCGTCGGCCTCGATGCTGGCGAGAACCCGGCCCATGTCCGACAGCAGCAGGCTGCCCGCTGTCGGATAGGCGTTCCACTGCACCTTCACAGTGTCGGCGATGTTGAGCCTCTCCGTCGGCATCGCCGCGTTGAACAGCAGCAGCGATGCGCAGGCATCGCCTTCGAGGTCGATCAACCTCAGCCGCGTGCCGCGCGCGAGCGTCCGCGAGGCATAGCCGCCGCCCGCGATCGTCTCCTCCCACAGCAGGTCTTCGGGCGAGACGCCCGCCGGCAGATCGTCGGCGAGCGGCGGGATCCTGGGCATCGCCGGAACGACGATACCCTCCATGGCGCGAGCATGGTCGCGCGCCGCATGAGGATCGGCGAGGATTGCATTCATGCCGCCTTGCTCCCGGATTGCGCGCTTCCACGCTCCTGCTCGTGCAGTGGAGGCAGCAGCGCCGTGGTGGTGAAGAGCCGAAGCTGCTGTACCCCGCGTACCTTGCGGAGCGCGTCGCACAGGTCGCGCAGCCGTGCGGCGGGGCCCTGGACGAGCAGCACCTCGAGCGACTGATCGTCCTCAAGGAAGACATGCTGCGAGGAGATGACCTCCTTCAGATATTCGGCCTGGGTCTGCGCGAGCTGATGGCGCACGCGTCCCATGTCGCCGCGGTAGACCAGCGTGATCGTGCCGGCGAGCATGTCATCGGGCCGCACGGCGGCACCGTGCTCGGCCAGCTCGTTGCGGATAAGCTCGGCGATCAGCTGGGAACGCGACGGCAGGCCGCGCTCCTCCACCATCCTGTCGAGCTGTCGGGAAAGTTCGGCCGGCAGGCTCATGCTGAGCCGGGCGAGAGTGGCGGGGGGTGCGTCCTTCACGGAATCATCCCTGGCTGTTATTACTGATTTTGTCAATCGTAATACCGGAGATCGACACCTCCGGCGTTTCGATCGGCAATTTGTTCCTGAGCGGCAGATCGTAGACCGCGGTCGCGCCGAAGCGGTGCGGCGCGTGCGGATCGATCCGGCGCTTGTCGAAAGCGAGCACGCGCGTTGCGAGCTTGAACGCCTCGCTGATGTCGTGGGTGACCATCAGCACGGTCAGCGCATGCTCCTCCCACAGCCGCAGGATCAGGCGATGCATGTCCTGTCGGATGCCGGGATCGAGCGCGCCGAACGGCTCATCGAGCAGCAGCACGCGCGGCCGCGCGATCAGCGCCTGCGCGATCGCCAGCCGCTGCTGCATGCCGCCCGAGAGCTGGGCGGGATAGAGATGGAGCGAATCGCCGAGGCCGACCTCCGCCAGCATCGCCGCGGCGTCCTCGGCGGCACGGCGGCGCGCGGCACCGAACAGGCGCGCGGTGAACCGGGCTCCGGCGCATTCGCGTGCGAACATGACGTTGCGCAGCGCAGTCAGGTGCGGAAACACCGAATAGCGTTGGAAGACCACGCCGCGATCCGGCCCGCATTCGGGCACGAGCGCCTTTCCGTCGAGCCGGATGCGGCCGCGGCTCGGCGCTTCCTGGCCGAGCACCAGGCGCAGAAAGCTGCTCTTGCCGGCGCCGGAGGGACCGACGATGGACACGAAACTGCGCTCGGCGATGCCGAGATCCACCCGCTCGAGCACGACCTTGTCGCCATATTCGAGCCAGACATTTTCGAAGGCGAGGAGGCTGCTCATCGGTTTGCCTGATGCGCCCAGCCGAAGGCGCGGCGGCTGAGCTGCATGAGCGCCACGTCCATCGCGATCGCGAGGAGCGAGATCCACGCGACATAGGGGATGATGATGTCCATCGAAAGATAGCGGCGGACGAGGAAGATGCGATAGCCGAGCCCGACGTCCGACGCGATCGCCTCGGCCGAGATGAGATAGACCCATGCCGGCCCGAGCGAGAGGCGCAGCCCCGCTATCAGCCGCGGCAGGGCCTGCGGCAGCGCGACGCGCAGCGCAAGCTGCCAGCCGCTCGCGCCGAGCGTCTGCGCCTTGATCAGCTGCTCCGGCGGGAGGGCCGCGACATGCTCGGCGAGGTCGCGGATCAGGAAGGGGGCGATGCCGACCACGATCAGCGCGACCTTGGCGGTCTCGCCGAGCCCGAAGACGATGAACAGGATCGGCAGCAGCGCGATCGGCGGGATCACCGCGATCGTCGTGACGAATGCACCCAGCGTCGCGCGCGCCGCCGGCAGCACGCCGAGCACCATGCCGACGAGCAGCGCCGAGAGGGTGCAGATGCCGAGACCGAGGCCGAGCCGCTCGAGGCTCGCCACCGTATCGGCCCAGAAGATGATCCGGCCGCTGATCGGATCGGGATCGACGAGCAGGCTTCGCATCGCCGCGATCATCGCGGCGAGCGTCGGCAGCACCTTGTCCGCCGGGTTGTTCGCGTGGCGGACGGCCGACGCGAACAGATAGGCGACGAGCGCGAGAACCAGCGGCAGCGTGCCGAGCAGCGCCGCAGTGCGGCTTTTCGGCCTGACGTTCACCCAACGCATCGCGGCGGCCTCCTCAGAGCTTGCCCGCAGCGGCCTGCTCCATGAAGCTCAGATCGAACCGCAGCTTCACATTGTTGGCGTCTCCGATGGTCTTGCCACCGGGAAGGCCGATGCCGACCGCATCGGCCGATTTCGCCCCCGTGCCGAAGAGGCCCTTGGCAAAGCTGAAGTCGCGCACCTTGGTCATCGCGGAGGCGAGCGCGGGTGAGTTGAGCGCGGCGACGGCATCCCTCGGCGTGCCGTAGAGATGCGTGGTCTTCAGCTGCGCGTCGAACGCCTGCGGGCTCGATCCGGCCATCCGCGCCATCTCGGCGCGGGCCGCGGCGCCTGCAGCGTCCTGACGCTGCATCAGCGTGATCGTCTCATACCAGATGCCGGCGAGCGCCTTGCCGAGATTGGGATTGGCCTTGAGCGTCGCGGTGTCGACCGCCATCAGGTCGAGAATCTCGGCGGGGATCTGATGCGAGTCGAAGGCGAGTTTCGCGCCGGGCATGGCGGCGAGCTCGGTGAGCTGCGGGTTCCAGGTGACCGCCGCGGTCACGGCGGGATTGGCGAACGCGCCGACGATGTCCGCGTCCGAGGTGTTCACCGTCTTCACGTCGGAAAGTTGGAGCCCGACCGAGGACAGCCCGCGCGCGAGCAGATAATGCGAGACCGACAGCTCCACGAGGTAGACGGTCCGGCCCTTGATGTCGGCGAGGCTCGCGGCATTCTTGAGCACGATGCCGTCATTGCCGTTCGAATAATCGCCCAGGATGATCGCGCTGGTGTCCTTTCCGCCGGCCGCTGGGATGGTGAGCGCGTCCATGTTGGTGACCGTCACGCCGTCGAGCTTGCCGGCGTTGAACTGGTTCACCGATTCGACATAGTCGTTGACCTGCACGAGATTGATCTTGATGCCGTACTTGTCGGCCCACTTCTTCATGATGCCGGCCTTCTGCGCATAGGGCCAGGGCATCCAGCCGGCATAGATCGACCAGCCGATGGTGAAGTCGGTCCTCGGCGCGGACGCCTGTTGTGCACCGCCGTTACAAGCGGCGGCGAGAAGCATCGCTATGGCTGCGATCCCGAGGCGTGTCTTCGACATCCAGTTCGCCATGTTCGTCCCCCAAATCTCGCGCCGCGCGCCCCGAAGCGCCCGGTTATCGTCTTCGCACTGTGCAGCTGATATTACGTTTGCGCAATCCGGTAATAAAATATATGTCGAGGTCATGCGACGTGCCACCTCATTTTCGAATGCTGCAATGCGTCATTTGCGCACTATCGCAGCCGCCGATTTGAGGCGCGAGAGCATGCGGATCGCGGGCCGCCCGCCGATCGGCCGGCCGATGCCATGGCGGGGGGGATAGGCGGCCGATGCCCAAGGTGCGTCGCGGGTCTCTCCTCATCGCAGCCGCCGTCGCTGCCCCGATCGGCGCCGTGCTCCTGCTGTCCCGGAAAAGCCGCCGCGAAGCCTCGCAGGAGCACCTGCGGCAGATCCGGATTCTGGAGGAGGAGGTGGCCGCGCACCGGGCGACCCTCGCCGAGCTCCGGCGCGCCAAGGAGGCCGCCGAGTCGGCCAATGCCGCCAAGACCCGCTATCTCGTCGCGGTCAGCCATGAGATCCGCTCGCCGCTCAACGCCATCTACGGCTATGCCCAGCTCCTCGAACGTGCGGACACGATATCGCAGGCCGAGGCGGGGGGTGTGATCCGGCGCTCGGCGGAACATCTCACCGACCTCGTCGAGGGCCTGCTCGATATCTCGCGAATCGAGAGCGGCGTGCTCAAGTTGAGGCAGGACATCGTGCGCCTGCCCGCGCTTCTTGATCACATCGTCGACATGTTCCGGATGCAAGCCGCGGCCAAGGGCCTCACATTCGACTACGAGGTCGAGGGCCGGCTTCCGCCCTTCGTCCGCACCGACGAGAAAAGGCTGCGGCAGATCCTCATCAACCTGCTGTCCAACGCGATCAAATATACCCATGTCGGGGGCGCGACGCTCCGGTTCCGCTATCGCAGCCAGATGGCGCTCGTCGAGGTGACCGACACCGGGATCGGCATCGCGCCGGAAGATCTGGAAAGGATCTTCGAACCATTTGAGCGGGGGGGCTCGCCCGATGCGGCGAAGCAGCCCGGAATCGGCCTCGGCCTCGCCATCACGCGCGTGCTCGCGCGCATCCTGGGCGGCGAGGTGACGGCGGCGAGCGAGGTCGGCCGCGGAAGCAGCTTCAGGCTCCAGATACTCCTCCCCGAACCGATGGTCGCCCCGACCAGCGTGCCTGCCTATAAGCGAGTGACCGGCTATCTAGGCACGCGGAGGACGATCTTGGTCATCGACGACAACCCGTCCCAGCTCGCCGTGGTGCAGCACCTGCTGCGGCCGCTGGACTTCGCGGTGTTCGCCGCCGCCAGCGGAGCGGAGGGCCTCGCGCTGGCCGAGCGCTGCACGCCGGACCTCATCCTGCTCGACATCCAGATGCCGGGCAGCGACGGATGGGAGGTTGCAGGCCGGCTCCGCGTGGCGTGCGGCTGGTCGCCTCGGATCGTCATGGTCTCCGCCAATGCGCACGAATATCGCGCGGGCGGCGACGGCCAGAGCGACCATGACGCCTTCCTCTCCAAGCCGGTCGACCTTGACGCGCTGCTCGACATGATCGGCCGCCAGCTCGAGCTGAGCTGGATCTGCGACGGTGATGAGACAGCCGGGCAGGAGGCGAGCCGGAACGCTGTCGCGCTTCCGGCGACGGCTCGACCCTATCTCGCCCGTCTTCGCCATCATGTGCGGGTCGGCCATGTCCGCGCGATCGAGGCCGTGCTCACCGATCTGGAGGCGGACGTTCCGGGCAGTGCCGGTGCGGTCGCCGAGATGCGGCGGCTGCTCGGCGATTTCGACCTGCGTACGCTCGCCCGGAGGCTCGACGATGTCGACTAGTCCGCCCGGCGGCGGGACCCGCGCCACCATTCTCGTCGTCGACGACACGCCGGGATCGCTGCGCTTCCTGACCACCACGCTCGAATATGCCGGCATGACCGTGTTGATCGCGGTCGACGGGCTCGCCGCGATCGAGCTGCTCGAGCATGTCACGCCCGATCTGGTGCTGATGGATGCGGTGATGCCCGGCCTCGACGGCTTCGAGACCACACGCCGGATCAAGGCGGACAACCGTTTCCGCCATTTGCCGGTGATCTTCATGACCGGGCTGACCGAGACCGAGCATGTCGTGCATGGGCTGGAGGCTGGCGGGGTCGATTATGTCCACAAGCCGATCGTCGTCGACGAACTGCTCGCGCGCGTTTCGGTCCACCTCGCCAACGCCAGGGTGGCGCAGGGGAGCCAGCTGGCGCTCGACACCGCAGGGCGGCCGTCCTTCGCGATCGACGAAGAAGGTTTCGTGAGCTGGCTGACCCCGCTTGCGACCGCGACGATCGAACGGCTGTTCCCCGGCTGGACGCCGCGTCAGTCCCGGTTGCCCGACAAGCTCGCCGCGACGACCAGGCGCCTGCAGGGGCCCGACGTGCCGGTCGGCGCCCAGGCATCTCTCGATGTCGGCGACAGCATGATCGAATGTACCTTCCTGCGCCACACCAGCGCCGAGCAGTGGCTGTTCAGGCTGACCGAACGGCGCGAGGGCGATGCAGAACGCCTGCTCGCCGAGCGTCATGGCCTGACCTCGCGCGAGGCCGAGGTGCTTGTATGGATCAGCCGCGGCAAGCAGAATCGCGAGATCAGCGAGATCCTCAACATCAGCCCCCGCACCGTGAACAAGCATCTCGAGCAGATATTCGAGAAGATGGGCGTCGAGAATCGCGCGTCGGCTACGGCGATCGCGGTCGCCACGCTCTCGCAATGATCACTGCGCGCGCATGGGCGGCATGACGGAGCCGCTGAGCGCCGCGGGCCACGCTGCGCTGGCGCGTGGCGATTTCGCCGAGGCGCGCCGTATCGCCGCACTTCGCATGAGCGAGCCGTCGCGCAGGGCGGAGGGCTATTTCCTCCTCGGTATCGCCGATGCCGAGACCGGTCGGGTGCAGGATGCGATCCGGCAGATCGAGAAGGCGGTCGCGATCGCGCCGTTCGGCGAATATCGCGCCCAGCTCGCGCGCCTCTACACGCTCGTCCGCCGCGACGGGGATGCCGCCGCGACGCTGCGTGCTGCCGAGGCGGCCCTTCCCGCCGATGCTCTCGGGCGGGACACCATGGGATGCGTCTACGCGCGACTGGGCGATCATGATGCGGCGCTCCCGCATTTCCTCGCCGCGACCGACCTCGCGCCCGAAAACGACCAGTTCCGGTACAATCTGGCCGCGACGCTCGGCTTCCTCGGTCGGGTCGACGAGGCCGAGGCCGCGCTCGAGCTGATCCTCGCCCGGGCGCCGGCCGATGCCCGGGCGCATCACCTGCTCGCCGGTCTGCGCAAGCAGAGCCCGGATCGCAATCATGTCGAGCGGCTTCGCGCCGTGCACGCGCGCGCCCCGGCGGGGCGCGATCGCCTACTGACCGGCTATGCGCTGGTGAAGGAGCTCGAGGATATCGGCCGTTCCGACGAGGCATTCCAACGCCTGGTCGCAATCAACGCCGCGCATCGCGGCACGCTTGCCTATGAGTTCGCGCGCGATGCCGCGGTCTTCGACGCGATCGAGGCGATGTGGCCCGCGTTCGCGAAGGCGCCCGCCGACGCCGCTCCGTCCGAAGCGCCGATCCTGGTGATCGGCATGCCGCGCACCGGCACCACCCTGGTCGACCGGATCCTGGCATCGCACCCGGCGGTCGAGAGCGTCGGCGAGCTTCAGGCATTGCCGCTCGCCGTCAAGGCCGCGGCGCGGACGCGCAGCCGCACGGTGCTGGATCCGGAGACGATCATGGCTGCGGCGGAATCCGATGCGGGCGCGATCGGCCGCGATTATCTGGCGCGCGCCGCCCATCATCGGCGGATGCCGGCGCGGCGCTT
>Ga0180222_1001301_pt1 | contig 26991 bp, 24 predicted proteins | sample eDN5th37CKraftOP_FD_151336 | JGI IMG/M metagenome (GOLD analysis project Ga0180222, IMG submission 151336) | Enriched Organic Plus compost microbial communities from Emeryville, California, USA - eDNA 5th pass 37_C Kraft OP (version 2) (version 2) ...
CGGGATCGGCGTGCTTGCCGTGATGGCGGCGGGCGTTTTCATCCTGGGGCTCGGGATCACTGCGGGGAACACGATGCAGCAGGCGCGCCTTGTCACTGCGGCACCGCTGCTCGCAACCGCCACTGTCGCGCTGAACACCTCGGTGCTTTATGTGGGGCAGGCGCTCGGGTCCGGCGCCGCCGGCATTTTGTACCAGCACGAATATTATCGCGCGATCGGATTCGTTTCCGTTGTCTTCTTTGCGCTGGCATTCGCGGTGTTCACTCTCTCCCGCGTAAAGTCGCAATCAGTTTCACGATCGAACTAACGCTCCGGTAAGCGCAAACGAGGGCTTTGTCCCAGGTGACGTGCGCGCGATGATTTCCGTCAGATCCATTTACGCAATTTTGGGTTGGATGACGCTAGCTGTTGGTGCGAAACAGCCAAGGCAAGCAATGAGATGCCGGTCCGTTACCTTCTTGAACTTGCCAGCCATCGCTCTTCGGACAAGCGGCTTGAATTGCTGCGGATCATCGCGGAGTCCTTCGCGGTCGCGAACGAGCCCCCGACGCCGACAATTCAGCATCTTCTGAGCGACATCGTCGGCAAGCTGCTTACGCAAATCAATCCGGCCGATCGCACGCAGGCGGCCGCCTCGCTGGCGAAAATGGACCAGCTCCCGGAGCATGTGGTCTCGTCGTTGATCCATGACGACGACATCGCGGTCGCAGGTCCGATCATCCGCGACTATCGCAAGCTCTCGGATCGCACGATGGCCGATGTGGCGCACAACGGGCCGCAGAGCCATCTCGAAGCGCTCGCCGAGCGCGACGGCGTCAGGCCGGCTGTCACCGATATTCTCGTGCAGCGTGGCGAAGGGCCGGTTCTCCGCAAGCTCGCCTGCAACAGCGGCGCAACGCTCTCGCGGCAGGGCATGCGCGTGATGATCGGCAAGGCCGCGAGCGATCCGCACTTGCAGGAGGCTTTGGTCGGCCGAAACGATCTGTCCCTCGAAGCGGTGGGGCAGTTGCTGTCGATCGTGTCCCAGTCTCTTGTCGCAAAGCTGCGCAGCGCCGAAGTCCAATTCAATCCCGCGGTGGTCCAGGATCAAAGCGCAGGCTGGATGTCGGATCGAACAAAGAATGTGGCTCAAATCAACCGCAGCATTCAGCGCGTGCGCGCCGGCGCGGAAAAGCTCGACGACGTCCTGATGGCGATTGCCGTCGAACGGAGATTGCTCGACCTCGCAACATTGATCGCGGGTGTCTGCGATCTCGATCGCGATTACGGCTTCAACCTCGTGGCACAGGGCAGGACCGACAGCCTCATTGTGCTGCTGCGCGCATTGGGCGTGGGCTGGCCCGTTGCCGAGCGCGTGCTGACGCTCCGGATCGACAAACTCGGATCGGAGTTTTGCGGGCCGATGATCGATGAGGCGACGTACGAAAGCGTCGAGGTCGACGTTGCCAGGCGCGCCATTCATTTCCTCAAGGTCCGCCGCGCGGCGCTTTTGCAGCAGCGGCAGGCGGTGGCCTAGTTCACGAGCCCAACGATCGCGCCGATCGTGCAGGTCGCAAACGTGCCGGAGACGATCGTCCTTGGTCCGAGCGCCAGGATCTCCTCGCGCCGTTCCGGCGCCATGACCGTCAATCCTGCGATCATGATGCCCAACGATCCGAAATTGGCGAACCCGCACAGCGCATAGATCATGATCAATCGCGATCGATCGCTCAGCGCGTCGGGCGGCAGCTTCGCCAGTTCGACATAGGCGATGAACTCGTTCAGCACGGTCTTGATGCCCATCAACTCGCCGGCGCGCAGCGCCTCGGTCCAGGGCAATCCCATCAGCCAGCAGATCGGGGCCATCACGATGCCAAGCATGCGCTGCAGCGTGACGTTTGCCCCGCCGATCTCCGGAAAGACGCTCAGGATAGCATTCGCCAAGTGAACCAGCGCGACCAGCACCGTCAGCATGGCGATGATGTTCAGTAACAATGCGAGACCTTGCGCCGTGCCGATCGCAATGGCGTCCATGGTCGAGCTCGCGACCGGCGGCGGGTCGGCATATTCGCCCGCGGTCGCGTCGGTGCGGATTTCTGGCACCATCAGCTCGCTGATGAGAATTGCGGCGGGAGCGCCGAGCACCGACGCGATCAGCAGATGCCCTGCGATATCGGGCACCAGCGGCCGCAGGATCGTTGCATAGACCACGAGCACCGTCCCCGCGATCCCGGCCATGCCGCCGGTCATCACAATGAACAATTCGGCGCGGCTCAGCTTTTCGAGGTAGGGGCGGATGAACAGGGGCGCTTCGACCATCCCGACGAAAATGTTTGCGGCGGTTGACAACCCGACCGCACCGCCAACGCCCATGGTGCGCTCCAGCGCCCACGAAAATCCGCGAACGATTGGTGGCAGGATGCGCCAGTAAAACAGCAGCGTCGTCAGTACGCTCATCACCAGCGCCAGCGGCAAGGCCTGAAAGGCCAGGATGAATTCGCTGCCGGGGATTTTCGGTTCGAAGGGCAGGGGGCCTCCGCCCAGATATCCGAAGACAAAGGCCGTACCGGCGCGCGTTGCTGCCGCAATGGCCTCGACCGCGACGTTTGCAGCAGCGAACCCGGCTCGCACCGCCGGTACCTTGAACATCAGCGCAGCGAGGATCGCCGTCAGAGCCATGGCGGCAAGCACGCGCCGCCACGAAACCGCGCGATGGTTTTCGCTCAAGGCGAAAGCCAGCGCCGGAATGGCGATGAGGCCCAGCAACGATTGCAGATGGGGCATTTGGGGAATCGACCCGCGCGTCGCATCCATTGTCACGGCGTAGGGCCATGCATTCAAGCGCTCTTCCCATTGAATGCCGCGGATGATCCAATGCGAAAAAACGGGGAGGAAGAGAATGCGTTTGACTGCCTTTGCCGCGCTCGCCGCGGCGCTTGCCATTTCGACCGGCGCTGCGGCGCAGGACAAATATCCATCGAGGCCAATCACGCTGTCACACGGTTTCGGTGCCGGCGGAAATTCCGATACGGTTGCGCGGATCATCGCTCCTGTGCTGGCCGAACGGCTCGGCCAACAGGTCGTCGTTGAGCCGCGGGTCGGTGCCGGTGGCAATCTGGCGACGGACCGCGTCGCCAAGGCGGCGCCCGACGGCTACAACCTGATCGTGCTGACCGGAGGCCACGCCGTTTCCGGGGCGCTCTACAAGGCGCTGCCGTTTCACCCCGTCGACGATCTGCAGATGCTGTCGACGCTGATCTATTTCCCGTTCGTGATTTCGGTGCGCAAGGATCACAGATTCCAGTCGCTCGCCGACCTCGTCGCGGAGGCCAAGGCAAAGCCGAAGACCATCACGTATTCGTCCGTCGGTGTCGGTTCGACCCAGCATCTGGCGGGCGAATTGCTGGCCTCGCTCGCCGGAATCGAACTCGTGCATGTCCCTTATCGTGGCGGGCAGGCGCCGGTGACCGACCTTCTTGGTGGCCGCATCGACGTCATGATTGACACCCTGACCGTGACGCGTCCGCAGCTTCAGGCCGGGACCATTCGCGGCCTCGCGGTGACGAGCCCCGCGGCCTGGCCCAGTCTTCCGGGCATTTCTCCGGCCTCACAAACGGTGAAGGACTACGACGTGCGGTCCTGGATGGGTATTGCGACCACCAAGGGCGTCCCCGAACCGATCGTCCGGCAGCTCAATGCAGAGATTCTCTATGCGTTGAAGCAGCCTCAGGTCCGCGACAAGCTCGAAGGCATTGGCAACGAAGTGCGGGGCTCGACGCCCGATGAGATGCGCAACTGGATCGCCGGCGAAATCGCCAAATGGCGCAAGGTCATCGATGATGCGAAAGTGGAGCGACAGTAGCTCGCTTCAAGGGTCTGGTCAGTAACAGCCCCTCACGATCTGCCCAGGCGCGAAACTCAAGTGCCAGCTTCTGGGCTTCGTCTGCTGTCTCGATCCGCTCAAGGCGCCGCGCGAGCACGGAGGCGGTTAGGCTGCAATGGGTCATTGCGTGGTCGCGGACGAGCCTCGCGGCCTCCATCGAGGACGCGATCGCGTGGCCATCGCGCAAATGAACCGGCGGCCGGATTGCGAATGTGGACATGGCGCGCTCCTTGTTGCGCGCACGGTGAACGCGACCACCGCCCGCGAGTTCCCTCGCCGGGCGGTTCTCAACGGGGTGTGATCAGCCCGGCGTCACGCCGGCAGTCACCAGACCGACTCGACGAGGTGGAATGTCCTGCACCGTCCGGCCGGCTTCGACCCGGTTGCGGCCCTTCTGCTTGGCGCAATAAAGCGCGTCGTCCGCTATCGCATATAACCTGTCGAAATCATGTCCCGCCTCGCTTGAGGCAGCGATGCCAACGCTGACCGTCGCCGCTACCGGCCATCCGCGGATAGCGGCGGCGGCGGCTTCGAAATTGTGACGCACGCGCTCGGCGATGGTGAATGCGGTTTCGATGCTCACATCGGGAAGGATAGCCACGAATTCCTCTCCGCCGATCCGGCCGAGCAAATCGAGAGGGCGCAGCGATTGTGCCGCGGAGCGGGTGAAAGTCACCAGCACGGCGTCACCGGTCAGATGTCCGAAGCGGTCATTGATCGTCTTGAACCGGTCCAGATCGAACAGCAGTAAGGTCAACGGCGCCCGATCCCGTCGCGCCCGCGAAATCAGGCGCTCGGCGCGCTCAGTGAACCCGCGGCGGTTCGGGATGCCGGTCAGGGGATCGATCGTCGCGGCATGCCGCTGGTCGGACTCGGCCCGCTCTTTTGTCAGAGCCATCAGCAGGAACGTCAGCGCGAAGGCATACAGGAGCGGGGTGAAAATCACGAGCCCGATGGCTTCGGTGTCCGCCTGCGGCATCCGCAGCGGAAACTGGATCGACATCAGGTACGGAACGCGCACCGGGAACAGAACGGCATGGAGACCGACGATCGCCATGACCGGCCATCGTGAAACCAGTCGGTCGCGCCGTCCCCGCCAAAGTTCGCTGATGAATGCAAGGCTGTAGGCTGCCACTAGACCGGAGGCCAGCACCACCCGAATCTCAAGCCGCTGGACGAAGACGTCAAATTCGAATGCCGCGATCCAGATAAGCGGGCCGGCAATGATCCAAAGCGGCAGCGGTCGCCGGCCTTCGAAGACCCGAGCGCCCGTCCACATCATGCCGTAACCGAGCAGCATGGCGGCCGTCGCGACCTGCATCGACCAGAAATTCGATACGAGGCCGCGCGATCCCAACAGGGCGCAGGCCGGGGCGTACAGGAGGAAGGCGGAGCCCCACCACGCCAGGGCCATCGTCCCGCGCGCCTGCAGCCAGGCGAACAGCAGCAGCAGGCCGCTGAGCCCCATGGTGAAGACGGTGACCGCAAAAAGCGTGGCGATATCGAGATGCACGCCGACCAATAGACAGATTCCCGAGGGGAAATCCATCGACGCCCGGCAACCGGACCGGGCGAAGACCGGGCGAGGGGGAGCCGCCGATCAGCCGCGGCCTTCAAACGGCATCTTGGTCGCCTTGACCGTCATGAACAGGACGTTGGACTCAAGCGACAGGCTGGCCATGTAGCTCACGGCCTTGGCGACGTCCTCCACGGCCATCCGCGCCTCGGGCTTCAACGTGCCGTCCGGCTGCATCACGCCCTGCGCCATCCGCTCGGTCAGCGGGGAGACCGCATTGCCGATATCGATCTGGCCGCAGGCAATATCATAGGCGCGGCCATCGAGGGCGCTGGATTTCGTCAGTCCCGTGATGGCGTGCTTCGTTGCGGTATAGGCCACCGTCAGCGGCCGCGGCGCATGGGCCGAGATCGATCCGTTGTTGATGATGCGGCCGCCACGCGGGGTCTGGTCTTTCATGATCTTGAAGGCCTCCTGCGTGCAGACGAAGGGGCCGGTCAGATTGGTGTTGACCGCGGCCTGCCATTTTTCGAGCGGCAGGTCCTCCAGCGGGACGGCCGGAGCGCCGATACCGGCATTGTTGAACAGGAGATCGAGACGGCCGAAGGCTTCTTTCACCTTGGCGAAAAGCGCTCTGATCTGGGCGGGGTCGGATACGTCGGTCGGCACGACCAGGGTCTTGCGGCCGAGCGCTTGTCCTTCCTTTGCAACTTCCTCGAGCGGCTCCTTGCGACGGCCCGCCAGCGCCATGTCGAAGCCGTCTTTCATCAAAGCAATGGCGCAGGCGCGCCCAATGCCAGAACCCGCACCTGTCACCAGAGCAACCTTGCCCGCCATCCTGCTTCACTCCCTGATTATCGATTGAACGCGCTCACGAACGGCCGCGAGCAAACGGTCGGCCATCCTACGGATTGCCGTAGCGGTCGCAATGGTTGTGACGGAATGGGCCGGCTTATCCGGCGAGGGCCGCAGCATCGCGCGCAATGCTGCGGTGGGCGCCCGGCATCGCCAGGCGAGCCGAGATCAGGCTCGGCGAACCCGGCCGGCCGAAGCGATAGCCTTGCATCGAATTCACCCCGGCTGCCCGCAGGAATAGCTGCTGCTCAGCGGTTTCGACGCCTTCGGCCGTGACTTTCATGCCAAGACCGCGGCCAAGCCCGACGATGGCGTGGACGATGGCGGCGGCATCGGCCGAGCGCTCGATCGCGCGCACGAAGCTCTTGTCGACTTTCAGCTTGTCGAACGGGAAGCGCCGCAAATAAGCGAGCGATGAATAGCCCGTCCCGAAATCATCGAGCGCGAGCCGCAGGCCCAGCGTCTTCAGGCGGTGCATCGCCACCTCGGCGCTTTCGACATTGCCAAGGAGCGTGGTTTCGGTGAGCTCGAGTTCGAGGCATGACGGGTCGAATCCGGTCTCGGCAAGGATGCGCTCGACCGTATCGACGAAGTCAGGACGGCGGAATTGTATCGGTGAGACGTTGACCGACATCGTCAGACCGGGCCACGACTTGCCCTCAATACAAGCCCGTCTCAGCACCCATTCGCCGAGCTCGATGATCAGGCCGGAATGCTCTGCGATCGGGATGAAGCGCGACGGTTCTATGTCGCCGCGGGTCGGATGCGACCACCGCGACAAGGCCTCGACGCCCAGAATGGTGTCGCCGCTGCCATTGACGATCGGCTGGTAGAGGATACGCAACTGATCCGAACGAATCGCTTCGCGCAGGTCCCGCTCAAGCTGCTTGCGCTCGGAAAGGTCCGCGTCCATCGCCGCATCGTAGATGCACGCGCGGTTGCGGCCCTCGTTCTTCGCCCGGTAAAGCGCCATGTCGGCATAGCGCATCGCGTCGGCCGCGCCGTTTTCGGAGCGCCCGTCGATCAGTGCAATGCCGATGCTGGCGCCGATCAGGATGTTATGTCCATTGATCGAGTAGGGCGCGCAGATCGCGGAGATGATTTTGTCCGCCATGCGTTGCAGCGCGGTGATGTCGGCGCCGTCCGTGACGATGACCGCAAACTCGTCGCCACCGAGCCGGCTCACCAGATCCTCCGGACGCAGCAGCCCCGAGAGCCGCGCCGTGACGTTGCGGATGAGTTCGTCGCCGATCGGATGGCCGAGGGTATCGTTGACGTCCTTGAAGTGATCGAGGTCGATGTAGAAGACGGCCGCAGCGGGCGCGCCGTTCTGCACCTCCTTGATCACCGCCTCGAGGCGTTCGCCAAAGTAATTGCGGTTGGGTAGTCCGCAGAGCGGATCGTGCAAGGCGAGATAGCGCAGGCGTTGCTCGCCCTGGGCAATCGTGGCGGCGGTCCTGCGCATATAGCCGTGGATGAGGGCAGCCAACAACGCAAAGCCCGCGAAGGCGACAGCGATGAACGGTATGACGTTGGTTACGATCTCCGAACCCGGGCTCTTGGGCGTCCAGGTCAAGCTCATGACCGTATGCCCGTCATAATCCTTGAGTTCGTGAAGGTGCTCTCCATCGGGCGCCAGCGCCTTTTCGGTGACGCGCAGGCCGCTGAGCTGGAGCCGCCCGCCGATTTCAGCGAGCAGGCTTTCGTCGATGAATTTCACTGCGACGACCAGCGGCGCGGTCTCGCTGGCCCCCCCGATTTGCTCGATCGGAGCGATAATGGCGGCTGCGACCGCGGCAGGCCGGCCGAGGAAGCGCTGAATGAGCGTGACGCGGCTGGGCTTGTCCGCATCGACATGGCGCCGCGGCTCGGAGATGCGAATGGCGCCTTTGGGTTCGTCGCCGACGCGGCCGCGAATGTAGTCCAGCGTCGGCGCAAGCTCCGGGATGATCGAATTGAACCAGCGCGGCTCCACGCTGTTCCGTCCGAGCAGCGCGTAGGTGAGATGGTCCTTGCCGTCGGTCACGAAGACGAAATCGTGGTGGAAATAATGCTTGAGCCAGAGACCGACGCGATTGTGTACCCAGTTCCGGTCGAACTGGTCGCGGATGCGTCGCACGGCCTCTTCGTTCGCACTGACGCTCTCCAGTTCGCGCAGGAGTTGCTCCCCGTGATTGGAGATGGCGCGCGACAGCAGGCGCTTCTCGTGCTCGAGCGCGACCTCGTTGGCCCGTTGGGCGGAAGTCAGGACAGCGACGATGATGCACAGGATTGCGACGGCAACGACAACGCTGATGGGTATGACGATGCTCAGCCGGGCCCGGTCCCAGCTTGCCTGCGCGCCTTGATCGGCCAAACGCGCGTTCGTCTCGGCCACCGCGACTGTTCCTTAACTGCCTGATTTTCGTGGGGGAAGCTACGGGGAAATGCTTGCCAATGGCTTGCACCGATACCGCACAACCGGGCGGTGTTGGCCAAACGGTTCTTAATCCCCGGGGATGTTCGCGCGGATGGTTAACCGTGAGTCAAACCAGCTTAGGCAATCGGGCACAGTCAGGCGTTGCCCGCATAAGGCGGACGTGGAATGGCCATGTGGGCCGCGCGCAGCGCTCCGGACCAACGCTCGCGTAAGTCGTGGAAATAGGGCTCGCCGGGCTCGATCCGATAGGACAATTCGGAATCACAGGCGTCCCGCCGGGCAACCAGGATGTCGATCGGCATGCCGACCCCGAGGTTGGACCGCATTGTCGAATCCATCGAGATCAACCCGATCTTCAGCGCGTCGTAGAGATCCACGCCATAGGTGATCGCGCGGTCGAGGACCGGTTTGCCGTATTTATGCTCGCCGATCTGCAGATACGGCGTGTCGGTGGTGCATTCTATGAAATTGCCCGCCGAGTAAATCATGAACAGCCGCATGCGCTCGCCCTTGATCTGACCGCCGAACAGGAACGAGACGTCGAACTTCACATCGGCCGCGGCGAGGGCGCGGCCTTCGGTCTCGTGGATGTTGCGCACCACGCGGCCGATGCGCTGCGCGGCCTGGAACATCGAGGGCGCATTCATGAGAGTTTCGCGCTCCCCGGTCTCCTTGTTCTCCACGCCCTCGATCATGGTGGAGACGACAGACTGGCTGAGCGACAGATTGCCTGAGGAGGCGATCGCCATGATCCGCTCGCCTGGCTGCTTGAAGACGTGCAGCTTGCGGAAAGTCGAAACATTGTCGAGCCCTGCATTGGTCCGCGTGTCGGCAATCATGATGAGGCCTTCGCGCACCAGGATTCCGCAGCAATAGGTCATTCTCTATCCAGTTGTTTCACGAGGGCTCCCGCGGCGGCGGCATTATCCCCATTCCCACTGCCAGCAAAAGCCTTATCTCGGCCAGCGGGCTGGTTCAAAGGCCGACCGAGAAGAAAAGGACTGGCAGCGATCGCCTCGGGCAGGGGCGCGTGTGAAATGGGCACCCGTCTCGACCGCCGGATAAACCATCGTTGCAGTGCAAAATGTCACCGGCGCCGGTCCGCGCTCGTTACTCTTGGCGCTGGAAGCCGCTCTGTTCGATCCGGATCCGGACGTCGAGTCCTTCACCTTCGCCACCGGTGCGCGAGCCGCGAATTGGCGCAGCGCTCAGATAGTCGAGCCCGACGGCGACGCGCAGATAGGCATCCGTTGCGCACATGCCGTTGGCCGCATCGAACGCGACCCAGCCCAGGCCGTCGACGAACGCCTCCGCCCAGCCGTGTCCGGCTTGCTGCTGATTGTTGCCGTCCGCGCGATGCAGATAACCCGAGACGTAGCGAGCCGGGATGCCGATGCTGCGGGCGCAGGCGATGTAGATGTGGCTGATATCCTGACAAACGCCGCGCCTGATCGCGAAGGCTTCGGCCGCGGTCGTATGGACGTGGGTGGGATCGCCGTCATAGGTGACGGTCTCATGCAGCGTGTCGAGCAAGGCGTGCAACATGGTCAGCCGGTCCTGCGCCGAGCCCACCGTATCCCTGGCAAACGTCCGGATATGCTCGTTCGCCTGCGTCAGCAGCGTCTCGCGCAAGAACAGCGAGGGCGGAAACGGTTCGACCGTTCCCTTGACCACACCCACCGTGTCCTCGATCTCCGCCTCGCCTTCGACGTGGACCGTGAGATGATCCAGCGGGCCTTCGGCGGTCAGGGTGTGGGAGATATTCCCGAAGGCGTCGACATGCGCCGTCAGCGGGCAATCCGCCGAGACATCGATCCGCCACTCCATCACATATTGGGACTCGGTGTTGCGCGGCGTGAGACGAAGCGTCTGGATCACCCCGGTCACAGGCCAGGAATAGCGATAGGTGGTGTCGTGCCAAACTCGAATGCGCATGGGGCGGGGATGCTGACGTTTTGGTTCGGCAAAGGCAAGCGGTGAAGCAGCGGTCCGCTCCGCCGTTCTTAGGGCAACGCATCAGGCAAGATATTGCTGGGTAATGGTGGCTCCGATCCGATTGTTGTCGGCAATGAATTCCTGGATGAACTCGTGGAGGCCGTTCTGGAAAATGTCCTCCATCTTGGTGTTCTGCAGGCGCGTCCGCACGCCGCGGGCGAGGCGTTGCGCCGGGCCTTGCCGGCCATAGGCGACGGCAATCGCATCGAGATAGCGCACGAGATTCTCGTAACAGCTCGCGAGAGACCGCGGCATTTCTTCCTTCAGGATCAGAAGATCGGCGACCAGCCACGGTTTGACATTGTCGCGGTACACCCAGTGATAGGATGTCAGCGCCGACACCGATCGCAGGATGGCAGCCCACTGGAAATAGTCGAGCGGTCCTCCGACATGTTCATTGGCCGGGAGGAGCAGGTGATATTTGACATCGAGAATGCGCGCGGTGTTGTCGGCGCGTTCCTGATAGAGCCCGAGCCGCGAGAACCAATAGGAATCGTTGCGCAGCATGGTCCGGTAGGCCGAACCATCGAAGCGTAGCGAGGATTCCTGCACCCAGCGCAGAAACCGTGACAATTCCTCCCGCGAGGTGGGTCCGTTTCCGAAGCGCTTCAGTTCGAGCCAGGTGCCGTTGATGGCATCCCACATCTCCATGGTCAGCGCGGTGCGGACCGCCCGGGCGTTGGTGCGCGCGACCTCGAAGCACGATCGGATGGAAGAGGGGTTGGCAGTGGAGAAGGCGAGGAAGTCGGTGACGTTCTCCTCGTTCGCCTCGTCATACATCGCGAAAAAGGCATGCGCGCAGCCGGCCGTCGCGAGCGCCGATTCCCACTCGTTGGTTTCGCCGATATAGGCGATCGGCAGCGAGGTGAGGCGCTGTGTCGCCTCCAGGATGCGCGCAAGATATTCGGCACGCTCGACATAGCGCGCGAGCCAGTAAAGGTTATCGGCGGTCCTTGAAAGCATCAGCCGTCCAGCACCCAGGTGTCCTTTGTACCGCCGCCCTGGCTGGAATTGACCACGAGCGATCCGGCTTTCATCGCGACCCGCGTCAGCCCTCCCGGCACGATGCGGATCTTGTCGCGCCCGGTGAGCACGAAGGGCCGCAGGTCGACATGGCGCGGCGCGACACCGCTGTCGACGCAGGTGGGACAGGTCGACAAGGCGAGGGTGGGCTGCGCGATGAAATTCTTCGGATGCGTCTTCAGCTTCGAGCGGAAGATATCGATGCTCGCCTTGTCGGCAGCTGGTCCGATCAGCATGCCGTAGCCGCCCGAACCATGGACTTCCTTGACTACCAGCTGCTCGATGTTGTCGAGCACGTAGGCGAGGTGCTCTTCCTCCCGGCAGCGCCAGGTCGGCACGTTCTTCAGGATCGGCTCCTCGCCGAGAAAGAATTTCACGATGTCGGGCATGTAACTGTAGACCGCCTTGTCGTCGGCAACGCCCGTGCCGACGGCATTGGCCAGCGTCACGTTGCCGGCCTGGTAGGCGGCCATCAATCCCGGCACCCCCAGGATCGAATCCGGCCGGAATGCCAGCGGATCGAGGAAGTCATCGTCGATGCGGCGGTAGATCACGTCGACGCGCTTTGCCCCTTGCGTTGTACGCATATAGACCACTTCGCCCTTGACGAAGAGGTCGCGGCCTTCGACGAGCTCGACGCCCAGCTTGTCGGCCAGGAATGAATGTTCGTAATAGGCCGAGTTGTAGATGCCGGGCGTCAGCAGCACGACGGTTGGGTCCGCGGCCGCGCCGACCGGCGCCACCGACTGGAGCGTCGCCAGAAGCTCGTCCGGGTAATTGTCGACTGGTGCGACGCGATGCCGGGAAAACAGCTCGGGAAACAGCCGAAGCATGATCTCCCGATTCTCCAGCATGTAGGAGACGCCGGACGGTGTGCGCGCGTTGTCCTCAAGAACATAGAACGTATCGGCATCGACCCGCACGATGTCGATGCCCGCCACATGGACGTAAATGTCGTGCGGTACTTTCTGGCCGTTCATTTCCGGCCGGAAGACCGGATTCTGGAAGACCAGATCTTCCGGGATAACGCCGGCGCGCAGACATTCGCGCTTTCCGTAAACGTCCTTGATATAGGCGTTGATCGCCCTGACCCGCTGCTCCAGACCTCGGGTAAGTGTGCGCCACTCGTTGCCGGCCAGAATCCTTGGGATCACGTCAAATGGGATCAGGCGTTCGGTGGCGTCAGCTTCCCCGTAAACGGCAAAGGTGATGCCGATTCGCCGGAACAGGACTTCGGCTTCGCGCCGTCTGAAATCCAGTTCATCCGGGCGTATCTCATTGAGCCACGCGGATAATTGCGAGTAGGCAGGCCGGATACGGCCATCCACCCCGTTCATCTCGTCGAACGCAACCGGCATGTCTCCGAAAGGCCCTCCCCAGCGGCCTGTAACTTTGCAAGCTTCGCGCCAGTTCCATCAGAAGGGAAGAGGCCAGTTAATTTTTGCTGTCGTGCACACGGAATAAGCGGGGAGCGTCGTCGGATGACACCTTTTCGCTCACGCGCTTGAGCGGGCCGGGCCCGCGCGGTACCAAGGCGGTCAAAGGGAGAGCGAGCGCCGATGAATTCGGTCGACAATGATACGCCGGTCACGGCGGCGATACTGGTTATCGGCGACGAAATCCTGTCCGGCCGGACCAAGGACAAGAATATTGGCTACATCGCCGGGTATTTGACCGCGATCGGCGTCGATTTGCGCGAGGTCAGGATCGTGCCTGACGTCGAAGACGAGATTGTCGCGGCGTTAAATGCGCTGCGGCATCGCTATAGCTATGTGTTCACCACCGGGGGTATCGGGCCAACTCACGACGACATCACGGCCGATGCCGTGGCGAAGGCCTTTGGCGTGCCGATCGATTTCGACCCGCGGGCGGTCGCATTGTTGCAGCAACGGTTTCAGGGTCCGGAGCTCAATGCAGCGCGGATGCGCATGACCCGAATTCCGCAGGGCGCCGACCTCGTCACCAACAAGGTCTCGCTCGCACCGGGCTTCTGGATCGGGAATGTGATCGTGATGGCCGGGGTGCCGACCATCATGCAGGCGATGCTGGACGAGGTCGGGCCGAAGCTGAAGACCGGCAAGCAGATGCTGTCGGAATCCGTCCGCGCGGACGCCCGCGAAGGCGATATCGGCACCGAGCTCGGCGAACTCGCCCGGCAGCATCCGGAGGCGAGCTTCGGAAGCTATCCGTTCTTCGACGACCGGACCGGACCGAACACCAATATCGTCATCCGGTCGCGCGACCCTGAAAAGCTCGCTGCAGCGACCAAAGCCGTGCAGGACATGCTGCGCGAGGTGAAGGCGAGGCTGAAGGCGGCGGGCTGAGCGCGCGGCCTGAAGCTTTCGGCCGTGAAATCGCCGTGAAGCTTGCGCGTGATCGCGAGGATGACGCGACGAGGCACCGCCATGAGCAAGCTCGATCGTCCGAGGCGTGACGTGCTGATGATGGGAGCGGGCGCACTTGCCGGCTTCGTCATGACCGACCTCGCGATGCCGTCCGGCGCGCTCGCACAGCGGTTGCCGCCGACGCCGCAATGCGGAGACGAGACCAGCACTACCCTGTCTCAGACCGAGGGCCCATTCTTCAAGCCGAAATCGCCGCTCCGCGCCGACCTGCGGGCCGCGCTGAAGGGCACGCCAGTCGAATTGACCGGCTTTGTCCTGACCCGCAGCTGCCAGCCGATTGCGGGAGCGCTGGTCGATCTGTGGCATGCCGATGCCAATGGCGAATACGACAATCGCGGCTTCCGCGGCCGGGGACACCAGTTCACCGACACACAGGGGCGCTATCGATTCCTGACCATCAGGCCGGCGCGCTATACCGGGCGGACCGCACATTATCACGTCAAGGTGCAGGCGCCGAACGGACCGGTCCTGACCACGCAGCTTTATTTCCCGGGTGATCCTGTCAACCGGCGCGACGGGCTGTACCGGCGGGAACTGGAGATGACGTTCAGCGGCGCCGCCAATGCCCGCTTTGATTTCGTGCTCGATATAACATGAAATCTGGCGATTTTTCTGTGGATCGGAGTGGTCCGGCGTTGGCAGCCTGTCGTAGCCGGGGCATGGCGGGGGCGTGGCGGGGGACCAACCATGATGATGAGCGAAACAAATCCAACCTCACCGAAGCATTTTCCGGTGTCGTGGGATCAGTTTCATCGCGATGCACGGGCGCTCGCCTGGCGGCTCGCATCGACCGGTCCGTTCAGCGCCATCATATGCGTGACAAGGGGTGGGCTGGTGCCGGCCGCCATCGTGGCGCGCGAGCTGAATGTGCGGCTGATCGAGACGGTGTGCGTCGAGAGCTATTCCGGATCGGGCGTCGGTCGGCAGGGCGAATTGCGCGTTCTGAAAGGGATCGCCGAGGCGGTGACCAGCGGCGAGCATGGCGGCGGTCAGGGTGTTCTGATCGTGGACGATCTCGTCGACACCGGTAAGACCGCGCGGGTGGTGCGCGACCTCGTCCCGAAGGCTCATTTTGCAACCGTCTACGCCAAACCGATGGGGCGTCCGCTGGTCGACACGTACATTACTGAAGTGTCCCAGGACACCTGGATCTTCTTCCCGTGGGATACCGGGCTCGCCTTCATGCCGCCGATCCGCGAGGGCGGCTGAGCTTGCGGCGACGCATGGCCTGCGCCATGGTGCAGTGCGTTTTCCCGGCAAGCGGACGTGGCGGAATGGTAGACGCAACGGACTTAAAATCCGTTGAGGGTAACCTCGTGAGGGTTCGAGTCCCTCCGTCCGCACCAGGCCGGTCGTAAATGCCTGAATATCAACAAGTAACTGATATAGCTTGATTTCTTACACCGGTTTCCTACAGTAATCGCTACACAACGTAGTGTAGCGGGGAACTTTTGCCGCGCATTGCGACGAAACTTACGCCAAGGGCGAGTGGCGGCTTCATGGCTCGCAAGCGCATTCCTGCGGACGTGCGAGATGAGTACGCACGTCTGTACGGAAAGCGGGCGGAAGAACGCTTCACAACGACGGCAGCGATCATCGAGGCCCGGCGGGAATGGCATGAATGGCAAGCGGCTATTGATGGTCGCATCGCCAACATCCGCGCCGCGCGCAGGGGTGATGGAATAACGCTTACCCGTCGCGACGCTCGGGCCCTAGCGGGCGAATGGTACAAGTGGTTTCTCGCCAAACATCATGACTCCGGACGCGAATGGTGGGAGGAAGTCCAAGACCAAATCCAATCAGAGCTTGACGTGTATGCGGTGGAGCATGGCGGCGACCCTGATGCCGCTTGGGAATACGAAGAAGACGCCCGGGAAGCTGTCCGGCCCATGCTTGCTGACTTCGGGGAGACGGCACAGTTCCTAGCGGCTCGGAAAGTGGCGTTGTCGCCGAGTGCGCAAGTCTTGTTCTTGGATTACTTGTACGAAGATCTTGCCCAAGCGCTGAAAGTCCTCATTCGTCGCGCTAAAGGTGACCATTCGCCCGACCCGTATCCTGAGCGTTTCCCCCAGTTCTCAGGTGATAGTGGGTACAGCCTACGGCAGCTTGTTGAGAAATGGATTGCTACCAAGAGGCCAGCCGCTTCAACCGTGGATCGCTGGCGCGGGGTATTCCTTGAGGCAGAGAGGCACTTCGGTGCCTCAAAGCCAGCAGCGTCCATCCTTCCGACTGAAGCGCACGAATGGGCGCAAGGACTGATCACTGAGAGGCGCTCTGCGGCCACGGTTAGGGACGTCTGGCTGAGCGCGCTGAAAACCGTTTGTTCGTGGGCAGTCCGCACGAAGCTTCTTACAACGGACCCCTTTGCTGAGGTCGAAGTGACGGTACCGCGCAGGCAGCGGATGCGCGAAACCAAGGCCTTCCGAGACGATGAAGCAGCGCGCATCCTAGCGGCCGCTCTCGCTATCACCGACACGGCACGAACGTTCGAGGGGGTAAAGCGGTGGGTGCCTTGGTTGCTTGCGTACACCGGGGCACGTCCGGGTGAAATGACACAGCTTCGGGGCGAGGACGTCCTGTTCACTGACCCGCCAGCGTTACGCATCACCCCAGAAGCCGGGACGGTGAAGACAAACAAGGCTAGGACGGTCCCCCTACACGAGCACTTGGTAGCTCTGGGCTTCCTCAAGTTCGCCAAAGCGAAAGGCAAAGGACCGTTGTTCTACAATCCAGACACCTCGGGCCGTGAAGTGGACCCAACGAATCCGCGCAAGGCACGTTCGGTCAAACAACGTGAACGCTTGGCTGGCTGGATACGGTCCATCGGCATTGACGACAAGGAGTTGAGTCCGAACCACGCTTGGCGTCACACGTTCAAGCAGCGGGCTGAGCGGTACGGTATCAGCGAGCGTATCAGCGATTACATCACTGGCCACAGCCCAGCGTCAGAGGGGCGAGGCTATGGCGCACCGACGCTGGCCGATATGGCACAAGCGCTCAAGAAATTCCCGCGCTATCCCGTAGGTGCTGAGGAGACGGTTGGAGCCAGCACCAGAGGCAAGGCTCGCAACCGCGTTACCCAATCTTCGAGAAAAAGGAGCAGCAAGAACTAGAACCATGCCGAAGCGAGGAGCCGAAGAAGCGCCTGACTGGTGGTTCGACTGGAGCTTAATGCCGAACCTGAAGGCGGTTGTGGTCTACCAGGCCATGAAGGATGCGGTGGACGCTTCACGAAAGCGGGCACCAAAAAAGCATGATCATTTGTGGAAGACGTACGTCGCGCTGTTCGCCAACGTCGCTCGGCATTACTTGGCCAGAACGTCTGCCAAGGGTATCGCTGTTCCTCGTGGCAAGAGATTTCTAGCGAGGGTGACTCGGTACGAGCCCCAGGTGTTCCCATCATCGTTTCCCATCATTCTGGATCGCATGGAGCACTTGGGGTTTCTAAAGCAGACGAAAGGCACCTACTCGGGCCTTAGACAGAGGTCACGGCGCACGGTCATTTCTGCCGGTCCCGCATTGATCAAGATGATCGACGAAGCAGGGCTGAAGTTGACTGACATCTCAAGTCCGAGACCGGTCGAGCTTATCGTCCTCAATAGTGCACCGAAAGATCACTGGGACGAGCCAGTGAGAGTGGACTACAAGGATACGCCCACTACACGGAAGTATCGTAAGGAGCTTCAAGAGATTAACGAGTGGCTTGTCGGCGCGGACATTGCGTTCTCACCCCCAGAGGGTTTCGAGACACCTGTAGATGTTTCTCAACGTCGGATGACACGAAGGTTTTCGCAAGGGAGCTTCCAGTGCGGCGGCAGGCTCTATGGTGCCTTCTGGGAAACCCTGCGTAAGGACGCCAGACGTACGGGTCTGCGTATCGAAGGCGAGCGCATCGCAGAAGTGGATTACAAGGCGATCAATCCCATGCTCGCGTATCACCATGTCAGGGCAGTTCCGCCCGAAGGTGATCCCTATGAGCTTCCTGGATTTCCTAAGGATCGCGAGACGAGGGCGGCAATCAAGGAGCTGATGAACGCTCAATTCTTCCGTCCGTTGTCGAATAGGTACCCAAAGGAGTTCGATAGGCCCGCATTCAAGAAGAAGTGGAAGTTCAGCCAAGTGGTTGAGGCGATCCTCGCCAGGCATCCGCTTCTCAGGGGAGTGCTCTCGTCTGGCGTGATTGGCCACACGCTTCAGTTCTGGGAAAGTCAGCTGCTCATCCGAGTGCTGAAGCGCTGTAAGCAGGTCAACATCGTTGCGCTGCCGTTACATGACAGCGTCATCGTTCGCGCTTCAGCCTCTCGTGAGGTAAGGGAGATAATGGAAACTGAATTTGAGAAATTCGCAGGCTTCCCTATCGGGGTGACCATAGAGGGGCATAGGTGAGTCCCATAGCCACCCATGGATGGGGACATCAGTATCAATTTCCAAGGTCTCTTTCTCAGGCCAACCCAGAGGAAACGATAGACCAATAGGGGGGCACGTAAGCACAGGTGGCCCCACTTCATTAACAAAAGTTAATCCCCTATTGGGCCTGTATCGAGCGGCCGATTGTCTGCGGCCCACACCCGCCTTCAGATGCCTCTAGGACGCGTCTGGAGACTCGTGGGTGAGTCGAAATGACGGGCGGGCCCTGTGGGAGCCCGGTGGCCAGAAAATCGCATCCTGAGTCATCTGAGCGGCTCGGACGGGCGGCCGGGGGCGCCCTCAGTGGTCCACAGGTTGCGTACGGCCACGCGCTCGCGACCCGGAATGGTCTAACAACAACTGCGGGAGCTTTAGCGGTTTTTTGAAAGTGGGGTGTGTCCGTTACGGGAAAAACGACACGAGAAAGGGGACCCGTTCGCGCCCTTGGTCCCCCTCGGTGGTCTCAGGGGCCTCGATGGACCCGGTCAGCGCTTACGCATCGCGTGAAGACGCTTCAGGACGCGGGAGACTTGGACTACGGACCATTGGCCACCCCCGCGTGGCGTAGGAATGCCCTCGCGATTCAGCCCGGCTGCGATGTCCCTCAGAGACGTAGCGCCTGCCGCCCGTAGCCGTTCTATCGCGGGTGCGATGTCGGATGCTTGCTCGTCAGCCCGCTTGCGTATCGCCGCCTTGGCTTTCGCGCGAACCTTGTCCGTTGGACGGTTTCCCCTGTCGCCGCCGAGCGTCACGCCTCGGCGCTTGGCTTGCGCCAGAGCAGCCTTCGTCCGTGCGCTGATCATCCCAGCTTCAAGCTCTGCTACGGCGGCCATCTGTTGCAAGAGGAAGCGCCCGGTTGCCCCTTCAATCTGGGGCAGGTCAGCGAACCGCACATCGACCCCGGCTTCCAAGAGGCGGCTCAGGAAGCCTACGGAGCGCGTGAGGCGGTCCACCTTGCTTACAACGAGCGGGCAACGGTGCAACCGCGCTGCGGCCAGCGCCCGGTCCAGTTCTGGGCGGTCTGAGCGCTTCCCGCTCTCAACTTCAGTGAACTCAGCCACGATTTTCCAGTCACCACCGTTCAGGTAGTTCGCGACTGCCGTACGCTGGGCTTCCAAGCCGAGCCCCGAGCGACCTTGGCGACCTGTGCTGACCCGGTAGTAAGCCACGAACTTTCCGTGTGAAACCATGGGAGGCGAGGTTACAATCCTATCAACGACCGTCGATTGAAATGTAACGAGCTCCCGCGGGGCAGTCAACCGGGCAACTTCCTCCCTTGCTTCCGTACGGCTCGACCGACCGAAATTGCGAAATCTTCCTCAGAAAAAGTATCAGCGAGCCGCGCTCTGAGCAGTTTTCGGTTCAACTGCCTGCGGGAAAATTTGTCGAGTATCGTCGCGAGCCCTCTCCGTGGCTTTTCGAGCATCGTGAAAATCAAACTGTAGAGCCCGTAAAGTGCCGCCAAGGTTGCGATGGCATACCAAATCCAAGATGTCGCAAACCATCCAGTCAAATAATTCACCATAGCCGCAAGTGCGCAAATAAGCAGGATTGCAATCGCGCCACGCTCTAACCAGGCGGCGATCCAGGAAACTTCTCTTGCGATTTGATCCGCGGCAGCTTCTTCAGCCGCTGTCTTGCTAGCGAGTGTGCGCTGGACTTCTTCTAACGCTTCGCGTGTCGCCTTGTTCTCTGTCTCCAGCGTCTTTTGTGTGCTGCGATGTTTTGCGCGCTCCGCCTTTAAAGTGTTTGAGAATTGTTCGCGCTCTTCTGCAATGGCCGCACTTTTCATCGCTTCAAACAGTTTTTCCGCATTTTCAGTGGTGACTACGGCGGCGTCGTTCAGTGTCTCATCCGCAAGCTTCCTGACACTTCTTTGATCTTGTAACAGTAGCTCTAGTTGTGGGATTTTCTCAGGCGTTATTTCTGATAACTTGCTGACAACTGCTTGTCTCAGCTCTTGTCGGACACCGAGCACTCTGTCACATGCGGCCAGCATGTGAGCGCGGGGGATTACTTCGTTTGCCCCAAGCCCAGTTCGTAGCCATGCCACGGTAGCTAGCTGCCGCTGATGTACAATTGGGCCTTGATGCGTCTCATAGATGAGCCGATTAGCCAAACAGTACCTGCGCGACTCCCGGACAAACGTCGAATTTCTAGTAACGAAGACGTATCCGCATTTGAACATATCGCTGCTATGGCGACCTGCGCGCAATCGCATCAAGAGGGTCATACACATCGCGTCGTGTTCTCTCGGCGCAACGTCCTTTACCCAATGCACGCTCCCGAAGAAATCTTCGTACCGACCGTTGTCAAAATATCCATGTTGATTGGGAAACTGCGCTAAATCTATCGGCTTTACTTGAATATTCGTCCTCTGTAATGCGGCTTCAGGGTCATTTGCTACCGCTTGTACATAGTCAAGTAGCACCTCTTTTTTAATTAACGCGTCGTGCGTGTAACCGTGCCTTAAGTGAGGCGGCTTAGCCAACATGCTACGCAAGTTACGCTGCATTTCTAGACATGTGACAGGGAAAACTACAATCGAGCAGCCGATGGAACGTAGTGCATCAAAGATGCTTTTTACGTCGCTTTGCAAATCCGCGCCTGAACAGCCTAAATAATCTAGCGCCAGCGGAGCGTCTACAACTACGGTCAAATTGCTGCGTTGAGTAGGCGCGAGCGGCTTAACAAAGTCCTCGACAACATCGGTGAGGAGTCCAATGGAAGCTATTCGTGACAAGTGCGCTACGTAATCTGGATGTTGTTTGCACACATGTTGTACAAAGCGCGCGCACATGTACTTATCTTCATCTGAAAGCGCGCCGCTCCCTTCTTCAAAGCCGTCCAGCATGCCCGGCACGTCTATGTCTAATTGCCAGCGCTGGACCTCTAGCTTGAATGCTGTTTCGTTATAGGCATCCATTGACACTAGAAAGCGGATGAGATTGTCCGCTAGTTCGTCACGCTTTCGACTGTAATGAAGTAGGTCGGTGATGCGAGGATAAAATTGTTCAAACTCATCAACGATACTTTCGAACACCTTCTGGATAGGCAACTCAGCAGGTGCTGCGGGAGGTTTGAAGCGCACCACGTAAGGGCCGTCATCCCCACGTCCCTTGTTTTCGAGCAGCCCTTTACGTTGAAGCCGAGGAATGAACTGCTCGGCAATATCGCGTGTGAACCGCCAGCGATACAGCTTCTGAACGCCAGCGGCGAACACTCGCGGCTCAAACACCCGATCATTCATCACTTCCAAAATGGGTTCGAAGAAAGGTATGAGCGCGTCAAGCACGTCTTCGTTCCCGTTAGGGCGCCGCAGTTCAGACAAAGCGACATAGACGCGTAAAGCTCGCCTTGTGACGCCACTCATGGGAAAGAGACCTGCTTTATGAGAGAACGGGCTTTGCTCACTGCATTAGGATACCGTAATGAGGCTACACTACGCAGTACACAACCCGGAGTATCCCCAATAAAAATGGCAGTTCTTTCAGAGGCTTGGCGCTGCAAACTTCGAGTCCCTCCGTCCGCACCAAGCCGGGATCATTCTTAAAATCCGTTGAGGGTAAGGGGCGTCATTTGACGGTGGTGCTCTGACGGCCGTGGGCCACTTGGCCCTCGTACCAGCCCTTACTTCGGTTGACGATCCACACTACAGACAACATGACGGGTACTTCGACGAGCACTCCGACGACCGTCGCAAGGGCGGCTCCGGAGGCAAAGCCGAACAAGCTGATGGCGGCGGCAACTGCCAACTCAAAGAAGTTTGAAGCCCCGATCAGCGCAGATGGACCTGCAACACAATGCTGTTCGCCTGCCGCCCGATTGAGGAGGTAAGCGAGTCCAGAGTTAAAGTAGACCTGTATCAGTATTGGTACGGCCAGCATCGCGATGATTAGCGGCTGGGAGACAATCTGCTCACCCTGAAACCCGAAGAGGAGTACGAGGGTCGCTAATAACGCGACAAGCGACAACGGTTGCAAGAGGCTGAGCATGTTATTGAGAGCGCTCTTGCCGCCACTTGCAAGGAGCCACCGACGTAGCACCTGTGCAGCCGCGACTGGTAGTATAATGTATAGCGCAACGGAAAGAACCAACGTCTCCCATGGAACGGTGATCGCGGACAACCCCAAGAGCAGCGCTACAATCGGCGCGAACGCAACCACCATGATGGCGTCATTGAGCGCCACTTGGGTCAGCGTGAAGTGGGGCTCGCCCTTGGTCAGGTTTGACCACACGAACACCATCGCCGTGCAGGGGGCCGCCGCGAGAATGATCAGGCCGGCGATGTAGCTGTCAATCTGAGTGGCCGGTAGGAAAGGACGAAACAGCCATCCGATGAAGATCCAACCAAGCAGCGCCATGGAAAACGGTTTGACTGCCCAGTTGATAAAGAGCGTCACGCCGATGCCCCGCCAGTGGCTGGCGACGTTGCGTAAAGCCGCGAAGTCGATCTTCAGGAGCATCGGCACAATCATGAGCCAGATGAGCACCGCGACAGGGATGTTGACTTTCGCAATTTCAGCCCCGCCGACCGCACGAAAAACGCCGGGCATGACTTGACCAAGCGCGATGCCAACGAAGATGCAGAGACCAACCCAGACAGAGAGGTAGCGCTCGAACGTAGACATGGTCAGGATGCGTCACTTGTGGTTGCGGTGGTTCCTTCCATCTTTCCAAGGGCTTCGAGCCTGGCCGACACAGTGAGACTGTCGATTGTCGCGAATGGAAGGTTGATGAACGCGAGGATGCGATTGCGCAGGAACTTCGCTGTCAGCGAGAATGCGCGCTCCTTCTCAATATCCGCTCCCGCGATGGCTGCAGGGTCTTCAATACCCCAATGTGCCGTTATGGGTTTGCCCGGCCATACCGGACAAGCTTCGCCTGCAGCGCTGTCGCAGACCGTGATGACGAAGTCCATCCTTGGCGCATCAGCACGAGCGAACTCCTCCCAGCTCTTCGAGCGGAGTCCGTCAATGGGGTAGTCGAGCGCCTTCAAGACCTTGAAGGAGAACGGATTCACGACGCCCTTTGGCTGGCTTCCTGCGGAGAATGCGTTGAAGCGGCCAGCTCCTTCCTTGCGCATGATCCCTTCAGCAAGGATCGACCTCGCCGTATTGCCGGTACAAAGGAATAGAACGTTGTAGACGCTCTTCATTGCCGTCTTCCTTTGGTCATCGGTGTGCAGCAAGAGGCGGCCGCAATGGCTGGCTCGCAGACTTCGGGGCGACCACCGCAGCAGTCTTCCATCAGGAACTGAATGAATCCGCTGAGGGCGTCATAGGCGGCGCTGTAGATCATCGAGCGGGACTCGCGTCGCACCGTGATCAGCCCAGCTCGCTCCAGTTCCTTGAGATGGAACGACACGTTGGAAGCCGAGACCTCGACCGTATCCGCGATTGTCCCGGCTGCAACGCCGTCACGTCCGGCCTGAACGAGCAGCTTGAGAATACGGAGGCGCGTCTCCTGCGAGAGAGCACCGAAGGCGGCCAGGGCTTGACGTTCGTCCATAGTTCGATACTTTTAGGAGTGTTGAAATAATTAATAGGAGTACCTGAGATGTCGGCGTTAGACAAGACCCGAGATGCGATTTCACTTGGCTCTTGGCCCGAAGGTGTCTTGCTGGGCGAGCTGATCGAACTGCTTCGCGCACATGGAGACAAGCCACTCGTCTTCACGTACGGCGGCAAGCCAGTAAAACCGGGCTATCACGTCACTGAGGTGAAGGCTGGCGCGTTCTCCGCCCTCGATTGCGGCGCAAACCCTGAAGAATGGTCAGAGCTGTTCGTACAGCTTTGGGATGTCATGGAAGGCGACCGCACTCACATGACAGCGGGAAAGTTCGCAGCAATCATTGGAAAGGTCACCAAACATGTGGCTCTGGACCATTCTGCCAAGCTGACCTTCGAGGTAAGCGATGGCGTTGCCCCGATGCAGCTCTATCAGACGTCAAGCGCCTTAATCGAAAACGGCTCCATTTTCATTGCCCTCACGCCTCGCGTGGCGAGTTGCAAGCCGCGTGATCGGTGGTTGGCTGAACAGTCAGTCGCAGGTTGCGGCACATCGACAGCGGGAAGCTGCTGTCGTTGAGCGTAGGGTGCCCTGAGAATCCTCTTGTCTCGCATGGGCACACGAAGCTACGAATCGGTAAGATGGTCGGTGGATGCTACAAGCCGACCAGTCTCCGCGCTACACAACACACTACACAAACGCCGTTAGTGCTCAGAAAAATCTCATTGATATCAACTGGTTACGAACTCGATTTTCGAGTCCCTCCGTCCGCACCAGGCCGGTCGAACAAAGAGCGCACCGGGTTTTTGCCAAAATCGACCGCTAACAATCGCCGGATGGTCTGGGGCCTGCAACTGAAGCATTTGCTCGTGGGGATTGGACTGTGTCTTGCGGCGGGCGGCTGTGCCAGTCAGCAGATGGCTGAGTATGTCGCCAAACCGGGAAAGTTCCGATTCAATAGCTGCAAACAGCTGGATCAGATCGGCGCGAACACGCTCAACCGGGAGCGTGAACTGGCCGCGCTGATGGAAAGGGCGCGGCAGGGAGCGGGCGGCGAACTTGCAGTCGCCATCGCCTATCAGCAAGATTACACGCTGGTGCTCGGCGACTTGCACGAAATCGAGCAGACCGCCGCCGAACGCAATTGCGAACTCAAATTCCGGGCGGCAGCCGCCGAGAGGGCCGAGCGAGAGCGCGCCGAGCGAGAGCGCGTCAAGCGCTAAAGGTTGATGGAACTTTTCCAGGAACGTGTCATTGTAGCGCCGTTCCTGTCGACGGCGTTTTCATCCATCAATCGAAAGGGGAGCGGCCATGGGGCCCCTGATCAGCATTCTCATCACGTTTCTGGTTGTCATTCTTGTTCTTTATCTCGTGAACATGCTGCCGATCGATGGCCGCGCCAAGCAGATCGTTCGGATCATCGTCATCATCATCGGCGTATTGTCGCTGCTGAAATACCTCGCCGTCTTCTGACGCCAGCATAGCGTCATAGCCTGACGCGGCGCAGGCGCAGCGCGTTTCCGACGACGCTGACCGACGACAGCGCCATCGCGGCGGCGGCGACAATCGGCGACAATAACAAGCCGAATGCGGGATAAAGCACGCCCGCGGCGATCGGCACGCCGGCCGCGTTGTAGATAAAGGCGAAGAAGAGATTCTGCCGGATGTTGCGCATCACCATCTCGGATAGATGACGCGCACGCACGATGCCTGTCAGGTCGCCTTTCAGCAGCGTCACACCCGCGCTTTCGATCGCGACATCGGTCCCGGTCCCCATTGCAATGCCGACATCGGCCGCGGCGAGGGCTGGGGCGTCGTTGACGCCATCGCCCGCCATCGCGACAACGCGGCCCTCGCGGCGCAGCTTTTCCACGACAGAAGCTTTCCCGTCCGGCAGGATTTCGGCTTCGACGGCATCAATGCCGAGCTTTTTGGCGACGGCATTCGCCGTAATGCGATTGTCGCCTGTAAGCATGACGAGGCGGATCTTCTCGGCGCGAAGCGCTTCGAGAGCCGCCGCGGTCTCCGCCTTGATCGGGTCGGCGATCGCGATCAGTCCGGCCAACGTGTCATCGATGGCAACGAACACGACGGTCGCACCGTCGCCGCGCAGCCGGTCGGCCTCGGCAGAGAGACTTGCGGTGTTGATCCTCAGGTCGGCAAACCACTTGTTTTGACCGATGGCTATGCGCCGTCCGTCGACGTGTCCGGTGACGCCCTTGCCGGTCGGAGAGTCGAAATCCTGCACCGGCGTCAGTTGCAGTTTGCGATCCCGAGCGGCCGATACGATGGCCAATGCGAGAGGATGCTCGCTCGCAGCTTCCACGCTGGCCGCAAGCCGCAACACTTCGTCCTCGCTGAAACCGGCCGCGCCGACGATGGCCGTCACCGCCGGGCGGCCCTCGGTGAGCGTGCCGGTCTTGTCGATCACCAGCGTGTCGACCTTTTCCATGCGCTCGAGCGCCTCGGCGTTCTTGATCAGGACACCCGCCTGAGCGCCGCGTCCGACGCCGACCATGATCGACATCGGCGTGGCGAGTCCGAGCGCGCACGGGCACGCGATGATCAGGACGGATACCGCCGCGACGAGACCATAGGCAAAGCGCGGCTCCGGCCCGAAGGCCGACCAGGCCGCAAACGCGATGATCGCGACAACGATTACCGCTGGCACGAACCAGCCGGACACCTGATCGGCGAGACGCTGGATCGGCGCGCGCGAACGCTGCGCCTGCGCGACCATCTGCACGATCTGAGCGAGGAGGGTATCGCGTCCGACCCGCTCGGCGCGCATCACGAATGAACCGCTGCGATTGATCGTGCCGGCGATGACCCTGGCGCCGATTTCTTTCGTCACTGGCATCGATTCTCCGGTGACCATCGATTCATCGACAGTGGAGCGCCCGTCGACGATGGTGCCATCGACCGGCACCTTTTCTCCGGGGCGGACGCGCAGGCTGTCACCGACGGCGATATCCTCGACGGGAATGTCATGCTCGCT
>Ga0180222_1001303_pt1 | contig 26983 bp, 24 predicted proteins | sample eDN5th37CKraftOP_FD_151336 | JGI IMG/M metagenome (GOLD analysis project Ga0180222, IMG submission 151336) | Enriched Organic Plus compost microbial communities from Emeryville, California, USA - eDNA 5th pass 37_C Kraft OP (version 2) (version 2) ...
CGTTCTTGGTCAGGGTGGGCGAGCATACCGCGATCAGCGTGTCGGGCAGGAACGGCACCGAGCGGACATCCGACCAGCTCTGCGTCATCACCAGATCGATCGGAGAATTGCCTTTCTTGTGGGTCCTGGAATAGGGCGCGACGCGGATCGCCACGTCGTTTTCCTCCATGCGGAGGTCTGCCGGCCGGATCGAGGTGATCATGCGCACCTCGATATTGGGGTTGGCCGCGGTGAAGTGCAGCAGGCGCGGGATCAGCCACTTCATCGCGAAGGTCGGCAGCACGTTGATGTTCAACGTGACGGTGCGGTGCTGATCGAGGACGGTTTCGGTCGCCTGATAGAGCTGATCGAAGGCGTCATGCAGCGGCCGGGCGAAACGCGCGCCCTGCTCGGTGAGCTCCAGAGAGCGCGGCAGGCGCTTGAACAGCTCGATGCCGAGGTAATCCTCGAGGCCCTTGATCTGACGGCTGATGGCGCTCTGCGTGACGTTGAGCTCCGCCGCTGCCATGCTGAATGACATGTGACGGGACGCCATCTCAAAGGCGCGAAGCGCGTTGAGCGGCGGCAGGCGGCGCGGTTTCTTGGAATAGGCAATCATCGCTGATGGGAGTTTTCACGATACCCCCTTGATTATACAAGCTATCTTCGGTCGGAGTAACAATCATCGCCGCGCCGCCTCCGCTAGGCGGCGATCAACGACGGCAGGTGCTCGGTCCCGGTCGGGATATGCCGCGCGGTCCGCAGCGCTGCGCCGTCCCAGATCTGGCCGTAGGAATTCTTGCGCTCGCGCGCGACCTGCGCGGATGTGTCCTGGGTGTATTCGGTGAGCGGGCGCTCCCGATCCTCCCAGACCTTCAGAGTCGCGTCGAGATCGTCAGCGCCGTCGACGGCGGCTGCGAGCGACAGCGCATTCATGATCGCGACTCCGGCGCCCTGGCCGAGCGTCGGCGCCATTGCATGCGCGGCGTCGCCAATGATGGCGACGCGACCCGACGACCAGCGGATCAGCTTGCTGGTCTCGTAGGCATCGTAGCGGCCGCCGGCGGTGACCTTCCGAATAACCGGCTCGAGCTGCGGGAACGCCTCGACCCAAAGATCGTGATCGAGCGGGAGGCGAGACGCCCGGTCGCCGACCGGTGCCATCATCGCGAGATAGAGGTCGTCCTCGTTGCAGGGAACGTAAAGGATGCGCAACGGGCTGCCGGGCAGATTCCAGAAATCGATGACGTGATCCCAGTTCCCCTCGCCAAGTTCCTTCTTCATGCGCGGGGTCAGCACCCGGACGATGCCGTCGGCATGCGAGTTTCGCTCCTTGAGCAGGCCGAGAGAGTCCCGTACCTTGGAGCGCACTCCGTCGGCGCCGATGACGAGGTCGGCGTGATGCTTGCCGCCGTCGGCAGTCAGCAGCACGCCCTTCGGCGTGGCGCCGATCACTTCCGAGTTCGTCTTGATGACGACGCCGGCGCGCTCCGCGGCTGCGATGATGCAGCCGTAAAGATGCTGGCGCGTCATCGTCATCATCCGCGTGCCCTGATCGGGCGTGAAGCGAAACTCGGAGACGAGCTTGTCGCGATTGCGGGTCTCATAAGAGACGCCTTCGTGCGCCTTGGCGATCACGCAATCATAAGCGCCGATCGCCTTTAAGACCCTGAGCCCGTTCTCCCAGATGAAGATGCCTGCTCCGAACGCGCGCAGCACGGGGCTGGATTCATGCACGGTCACGGTCCAACCGCGCTGGCACAGCGCGGTCGCGGCAACCAGGCCGGCGAAACCGGCACCCGCAATCTCTGCGTGACGACGTACAACCATGTAAATCTCCCGCGTTTCGCGCGATAGACTAGTTCAACACCGAGCAGTGACAATTTCCATTACGGGCAGAGCACGTCGAGCAAAACTCATACGTGGCCTCCCTTTTATTCATTTTTGGCGACGTGCCGGGACGGCTAGGATGCGATCAGGATTTATCAAGCGGTCCAGCTATCGACGGAGCAGAGGCGTTCCCATGGTTGATATTTCCGCGCAGCAAAAAGCCGACAGCACCTATTTCCAGCCGCGGCGGCTCGGCCACGCCAATCTCTTCGTCAGCGACTACGAGCGCTCCGCCGATTTCTACAAATCGGTGGTGGGATTCGAGGAAGTGTATCGGCAGCCCGACAACAAGGCGAGCTTCCTCAGCAACGGCAACACCTATCACGATCTCGCGCTGACCAGCACCCAGAGCAAATACGCGGCGAAAGACCAGAAGCCCGGTCTTTTCCATCTGGCATTCGAGCTGGAGACGGAGAAGGACCTGGTCGACGGCTACAATCGCGCGCGCGAGGCCGGCATCGATTTTGCTTTCGTCATGGATCATGACGTGGCGCGTTCCGTATACATGAATGATCCTGACGGAAACATGGTCGAAATCTATGCAGACGTGGAGGCAGACTGGCGCGCGCTGCGTCAGGGCATCATCGTCAAGGAAAAGCCGAAATGGATTCCGGGCGTCACCTCGGTGCCGCTGACGGAGAAGAACTATCCGCAGAATCCCGAGCTCGTGAAGGTCGAGCCCGCGACCTTCCATTCGCGCAAGGTGACCCATATCGGCCTGGTCGCCAATGATTTCGAGAAGATGTACGACTATTACGTCGACGTGATCGGGCTGACGCCGCTCGTCGGCGACCGCCGCAGCGCCTTTGCCGTGCTGCAGGGCACTGCAAGCGGCGGAGACGTGACGCTTTACCGCAAATCGTCCAACGCGGCGCCCGGGCTGCACCACGTCGGATTCGAGGTGTGGGACGAGGACGATCTGCGCCGCTCGGTCGAGGCGGCGACGAAGCAGGGCATCGCCATCAAGAGCAACATCGATCACCCGGCCCGTCACAGCATCATGATCGAAGACCCCGACGGGCTGAAGCTGCAATTCTTCGTCAACCGCGATTGGACTGCGGACGTGATCGCCAAGGTCGATCCCAAGGAGGCGCTCGATCTGCTCTAGCGCAGCGATCTTCCGGGTCGTCTCGTTGTTCGTGCCGTGCCGACCGCAAGTCGTGCCGGACAAGATCAAGTCAAATGGCGGCTGAAGAGTCCCAACTCCACGAGTCTTCCCAACTCCAAGAGCCTTGGTGCCGACGGTCGTGACGGAGGAAACTTAGATGGCGTCTGACATCAAGCAGCCCGATTCGGCTCTTCTCGATGACCTCGTGGCGGCCAACCACATTCTCTACAAGAAGGGGATTGTCGACGGCCTCGGGCATATCAGCGTGCGGCACGACAAGGATCCCGGGCTTTACGTGCTCGCCTCGGAGAAGGCGCCGGGCCTCGTCACCCGCGACGACCTTGCGATCTTCGACCTCAACAGCAATGCGCTGACGCTGACCGACCGCAGGCCGTACAACGAGCGCTTCATCCACGGCGAGATTTACAAGGCGCGGCCGGACATCCACTCGGTCATCCACTGCCATACGCCGTCGCTGGTGACCTTCTGCGTGTGCCAGACGCCGCTGCGGCCGCTCTATCACATGAGCGGCTTCCTCGGCCGCGGCGTCGCCCGCTTCGAGATCCGCGATGTCGGCGGCATGACCGATATGATGGTGTCGTCGCCCAAGCTCGGCGTGGCGCTGGCGAAGTCGCTCGGCGACAAGCAGATCGTGCTGATGCGCGGCCACGGCGCCACCATGGCCGGCCAGTCGATCAAGCACGCGGTCTATCGCGCGATCTATGCGGCGCTCAACGCCACCATGCAGATGGACGCCATGCGGATGGGCGAGGTGACCTATCTCGCCGACGAGGAAGCATTGAAGGGCATGGAGCTCAACGACCGCTTCGTCGATCGCTCGTGGGCGCTGTGGAAGCTGGAAGCGCGCGACGACTAGTCATGTGACCGCCACGATAGAGGACAGGGAGCAATGCCGATGAAGCGCATGTTCGTCTACTGTCTCGGCGGCCTTGCGATGATGCTGGCGTCGGCCGGCGCCGCCAATGCGCAAGACCTCAAACTGCGCATCTCGTTCGCCAGCCCCTACAACACCTATTGCGCGCCCTATCTGGTGGCCAAGGAGATGGGGTGGCTCGCCGAGGAAGGATTGGCGACGACCGACATCGTCATGAACGGTGACGCCAATGCGACGCGCGCGCTGGTGACCGGCTCTTCCGATATGGCGATGACCGGCCCGCTCAACGTCTTCAACGGCATCGAGAGCGGAGCCCAGATCAAGTGGATCGGCTCCTGGCAGAAGAGCGTCGACTACGTGGTGGTGGCGCCGCAGAAGATCAAGTCGCTGAACGAACTCGCGGACAAGACCTTCGCCTCGTCCGGCCCTTCGGGGCTGCCGCAGGTGCTGCCGGTGATGCTGTTCAAGAAGATGGGCATCGCCGCCGACAAGGTGAAGTTCGTCTCGGTCGGCGGCCACGCCGCGCGCCTCCAGGCGGTCATCGCGGGCAAGGCCGACGGCGCCATCGTCAACGAGATCACGGCGATTGCCGGGCAGAAGGCGGGCGGGGTGCACGTCCTCGCCTCGGTGGCGGATCATTTCCCCAAGCTCGGCTACATCGTCCTCGCGGTGCGCAACAGCGATCTCGCCGACGCCTCCAAGCGCCGCGCCTTCGAGGCGCTGATGCGGGCCTCGATCCGCGGAGCGCGCTTCATCATGGACAATCCGGAGAAGGCCGCCGAGCTGGTGCAGCGGCACATCAAGGGCGTCGATGCCGAGACCATCGCGCAGGTGCTCAAGCGGCTGAATGCCCAGAACGTCTGGCCGGTCGACGGCGGGGTTGACGACGGCGTCACCACCTTCACCTCCGATCTCGAATACGAGCTCGGGGAGACCAAGACGAAATTCACGCCGGACCAGGTGAGCGACGGCTCCATCGTCAAGAAGGTGCTCGCCGAGGGCGTGCGGTGACCGCAAATCCATGCCGGGACGACGGGGACGACATCGGCGCGAGGCGGGCCCGCACATGACATCCAGCGGATGAAGAGAAGCGCGCGCGGCAACTGAAGACGTGAACGGCACCGCATGTTGAACAGGAATCACATGGCTTACGCTCACGCCGACATATCCGAACCGAACGACGCCCCGCACATGCTGCTGATCGAAAGCGTGTCGAAATCGTTCGACCTGCGCGGCCAGGGTTCGGGAGGGGAGCGGGCGGTGCTGCACGTCCTCGAGGACGTGACGCTGGCGATCGGCAAGGGCGAATTCGTCAGCCTGCTCGGGGCCAGCGGCTGCGGCAAGACCACCCTGTTGCGCACCATTGCCGGGCTCGGCCGGCCGGACAAGGGCACCATCTTCGTGGACGGCGAGCCGGTGAGAGCGCCGCGCAAGGACGTCTGCATGGTGTTCCAGAATTTCGGGCTGCTGCCGTGGCGCTCGGTGCTCGCCAATGTCGTCTTCCCGCTGGAGCTCGACGGCGTCTCCAAGGAGGAGCGCGAGGCGGTCGCGGCGGAATACATCGCGCTCGTCGGATTGCGCGGGTTCGAGGGCCACTTTCCGCATGAGCTGTCGGGCGGCATGCAGCAGCGCGTCGGCATCGCCCGTGCGCTGGTGAGAAAGCCGCTGGTGCTGCTGATGGACGAGCCGTTTGCGGCGCTCGACGCGCAGACCCGCGAGCAGCTGCAGGACGATTTCCTCAAGATCTGGTCCAAGCTCAAGACCACGATCGTGTTCGTGACCCATGCCATCGACGAGGCGCTGGTGCTGTCCGACCGCATCGTCGTGCTGCAGTCGCGGCCGGGCCGGATCAACAGGATCATTCAGTCGCCGGTTGCCAAGCACCGCATGAGCAGCGACGTGCGCGCCTTGCAGGACTTCGCCCGGCAGGCCCAGGAAATCCGCGAGCTTCTCAGACCGGAGCGCACCGCATGACAATGAGCACCGCCGTTCCCGGTACGGCCGCCAAGAGGCCGTTCCGCACAGACCTGCTCGCGTGGCTCAAGAACCATCCCAACGTGCTGCGCGTCTCCGCCGTGGTCGTGTTCTTCGCGTGGTGGGAATATGTCGGCCGCGACGCCAACCCGATGTTCATGACCTATCCCTCGGCGATCTTCGCCGCGGCGGTGGAGCTGACGCGCAGCGGCGAGCTGCCGTCGGCGCTGGTCGCCAGCATGATCCCGTTCCTGAGCGGGCTCGTGATCTCGATCATCGGCGGCATCCTGATTGGAATCGCGATCGGACAGTTCTGGATTCTCGAATACACGCTCGATCCGTTCCTCAACGCGCTCTATGCGATTCCGCGCGTCGCGCTGATACCGCTGATCATCCTGTGGGCCGGATTGGAGACCTACGGCAAGATCGTGATCATCGTCTCGATCGCGATCTTTCCGGTGATCGTCAACACCTATTCCGGGATCAAGGACGTCCGCGGCAGCCTGATCGAGATCGGTCGCGCCTATAGCGCCACCGAGCTGCAGATCTTCACCAAGATCATCATGCCTGCCGCGGTGCCCTACATCATGGCCGGCATCCGGCTTGCGGTCGGGCTTGCCATTATCGGCATCATCGTTGCCGAGTTTTTCACCGCGATCACCGGGCTCGGCGGCATCATCGTTCTCTATGCCAACAATTTCGCCACGGCCAAGCTGTTCGTGCCGATCATCGTGACCGGCGTCCTCGGCATCGTGCTGTCGGAATTGACGGCCTATGTCGAGCGCCGGCTGTCCCGCTGGCGATTGTCGGAACGCGAACGATTCTAGCGACTGCCGAAGTTTGATCCAGGGAGCAGAGGGGTAGGTGTCGTGAGATATTGCAACGCGATTCAAGCGCTGAGGGGCGCGCTCGCCTGTCTGGCGACCGTGCTGCTTCCGGCAATGGCCGCGGCGCAAGGCAAGATCACCGTCGTCATGCCGGGCGCGTCAGAGACCTACATGATTCCGTTCTTCGTCGCGGATGATCAGGGGCTTTATCGCGAGGCCGGTCTCTCGACCGACTTCAAGACGGTCAGCGGCAACCAGAATGCGCTGCGCACCATTCTGACCGGGGCGGGCGATGTCGCGATCGTCGGCTACCCGATCCTGTACGAGGCGGTCATCAACGGCGCCAAGCTCAAGGGCGTCGGCGGCGGCAACCAGGCCCTGATGGATTATTACCTGGTGCTGGCGAAGTCGAAGGGATCGACGCTGAAGGACGCCGCCGGCAAGGTGCTGGCGATCTCGACGCCGGGCAGCATGCCGCAGCTGGTCCCGGAGATGATGTTCAAGGAGAAGAAGATCGACGCCGCCGGCACCCGCTTTGTCGCCGTCGGCAGCATCTCGGTGCGCCTGCAATCGGTGCTCGCGGGCAAGGTGGACGGCACGTTGCTCGATTCGATCAACATGCTGCGCGGCCTGAAGTCGGGCGAGATCGTCGTGGTCGGCAGCACCAGCGAAACCCTGTCGGGTCCGCTCGGCTACACGATCTCGGTCGTTCCCGATGAGCTGCTGAAGGATCCCGCGCGCCGCGCCGATCTCTACAAATTCGTCAAGGCGTCGATCCAGGGCGCTCGCCTTGCCACCGACAAGCCGGAGCTCGCCGCCCAGGCGATGTTCAAGCGCACCGGCGGCTCGGTCGACATGGACCTGCTCAGGCAGACCGCGAACGAGCTGGCCAAGGACAAGGTCTGGGGCGTGAACGGCGGCATTTCCAAATCGATGCACGACTACACGATGGCGGCCTATCTGCAATACAAGCTGATCTCCCGGAGCGTGGATTTCGCCGACGCGCTCGACGACACGCTGGCGCAACAGGCGGTGCGGGAGCTTGGCGAGATCAAGGGGCGGCCCTGACGGCGGTCGATCGGAGCTTTCGAATGTATGTCGGTCAGCCTCTCCGCCGGCCCGAAGACCAGCGCTTCATCACGGGTCGCGGCAAATATGTCGACGATATCAAGCCGGAGAATTGCGCCTATCTCGGCTTTCTCCGCAGCCCCCATGCGCATGCCAAGATCCTGCGCATCGACGCCGGCAAGGCGCTGGCCTTGCCCGGCGTGCTGCGGGTCGTGACCGCCAGGGATTGGGAGGCCGCAGGCTTCGGCAAGCTGGTCTGCGTCCATCCGATGCCGTCAACCAACGGCCAGCCGATGCGGGAGAAGCTGCGCCCGGCCTTTGCCGCCGACAAGGTCAATCACGTCGGCGACGTGGTGGCGGCGGTGGTCGCCGAGACGCGGTATCAGGTGCTCGATGCGCTGGAGGCGATCGAAGTCGATTACGAGCCGTTGCCGGTGCTGGCGGAGACCGGCCGTGCCCTCGACCCGGATGCGCCGGTCCTGCACAGCGAGCTGGGCGGCAATCTCATCAGCGAGATCCTTCGCGGCGACCCGGTCAAGACCAGGGCGGCTCTGGAGAACGCCGCGCATCGCGTCAGCCTTCAGCTCAACAGCAACCGCGTTGCCGGCAATCCGCTCGAGCCGCGATGCTATGTCGCGAGCTACGCGCCCGAGACCGACCATTGCACGCTCTGGGCCACCACCCAGGTGCCGCACATGCTGCGCCGGTGGATCTGCAAGTACGCGCTGCATCTTCCCGAGCACAAGCTGCGTGTCATCGCTCCCGATGTCGGCGGCGGCTTCGGCAACAAGGTCAACTTTCATGTCGAGGTCTCGACCGTGGTCTGGTTGGCGCGCGCGCTGCGCCGCCCGGTGAAGTGGACGGCGACGCGCAGCGAGACGCTGCAGTCGGATACCCAGGCGCGCGATCATGTGACTCATGCCACCATGGCGTTCGACAGGGACGGCCGGATCACCGGCCTCAGGGTCGACACCATCGCCTGCCTTGGCGCCTATCTCAGCAATTTCGCGCCGAGCATCCCCGGCAATTCCTATCCGCAGACCATCACCGGCCTCTATGCCACGCCGGCGCTCGATCTGCGGGTCCGCACCGTCTACACCAACACCGTGCCGATCGACGCCTATCGCGGATCCGGGCGGCCGGAAGCGACGTGGGTGAACGAGCGCCTGCTCGAGAACGGCGCCCGCGAGCTTGGCATCGACGTCGTCGAGGCGCGTCGCCGCAATCTGCTGAAGAAAACCGATTTCCCGTACCAGACGCCGGTCGGACGCGTTTACGACAGCGGCAATCCGCCGGAGATGCTCGATCGCCTCGTCAAGCTGGCGAAGTACGATGAGCTGCGGCGGGAGCAGGCGGCATTGCGTCAGCAGGGTGTGCTGATGGGCATCGGGCTTGCCGCATTCCTGGACAAGTCGGGCACCGGGCCGAGCCGGCAGCTTTCGACCAAGGGCGGGCTGCACGGCGGCTATGAATCCGCGATCGTGCGCGTCCACACCGACGGCAAGGTGACGCTGTTCAGCGGCAGCCATTCACATGGTCAGGGCCACAGCATCACCTTTGCCGCGATCGCGGCCGACCGTCTCGGGATTCCGGTGTCCGACATCACGGTGGTGCAGGGCGACACCGACCAGGTGCCCTATGGCAACGGCACCTGGGGCTCGCGCTCGGCCTCGGTCGGCGGCACCGCGATCTATCGCGCCAGCGAGAAGATCCTGAAGAAGGCGCGGCGGCTCGCCGCGCATCTGCTCGAGACCTCGCCGGACAACCTCGACTACGACGCCGGCATGTTCTCGGTGCGCGGCAGCAACCGCAAGATCTCGTTCGGCGAGGTCGCGGATGCCGCCTATCACGCCTCCAACTATCCCGACGATCTCGACTTCGAGCCGGGCCTCGAATGCACGATCTTCTACGATCCGCCGGACCTCAACGACCCGGAGGCGATGCATCTCGCCGTGGTGCTGGTCGATATCGGCACCGGCCGGGTCAAGCTGCGCGACTATTTCACCGTGGACGATATGGGCACGATCATCAATCCGATGATCGTCGAGGGCCAGGTTCATGGCGGCCTGGCGCAGGGCATCGGCCAGGCCATGATGGAGCATGTGGTCTACGACGCCTCGTCCGGCCAGCTGCTGTCCGGCTCGTTCATGGACTATGCCATGCCGCGCGCGGGCGACATGCCGCGCTTGAAATCCGATTACATCTGCACGCCGGCGCCGAGCAATCCGCTCGGAGTCAAGGGCGGCAGCGAGACCGGGACGATCGGTCCGCCGGCGGCGATCGGCAATGCCGTGATCGATGCCCTGTGGCATCTCGGCGTGCGCAGCATCGAGCTGCCGATCACGCCCTATGCGGTCTGGCGCGCATTTCAATCGGGAAAGGCAAGTTAGATGGTCATGGCGCGGATTTCATTGACGGTGAACGGCAAGCCGGTGACGGCCGAGGTCGAGCCGCGCTGGCCGCTGTCCGAGTTTCTGCGTGACCATCTGCGGCTGACCGGCACGCATGTCGGCTGCGACACCAGCCAGTGCGGCGCCTGCACCGTGCATGTCAACGGCAGCGCGCTGCGTTCCTGCACCTTCTTCGCGGTGCAGGCCGACGGCGCCGAGGTGACGACGATCGAGGGCATTTCCGACGGCGAGACGCTGCACCCGATGCAGGTCGCGTTTCACGAATGCCACGCGCTGCAGTGCGGCTTCTGCACGCCGGGGCAGATCATGAACGCGATCGACCTGGTACGGCGCGAGCCCGATCTCAGCGAGGAGAACATCCGCCGCGGGCTGGAAGGCAATCTGTGCCGCTGCACCGGCTACTACAACATCATCAAGGCGGTCGCCGCCGGCGCCCGGGCGATGCGCGAGCAGGCGGGCTGAGTTTCGCGGAGCATGTCATGTACGCTTTCGACTATCGACGGCCGGCCAGCCTGTCGGAGACGCTGGCCTATCTGCGCGAGAAGCCGGATGCCAAGCCGATCGCCGGCGGCATGAGCCTGGTGCCGCTGATGCGGCACCGGATGGCCGATCCGGCGGCGCTGGTCGATCTCGCCGCCATCGCCGACCTCAAGCGGATCGAGGCGTCGGCCGACGGCCTGCTGATCGGCGCAATGGTCAACCATTTCACGGTGTCGCAGTCCGAGGCGGTGAAGCTTTGCATCCCGGCGATTGCCCAGCTCGCCGGCGGCATTGGCGATCCGCTGGTGCGCAATCGCGGCACCATCGGCGGCTCGCTCGCGCATGCCGATCCGGCGGCGTGCTATCCGTCCGCGATCCTCGCGCTCGACGCCGTGATCGAGACCAGCGCGCGCGCGATCCCGGCCGATGACTTCATCACCGGCATGTTCTCCACCGCGCTCAAGCCGGACGAGATCATCACCGCGGTTCGGTTCCGCCGGCCCGATGCCGCCGCCTACATGAAGTTCATCAATGCGTCATCGCGCTTCAGCATCGTCGGCGTGTTCCTGTCGCGGTTCGGCAACGGGGTGCGCGTCGGCGTGACCGGCGCCGGTCAGCACGCGTTCCGGCCGCGCGCATTGGAGGAGGCGCTGTCGGCCGAGTTCTCGCCGGACGCCGCACGGCGCGTGGCGATTTCGCCCGACGGCTTGATTTCGGACATCAACGGAAGCGCGGAATACCGCGCGCATCTCATTGCCGAGCTTGCGGCACGCGCGGTGACGGAGTGCCAGGCCGGCCGGGCGGGAGCGATCCTGTAGGCGGCGGCTGCGTCGGATGCCGATCTCAGCAGCCGACACACAGCGGCGCGTTGATCTTCTTCAGCGTCGAGATGACGCTCAGCGCGGTGATGCGGCCGGTCTTCGGATTTTCGCTCGGCACGTTTTCGATCGTCATGTCGAGCCGTGCGGAATCGGCATCGACGACGATGCGGTGGGTGTTGCGGGTGACGCCGGGATCGGCCCAGATTTCGAGCCGCGTCAGGTCGGGGCCGATGCCGGCGAGCGCCAGCGCAACCGCGACGTTGAGATTGGCCGGAAAGCCGACGGCCGCCTGCCGCGCCGTGCCCTCGAAGATCCGCAGCGGCGCTTTGATCTCGGAAATGTCGATATTGTGCTCGGACAGATAGGGCGCGCCGAGCAGGCCCTGGATCGGCTTGCGCGTGGTCATCGTCACCGAATGGATTTTTCCCTGGGCGGCCGCGGCGACGGCGTCGAGACCGAGCAGCGCGCCGGTCGGGATGATGATCCGCCCGCCGTGCTGCCGCGCAAGATCGATGAGGTCGAAATGCGACAGCAGCGCCCCGACGCTCAGCACGATCACCGCCTTGCCGGCAGAGACCACCGGCCGCACGATGCGGTCGAGGAGGTTCGCCGGCGCGCATTCGATGACGATGTCGGCGTGACGATGGAGCGTGTCGATCGATTCGATCGCGGCGTCGCAGCCGATCTCATCCAGGATGCGGCGGCACTTGGCCGCGTCGCGCGCGGCGACTGCGGTCACCACGATACCGGGGACCTCGCCGTTGCTGACCGCCTTCGCCACCGCGACGCCAATCGCGCCCATTCCGGCAATGGCGATCTTCGTTCTCGCGCTTGCCATGGCGGGACGATCCGCGTCCCCGGATGACAAGTTTTGTGTCTGCGAGACAAACATATCTCGGGACCCTGCTGACACCGATGACATCTCAGGTGCGGTATAGAGGGAGGTTTCGTTGAGAACAAAGGAGTTTTCGACCGTCTTTGGATGAGCTTTGCGCATGGTAGCGCCAGCCGATGCGCGATTTCGTCCGGTTCGCGGCAATTCCGGCGAAGAGGCGAACGCGGTCGATCCGGGCTTGCTGCGTGTGTTGCAGGCCGGGCCGCCGCCGGATCATCCGGCAATGAAGCGGTTCACCATCGCGTTGAATTCTTGCGGCTTCTCGAGATAGGGCAGATGCCCACAATTCTCGTACACCACCATTTCGCCGCGCGGCAGCTTTCGGGCGTTCGCCTCGGCCTGGGCGAGGTCGCCACGGACGTCCTGCCGTCCCCAGATGATCAAGGTCGGAACGGTGATGTCCTTCAGGCGAGGCGTGACGTCATAGTTGCGCAGCGCCTCGGGGTCCATGATGCCGCGCATGCGTCTTTCGTAGCGGTCGCGGGTCTCGGGAAGGCCGTACAACGACAATTGCATCAGCGGTAGCGCCGGCGGCACGCTTGCCGGATCGAACACGAGATTGCGCATGCGGCGGATGCACCGTTCCAGCGTCGGATCGCCCATCGCGGCGCTGCCGTTCTCGAAGGACTGCGCATACATCCGGCCGAGATAAGCGCGATCGTTGAGCGCGGGACCGCACCCGACCAGCACCAGGCGGTCGACCTTCGACTGCAACCGCAGCGTTAGCAGGCAGGCGATCGCGGAGCCGAACGAACTGCCGACGATGCACAGCGTTTCGAGGCCGAGATGGTCGATCAGCGCGATCAGGTGATCGACGATCCCGTCATGCGGTGGTCCGTCGCGATAGCTGCCTTCGCCGGTCAGGCCGTAGCCCAGCAGATCGGGGGCCAGCGCCATCCGACCCTGCCCCAGTTCTTCTAGATTCCACAGGAAGGAATCGGCGCTGACGCCGACGCCGTGCAGCATCAGCACGCCATAGCGCCCCGAACCATGATGATAGACGCGCGATCGGACGCCGCCGATATCGAGGAAAGAAGCGCGCATTCAGCACCTGATGGTCGCGAGACGTTAGGGTATCGGTTCATCGGCCGCAATTGAGTTTTTCTCATCGCGCGAATGCCGTTTGCACGCAGCCGTCGCCCGCGCGCCATCAGGCGCGATCAGGCGTCGCCGCGGAACAAATGTTATCTGTCCATATCAAAAACGCATTTGTCACGTGTTTCGCGCGCATTTAGCCTCTCCTGACAAGCCCGGGGCATCATCAACAATCGGGACTCTCAGGGGGATCGTGATGGGCATCTTGAAGGCAGTCAGGCGTTGTCTCGCTGCGCTGGCAATGTCGTCATTGCCGTTGCACGGCGCCACGGCAGCGGAGCAGCTGACGGTCAGGCTCGATTTCGCGCCTGTCGGGTTTCACGCTGCCATGCATCTCGCTAAGGTCAAAGGTTGGTTCGCGCGCGAGGGGCTCAACGTCGATATTCAGGACGGGACCGGCTCGCTGAACACCATCCAGCTTGTCGCCTCCGGCCAGGTCGATGTCGGCCAGGTGCAGCTGGGCGTGATGGCGATTGCGCGCGAGAAGGGCCTGCCGCTCACGTCGTTTGCGGGCTTCCTGCGCAAGGGCGATCTTGCGGTCATTCTCCCGCGCGATTCCGGCATCAAGTCCGTGCAGGACCTCAAGGGCAAGAAGCTGGTCTGCTTCAACGCCAGTCCGTGGGCGCCGTTCATCGACAATTTCCTCGCCAAGGGCGGTCTCGACCGCAAGACCGTCGACATCCAGATGGTGTCGCCGAGCGCGATGGCGTCGCTCTACAGCGCCGGCGACGCCGATGGCATTCTCACCGTCGAGCCCGCCTATGTGCCGATCGTGGCGAAGACGCGTCCGGCGATGACGCTGCGGCTCGCCGACTATGGCATCAATTTCCCGAGCTACGGGCTGGTGGCGACGGAAAAGACGCTCGCCGAGCGCCGCGAGGCGCTGCGCAAGCTGGTCAAGGTCCAGGTCGAGACCTGGGAATATATCTGGAACGGCCATGTCGACGAGGCGGTCAAGGCCGTGCTCGACAGCCGGCCGAACGTGAAGCTCGATCCGGACGTAATCAAGGGCCAGTTGGAACTCAACAAGGCTTTCTTCGATACCGAGGCGACCAAGGGCAAGCGCATCGGCTGGCAGGCCGCGGAGGACTGGAAGGCCGCGCTCCAGTCGATGAAGGAGGCGGGCGTCATCACCTCGCCGTTGCCGCCGGAGAGCTACTTCACCAATAGCCTGGTGCCTTGATGGGTTCGGCAGTCATCGAAATCCGTGATCTGTCGAAACTTTATGCATCATCTCGCGGTAATGTCCTGGCGCTGAGCGGCATCGATCTCGACATCGCGCCGGGCGAGTTCGTCAGCATTCTCGGGCCGAGCGGCTGCGGGAAAAGCACGCTGCTGCGCTGCGTCGCCGGGCTCGAGCGCGGGACCGCGGGCGAGATCAGGGTCAACGGCGCGCCGCTCGACGGCCCGCCGGACGGCCTCGGGGTGGTGTTCCAGCGTGACATCCTGCTCGATTGGCTGACCATCATCGAGAACGTGATGCTCACCGCGCATTTCAAGAAGCTCAGCGTGGCCGACCTGAAGCCGCGCGCTCTCGAGCTGCTTCACCTGTTCGGGCTCAAGGGATACGAGCACCGCCATCCCTGGGAGCTTTCGGGCGGCATGCGCCAGCGTGCCGCCATCTGCCGCGCGCTGCTCGACGATCCCAAGCTGCTGCTGATGGATGAACCGTTCGGCGCTCTCGATGCGATGACGCGGGACGACCTCAATGTCGAGCTGCAGCGGATCTGGTCGCTGTCGCCGAAGACCGTGATGTTCGTCACCCATAGCATTCCCGAAGCGGTGTTCCTGTCCGACCGCGTGATGGTGATGGGTCGCAATCCGGGCCGTTTCCTCGGCGACTATCGGATCGACCTGCCGCGACCGCGCACGCTCTCGGTGCGCGGCCTGCCCGAGTTCAACGACTACCTGGTGCGGCTACGCGAAGTGTTCACCAGCCTCGGGATGATGAAGAAGGAGTAGACGTGACGCGGCTCCTGCGCGAATACGAGAAAGTCATCACGATCATCTCCGTATTGATCGGCTCGCTGCTGATCTGGGAGATCGTGGTGCGCGTGTTCTCGGTGCGGCACTTCCTGTTGCCGGCGCCATCGGCCATCCTCGCCGACATTTTCAAGAACTGGGACGTCTATCTCCAGAACTCGGTGGCGACGCTTGAGGTCACGCTAACCGGCTTCGCGCTGGCGGTGATCTTCGGTGTGCTGTTCGCGGTCGCAATCGTGCATTCGCGCTTCCTGGAGCACGCATTCTCCACGCTGCTGGTGTCGCTCAACAGCCTGCCGAAGGTGGCGCTGGCGCCGCTGTTCGTGATCTGGCTCGGCACCGGCATGGCATCGAAGACCATGGTCGCGGTGACCATCGCGATCTTTCCCATCGTGATCGATACCGCGCTCGGGCTGCGCTCGATCGACCCGGATGTGCTCAATATGGCGAATGCGATGCGCGCGTCGCGCTGGCAGGTTCTGCTGCGCGTGCGGTTCCCCAATGCGCTGCCGGCGCTGTTCGCGGGCATGAAGGTTGCGATCTCGCTGGCGCTGGTCGGCACCATCGTCGGCGAGTTCGTCGCCGGCAATGCCGGACTGGGCAACGCCATCCTGGCGGCGCAGGCGACCTTCGACACGCCGCAGGTGTTTGCCTCGATCATCGTGCTCGGTTTGATCGGCACGGTGCTGTTCTATGTGATCGATTTTCTGGAGCGCAAGCTGGTGCCCTGGCACGCCTCGCAACGGCTGTCGTCGGGCATGGCCACAGCCTGACCGGGCGGCGCGGCGTCTCGATCCGCGCATGCGCCTGAGCCGCATGTCGGCACAAAAATCCTGCGCCGCGTCGAGCGCGGTGTCGACCGCGCGCAGGCGGCATCGTGTCGTCCCGGCCGCGGCATGGATCCGGAACGACAGATGCAGCCGGCAGAGCGGCGGCGCGCGTCAGCTCTGGCGGCGCGCGCTGCTCCAGCTTTTCAGTGAATGCCAGATGCCGCGGTCGAGGCGGAAGCGATCGATCGGCGCCGAGCTCGCGAGCGCGCGGATGCGGTAGAGGCCGACGCCGGTCCACTGGAAGCCGCACTTCTCCAGGACGCGGCGCGAGGCCGGATTGGTGACGCGCGCGCCGGCTTGCAGCGAATCGTGTTCGAGGTCGGTGAAGGCGTAATCGATCAGCGCATGCACGGCCTCGGTGGCATAGCCTTTGCCCCAGTAATCGACGCCGAGCCAGTAGCCGAGCTCCGGCTGCTGTCCGTCGATCACGGTGAGGCCACAGGCGCCGATCACGGGGCCATTGCGCAGCGTGATGAGAAAAGCGGTCTCGCCGCCGTCGGCATTGGCGAGCGCGAGGAATCCCTCCGCATCCGATACCGTATAGGGATGCGGAATGCGGGCTGTGTTCTCGGCGATGCGGCGATCATTCGCGAGCATGGCGACCGTTTTAGCGTCCTTGAGGCGCGGCGCACGCAGCGCCAGGCGCTTGGTCTCAAGGACGACAGTACTGTGCCCCCGGCAGGGCTCCTGGATCGGTCTTTCCAGCAAGGTCATGGCGCGCGCTCCGTTGCAAAAGAGAAGAGGGGGAGCCGGTATCCCGTCTCCCCCTCTACGCGAGCCCTTCGAGGGCCACCGGGTTTGACGACACACCGGCGGACCTCGATTTGATCCACCGTCTATTCGGCCGCAGCTTCCATCGTCGGTACGACAGAGACGTAACAGCGGCCCTTGGTTTTCGTCGCGAACTGTACTTTTCCGTTGGTGAGAGCGAACAGCGTGTGATCCCGGCCCATGCCGACATTGCGGCCGGCGTGCCATTTGGTGCCGCGCTGGCGCGCGATAATGTTGCCGGCAAGGACCTGCTGGTCGCCGAACACTTTCAGGCCAAGGCGCTGGCCCGCCGAGTCGCGGCCGTTGCGCGAAGATCCGCCTGCTTTCTTGTGTGCCATGCTGGCCTCTCGAAACCCGTTGTCTATCTACACCGATTCCGTGACGGAATCATCTCACTTCTTTGTTGTCTTTGTGGTCTCTTGGCGGAGCCCGCGCCCTGGTCGCCGGCGTCCGGCCTGATCTAGGCCTGCGCCGGTGCTTCGCTACCCTCCGCCGCCGGCTTGGGCTTCGCCGCCCGCTTCGGACGGGGCGGAGCCTTGTCGGCCGGCTGCTTGCCGCCGGTCAGAATCTCGGTGATGCGCACCACCGAGAATTCGTGGCGGTAGCCGCGCTTGCGGCGCGAATTCTTGCGGCGGCGCTTCTTGAACGCGATCACCTTGTCGCCGCGCTCGTGCTGGAGCAGCTCGCCGGCCACTGTGGCGCCCGCCACCAGCGGCGCGCCGACTTCCGGCTGATCGCCGCCGACTGCGAGCACCTCGGCGAACCGCACCACGTCGCCCGGATTGCCTTCGACCCGATCGACCCGGATCACGTCCTCGGCGGCGACGCGATATTGCTTCCCGCCGGTCTTGATGACTGCGAACATCGTTCTTCTCTCGTGTTCAACCCCGACACTCGGGACCATCCCGGGCCGGCTTCTTTCAGTCGAATTGTGAATGTTTTCAAGGGCTTGAAGGCCCTAAAACAGCTTCAGCGGGCGACCGGGCCCGCTCTGCCCGATGCTTATGGCCGCCCCCCGCCGGGGAGTCAAGGAAATCAGGGGCTTGGCCGGGCCGGAGGGGAGGATCCGCGGCTAGCCGCTCTTGACCCCGGAGGGGTCCGCGGTCGTCCAGGCCGGAGCCTCGGGATCGACGGCCGATTGCGCCAGCCGGTAGCCGACCCCGAGCTCCGTCACCAGGATCCGCGGCGTGTTGGGATTGGCCTCGATCTTCTGCCGCAGCTTGCGCACGAAAATCCGCAGATAGTGGGTGTCGTGGACATGGATCGAGCCCCACACCTCCTTCAGCAGGTGCTGGTGCGTCACCACGTTGCCGGCGTGCTGCGCCAGCACCTGGAGCAGGCGGTACTCCTTGGGGGTCAACGTCAGCGGCTTGTCGTTGAGCGAGACCGCGCGCGCCGCGAGATCGATCGTCAGCGGCCCGACCCGCACGATCGGCTCGCCGCTCTGCGCCCGGCTCTGCCGACGCAGTGCCACTTTGACCCGCGCCAGAAGCTCCGCCATGCCGAACGGCTTGACCACGTAATCGTCGGCGCCGAGCTCGAGCAGGTGCACCTTCTCCGCCTCGCTGGAGCGCACCGACAATACGATCAGCGGCACCGCCGACCAGGCGCGCACGCTCTCCACCACCTCGGCGCCGTCCATGTCGGGCAGGCCGAGATCGACGATCACCAGGTCGACCGGCCGCAGCGCCAGCGTGCGGATCGCCTCGGCGCCGGTGCCGGCCTCGTGCACGATGAAGCCGTTGAGCTCGAAGCCGGTGCGCAGGAAGCGGCGGATCTGCACCTCGTCGTCGATGACGAGAACGATCGGTGCTGACTTATTCATCGGCATCCCCTTCGAGCTCGGCCAGTGCAGCGGCCAGGATCGGCAGCCGGATCGAGAACGTGGCGCCGCGGCCGGCGCCGTCGCTGGCGGCCTCGATCGTGCCGCCGTTCGCCGCGATGAAGGCATGTGCGACCCACAGTCCGAGGCCGGAGCCGCCGGCGGCGCCGGTGTGGCGCGCGCCGCGGAAGAAGCGGTCCCAGATCCGCGCCTTCTCCTCGGCGGTGAGGCCGAGGCCTTGGTCCGCGACGCTGATCACCATCTGCCCGTCCTGCACCCGCGCGCGCACGCTGATGCGCGACTGCGGCGCCGAATACTTCGCCGCATTGTCGAACATCTGCACCAGCGCCTGCTGCACCAGCACGGAATCGACGTGGATCAGCGGCAGATCCGGGGGCACGTCGAGCGACAGCCGATGGTCCTTCAGCCGGCGCCGGCACCGCTCGATCGCGGAATTGATGATGTCGGCGGGGTCGGTCCATTCGTTGCGCGGCTCGATGCCGTTGCTGCTGATGCGGGTGGCATCGAGCAGGTTCTGGATGTCATCGTTAAGGCGCTCGGCCTCGTTGCGCACGTCGTTGACCAGTGCCGACAGCTTGCGGTCCCGCGCCAGCGCCGGCGCGGCGCCCAGCACCGTGGCGGCGCCGAGGATCGAGGCGAGCGGCGTGCGCAATTCGTGCGACACCGAGCCGAGCAGCGCCTCGATGAACTGGTCGGCCCGCGCCCGCATGCGCGCCTCGTTGATCGCCCTGGCGATGTCGAGGCGCTCGAGCGTGGCATTGGCATCGTCCAGCACCTGGGCGATGTGGGCGCGCTGCTGGTCGAGGCCGGCCTGGGTCTGCCGGCCCATGTCGACCGCGATGATGCCGAACTCGGTGCTTTTCGGCGAGATCGCGCGCACCAGCCAGACATGGCCGGCCTCGTCGTGGACGGTCGCGTCGGCCGCCGGCTCCGGATTGCCGCGCAGGAGCGTATCCACCAGCGCGCGCACGGCATCCGGCACCGCGACGCGGCGCGGCCGTCCCGACATCGTGTCGCGCGCCGGGAACACCACCACCTTGTGCTGCATGACTGTGGCGAGGTGATCCTCGATGGCGGCGTGGATATCGGAACTGGCAAAGGCGGCGGCGAGCCGGCGCGAAAAGGCATAGAGATTGCGCATCTCGATCTCGCGCCGGCGCGACAGTTCCAGTTGCCGCTTCAGCCGGGTGGCGAGCTGGCTGACGACGATCGCGGTGAAGATGTAGAGGAGGAGATTGATGACCTCCTGGGGGTCCCGGATGGTGAAGCTGTAGAGCGGGGGAAAGAAGAAATAGGCCGAGGCGATGACCCCGAGGCCGGCCGCGAACAACGCCGGCACCAGCCCCCAGCGGATCGCCGCGATCATTACCGGAACGATGTAGAGGACCGAGCCGCGGGTCAGCCCGACGCTGATGATGATGGCGAAGATCACCGCGGTCGTGGCGAGGACCAGGCCGAGGGTGAAGAGCAGCCCCGGCATTTCGCGGCGGAGCTTGCTGAAGATGGCGGTCTGCGGCATCGCGCGCGGGCTTTGGCTTTGGCTTTGGCTTTGGCTTTGGCTCGGGCTTGGCGCCGGCTCCCGTCCGGCCGGGGCCATCATATGTCGGGCGCCCTTGTCTGTCTTGCCCTGCTTGGCTACATAGCCGGGTCTGACGCGGGCCTCACACGGCCCGCGGCCGCTGGAGAGGTGGCGCTGAGTGGTTGAAAGCACCGCACTCGAAATGCGGCATACTCGCAAGGGTATCGGGGGTTCGAATCCCTCCCTCTCCGCCAGTCTAAGTCATTGATATTGCAATAAATTTGGTCAGACCAGATACTCCCGCAAACCCTCGGTATTCTTTGATCAATGTCGGCCGTGGTTTCTCCGCTGTTCGCGGAGGAGATTTCTTCGACGCCGCAAAAATCCAGATCACTCACAAATGCTCCGTTCGCCAGTTAGGCAGTCCGGTTGCGTGATGCTTTGGTATTGGAGCGAACGTTTCGCGCGCAGCACCTCTGCTACGTTGCGGAGCCGTTGTGCTTCAGAATCGTCACTGCCAGCATCCTTCGATGCGTCGTGCTACTTGACGAGTGATGAGCTGTCTCGGCCGGAATTGACGGAAATGAGGACGAAACCCGGCAGGCGCATCACCTTGATCGGCAGCGCGCGCTCGAGCGATGTGAGCAGCGTATCGAGATTGCGCACATCGAACAGGCCGGTGACGGGCAGGTCGCCGGCACCACCCAGGACAATGAGACGCTGACGCTGGTAGCGCTGCATTTCCTTGATGACCGTGGTGAGCGGCTGATTCTGGAATGTGATTTCGCCGTTGCGCCAGGCCATCATGGCATCAAGGTCGACGGCAGTGGGGTGCTGCAGGCGGCCCTGCTGTGAATAGCGCGTGCCCTGACCGGCATGGACGCGCACCTCGGTGCCGGCATAGGCGATCTTCACCGCGCTTTCGCTCACCGCCACGCTCACACTGCCGCCGTCATTGCGGACGATGAAAGCCGTGCCGAGCGCGGTGATCGTTCCGCCGGCGGTGCGGACCTTGAACGGATGCGCGGCGTCCGGCGCCACGCTGACGTAGATCTGCCCGGCATAAAGATCGACGCCGCGACCGTCCGCGTCGGTATCGAAGCTGGTGGTGCTGTCCAGCTCGACGGTCGACCCATCGCGCAGCGCGACCTTCCGGATTTCACCGACCGAGGTTTGGTACTCAGCAAAATAGGCGCGGGGCTCGCCGAATGTGCCCGTCAGGAAGAGAAGCGCGCCGGCACCCAGCACGATCACCGCGACAATGGGGAGGGTCCTTCGCCGGCGGGTCTTTTCCAGCAGGGCCGTTCCCAACTTGTCCCACAGCTTCTGCGCTTTGGCCGCGGCCTGCTCGTGCGCGGCGTCGAAGGTCTTCCATGCGTCGAATCGCGCCCAGTCCTCGGCCGTTTCGCTGCCCGAATGCAGATGAGCGATCCAGGCCAGTGCTTCGTCCGCCAACGGATCGGACGACGCCCGCGAGCGCGGCAGTTCGAGAGGCGGTTTCGGCGGCAGGGTCATCGTGCGACAGGTTTGAGCGGATCGCACTTAATACAACGGCCCAGCCGGCAAAGCTGACAGCAAAATCGTCAGACAGGCTCTTCGAGCTGCTCGACGCAGTGTGCCAGCGCCGCCATGATGTACTTGGTCGCCATGCTCGATGACACGCCGAGCCGCGCGCCGACCTCGGCATGGCTGAGGCCTTCCGTGCGGTTGAGCAGCAGCGCCGTGCGGGCCCGAGGGGAGAGCTGGCTCAGCGCCGCCTTGACCCGTGCATATTGCTGCCGGGCCTCGACATGCCTGTCAGGCGTCGGCTGCGGATCCTGAAGATCCGCGATCGCATCCAGCGGGGTATCGGGCCCGCGCACCTTGCGTTCGCGAATGACATCGATGGTGAGGTTGCCGACGATGCGCCACAGGAACGATCGGGGGCCGTGCGGAAAAGCCGGTTGCTCGCGGCCGCGCAGCCAGACCAGAAACCGGACAAACGTGTCCTGCACGACATCGGCGGCGGCTTCGCGATCCGCAAGCCGCCGATAAGCATAGGAATTCAGTTCCGCGGAGTAGCGTCGGAACAGATCGTCCAGATCAATGACACGTTCGGAAGCGGAACTCAGCGCAGACACGGCATCACTCGGGCATCACTCGACAATGACAGCGCACGCGGTGCAGATCATTTGGTAGCGGACCGGCGAAAGTCAGGCAAACTCAATAGATTAGACTGACTATAAACAATGCTCCCGGTGAAAAATCTTGAGCCAGGCGGTGTCATGTCTCCGCGCTGACCCGTTCTACCTCTGAGGGCTCGCGCGGCCGGGGATTGCGCGAGCGACCGAACGAGGGGGTTATTGTCAATGCGGTCGTCTTCGCGCGGGGGCGCGCTTGTTTTCGTCTTGGCCTGGATGTCGCCGATGAGCGGCGCAGGCATCATGAGCCTGGTGGCGACGCCGGCCTTGGCTCAGGACGCCGCCAGCGGACAGGCGGACTTCAATGGATCGTATCAGCAATTCGCCATTTCCGGCGGACCGCTATCGAGCGCATTGCTGAAATGGGCGAAGGTGTCGCGGCATCGCGTGCTGATGGCGGGCCAATTCGTGTCCGAGGTCAAGACCGTGGGCGTCTCCGGCTCCTTGACATCGGAGCAGGCGCTGCGCCGGCTTCTGGAAGGCACCGGTCTGTCCTACAAGCTGGAGCGCAACCGGCACGTCACGATCTATGATCCGCACGCGGCGCTGGAGGCACGGGCGCAAGCCGTTTCGCTCGACACCATCGAGGTGACGAGCCGGGCCACGACCGAAGGCTTTGTTGCGACGACGAGCACGGCCGGCGCGAAAACCAGCACCCCGATTGCCGAGATTCCGCAGACGGTCAACGTGGTCACTGCGCAGCAGATCAAGGACCAGGGCGCACAATCGGTCAGCCAGGCGTTGCGCTATACGCCGGGCGTGTTCGCCGAAGGCTTTGGCGGCGTGTCACCGTTCGACACCTACACCCAGATCCGTGGCTTCCAGCCGAGCTTCTTCCAGAACGGATTGCGGATGCCGAATGGCAGCTCGAGCTCGGGTTACGCGAGCACGGCGCTCGAGCCTTACGGTCTCGAACGCGTGGAAGTGCTGAAAGGCCCATCCTCGGCGCTGTATGGCCAGACCGTCCCGGGCGGACTGATCAATCTCGTCAGCAAGCTGCCGACCGCGCAGCCTCGCAACGAAATCCAGGTGCAGACCGGCAGCTTCGATCGCAAGCAGGCCGCGGTGGATTTCAGCGGGCCGGCGGACAAGAACGGCGAGTTCCTGTACCGCATCGTCGGCCTCGCGCGCGATTCCGACGCGCAGGCCGATTTCGTCCAGGACAACCGTCTGTTCATTGCCCCGTCGTTGACCTGGCGGCCGACCAACGACACGTCGCTGACGCTGTTTGCGCGGGCGCAGTGGGACACGGGCCTCAAGACGCCTTTCAACTATGTCCCGACCTCCGGGTCGCTGGTGCCGAATCCCGTCTTCGGCACCATTCCTTACAACCGCTATCTGGGCGAGCCGAGCTTCGATACGCTCAACCGCAAGCAGTCGTCGGTGGGCTACCAGTTCGAGCATCGGTTCAACGAAGCCGTGACGGTGCGGCAGAATGCCGGCTACTTCCACACCGACACTTATCTGCGCGCGCTCAACCGGTTCGGCGAGCTCGCGCCTGACAATGTGACTTACAGCCGGCGGGCGTTCGGCATCGATGCCAATGCCAACGCCTATGCCATCGACAACCAGGCCGAGTTCAAGTTCAACACGATGGCGTTACGCCATACGCTCTTGGCGGGCTTTGACTATCGGTTCGAGCGCAACGACTACAATGTCGGCCGGCCGGCGAGGGTCTACACGATCAATGTGGCCAATCCGGCCTATGGCGTCAGCATCCCCGATCCCGGCTCATGGGGCTTCACCAATCTGTCGACCGACGAATCCCAGGCCGGCGTCTACGCGCAGGATCAGATCAAGTTCGATCGCTGGGTGGCGACGATCGGCGGCCGTTTCGACAAGGCCAAGGCGTCGACGCTCAACCGCCTGACCAGCCGGACGGTTGACCAGAACGACAGCGCGTTCACCGGCCGCGTCGGCTTGAATTACCTGTTTGAAAACGGCCTGACGCCCTATGTCAGCTATGCGACCTCCTTCGTGCCGAATGCCGGTGTGAACTTTGCCGGCAATCCCTATCGGCCGACGACCGGCGCGCAGATCGAAGGCGGCATCAAATACCAGCCGCCGGGATCGAACAGCTTCATCACCGTCTCGGTGTTCGAGCTCAAGCAGCGCAACCGTCTGACCAACGATGTGCCCAATCCCGGCTTCTTCCTGCAAACAGCGGCGGCGCGCGTCCGCGGTTTCGAGATCGAAGGCAAGGCCGAGCTGACGCGCGAGCTCAATCTTCTCGCATCCTATGCCTATCTCGATCACCGCGTGACCGAGAGCAGCACGCCGGCCGAAATCGGCCTGCGGCTGGGCCAGACACCAGTGCACCAGGCGGCGCTGTGGGCGGACTACACCATGCAAAGCGGACCGCTGGCCGGGTTCGGCGTCGGCGTTGGTCTGCGCTACGTCGGCAGTACCTACGATACCGCCAACGCCGTGCTGACGCCGAGCTACACGCTGATCGACGCCAAGCTGCAATACGACTTCGGCTATCTGAATCCGACGCTGCGCGGAACCAAGTTCACCGTCAACGGCACCAATCTGTTCGACAAATACTACCTGACGGAGTGCACGGTTGGTCAGGGATGTACGCTGGGGTTCTCGCGGCGCATTCTGGCGACCCTGAGCTATACGTGGTGAGAGGTCAGGATCACAGATGACGCAACGGCGGTTTCGGGCGTGGATGCTGGTCCATAAATGGACCAGTCTCATCTCCACGCTGGTGTTGCTGTTGCTGTGCGTGACCGGTCTGCCGCTGATCTTCAAGGAGGAGATCGAAGCGGTCATCAATCCGCAGCCGGCGATGCCGGCTGTCGCGCCGGGGACACCGTCGCCCAGCCTCGACGAGATCGTCCGGGCCGCGCTGCAGGCCCATCCTGGTGACGTGCCGATCTCGATCGGCTTCTTCAAGGACAAGCCGGCCGTGCAGCTGCAGACCGCGCCGAATGTGCGGACGCCGTTTCCGCAGTCGCATGTGCAGGCATATGACCTGCGGACGGGTTCGCCGGTGCCGCTCAAGCCGCAGCGCACCAGTGCGTTCACGGAGTTCTTCCGCTTGTTGCACACCGAATTGTTCCTCGGCCTTCCTGGCGCCCTGTTTCTCGGCGTGATGGCGCTGCTGCTGGTGGCGGCCACGATCTCTGGCATCGTCGTCTATGCGCCCTATATGCGGAGGCTGCCCTTCGGCACGGTGCGCAGCGAACGGAGCAAGCGGCTGCGCTGGCTCGACCTGCACAATCTCCTCGGCATCTCTACTGCGGTCTGGGTGCTGGCGGTCGGCGTCACCGGCGCGATCAACTCGCTGCATGACCCGGTCGCAGCGAGCGTGCGGACCAGCATTGCCGAGATGACCAGGCGGCATCACGCCGCGCCGGCGGCCGGCGCCCTTGTCCCGGTCGACAGGGCGATCGCGGCGGCCCGGCAAGCAATGCCGAGCACGACGCTTGCTTCGGTGTTTTTTCCTGGTGCCGGTTTCAGCACCAATCATCACTATGCGGTGTTCATGCGTGGCAACGCACCGCTGACGGCGCGATTGTTTTATGTGGCTTTGATCGACGCGGAGAGCGGAACGCTGACCGACACCCCGTCGATGCCGTGGTACGCCACGGCGCTGCTGGTGTCGCAGCCGCTGCATTTCGGCGATTATGGCGGACTGCCGCTGAAGATAATCTGGGCGCTTCTCGATCTGGCAGCAATCGCCGTGCTGATAACAGGAACTTATCTTTGGTTGGCGCGCGTCGGCGTCATCCGCGCTGTACGGACGACTGCAGCAAGTTAGCCATCGAGGCGTAAAGCATGAGTCGTTTTCGAACTGACGAAAAGAGAACGATGGGGGAGATTTTTCTTGCTCCCGCCCTCGTTGGGCTAGCGACCATTTTCGGTCTTGCCATCGCGCTTGTCGGGGACGGTATCTTGGATATCATTGGATGCTTGAGCCTGTGTCTTCCTCTTGCCGCGATCGCGTATGGCTACCTGTTCGGGAGGTTCGGAGCTCGTTCGTCCATATAAAATCTCATACATGTGAGTGTTGTAGGAGTTGACGCGGTTGGGCTTGGTGCAAAGGTCGCGAAGGGCCAGTTCGCCGATCTTATGGTTGTCGGACAAGGATTATTTCTCGTGCGCCGAGGACGAGATTTCCTTCCTGACCCCCGATCTCACCATGGTCGACAGGAAGATCGTCTACGGCGCCGGCGATTTCGCCGCGCTCGACGAGAACTCGATCCCGCCCGCGATGCCGGCTGGTCGCCGACGCGCAGCTTCGGGGCTATGGCGCCTGGGACGAGCCGGAAGGAGCGAGAAAGAACTCGCTCCGCCGCACGGCGGCCGCTTCCTGCGGCTGTGCCAGCACCTGCAGCGTTCACGGTCATGATCACGCTGCGGTCTGGATGTCCAACCTGCCGACGTCCGATCTTAGAAGTTTCTG
>Ga0180222_1001304_pt1 | contig 26963 bp, 26 predicted proteins | sample eDN5th37CKraftOP_FD_151336 | JGI IMG/M metagenome (GOLD analysis project Ga0180222, IMG submission 151336) | Enriched Organic Plus compost microbial communities from Emeryville, California, USA - eDNA 5th pass 37_C Kraft OP (version 2) (version 2) ...
CGGCGGGCGCCGATTTCCTCGCGGTGAGCGGCGCGGTGTGGGGACATGAAAGCGGCCCGTGCGCGGGCGTCGGGGCTTTTGCCGGGGTGCTGGGCTGGTAGGCTTGGAGCCGGCAGCGGTTTTTGTGGCGGATTACGGCCATTTCCAGACAGTACTCCGTTCGCCCTGAGCCCGTTGAAGGGACGTAGTTCCTCTCTTTAAGAAAGGGCAGGGCTTCGACAAGCGCAGCCGAACGGTAGGAGGAGTGGCTTCTCATCCATCTCCAACCCGCTATCCCTTTCCCGTCATGCCAGCGGAGGCTGGCATCTCAGGAGACGGCGCGCGACATGGCCTGCGACCCCAGCCTGCGCCGGGGCGACGACAGGGCGGGACTTCCGCTTCCCATCCCAACCCGCCATTGCGCGCCGATGTTCGGGAAAACCGCGCCCGATCAGCCGCGCCCGTAATAGTCCCTGTACCAGCTGGCGAAGCGGTCCAGCCCCTCGGCCAGCATCACCTTCGGCCGATAGCCGCAGATCGCGTTCAGCTTCGACACGTCCGCATAGGTGGCGGTGACGTCGCCCGGCTGCATCGGGCGCATGATCTTTTCCGCCTCGCGGCCGATCGCCTTCTCCAGCGTCTCGATCATCTCCATCAGGCCGACCGGATGGCTGTCGCCGATGTTGAGCACGCGGTGCTCGCCCTGTTGCGGCACATGGTCGAGCGCGCCCAATATGCCGTCGACGATATCGTCGATATAGGTGAAGTCGCGGGCCATCCTGCCCTCGCCATAGACCTCGATCGGCTCGCCCCGCAGGATCTTGTCGGTGAAGCTGAAATAGGCCATGTCCGGCCGCCCCCAGGGGCCGTAGACGGTGAAGAAGCGCAGGCCCGTCTGCGGGAAGCCGTAGAGCTTCGCATAGCTCTGGCTCATCAGCTCGCAGCTGCGTTTGGTCGCGGCGTAGAGCGAGACGGGGCTGGTCGCCGGTTCCTCCTCGGTGAAGCCTTTGCCGCCCATCGGCCTTTCGCCGTAGACGGAGGAGGAGGAGGCATAGACCAGATGCTCGAAATCCGTCGCGTGGCGGCAGGCTTCCATGATGGAGAGGTGCCCGGCCAGATTGCTGTGCTCATAGGCGAACGGGTTTTCGAGGCTGTAGCGCACCCCCGCCTGCGCCGCGAGGTGGATCACCCGGCGCACGCCATTGTCGCGGACCAGCGCGGCCATGGCGGCCGCATCGGCGACATCGGCGCGGTGGAAGGCGAATTCGCGACGCCCGTTGAAGGTCGCGAGGCGCGCTTCCTTCAGCGAGGGGTCGTAATAGTCGTTGACGATATCCACGCCGATGACAGTCTCGCCGCGTTCCAGCAACCGGTGCGCGGTGGCGTGGCCGATGAACCCGGCGACGCCGGTGACCACTATGGGGGACCTGTCGGTCATCGGGTCATCGCCCGATCGCGCTGTAGGTGAAGCCCGCCTTTTCGACCATTTCGCGCGGATAGATGTTGCGCAGGTCGATCAGGATCGGCTGCGACAGCAGCGACTTGACGCGATCGAGGTCCAGCGCGCGGAACGCATCCCATTCCGTCACGATGACGAGAGCGTCCGCGCCCTCCATCGTCTGATAGGAGCCGTCGCAATAGGTGACGTTCTCCAGCACCTTCTTCGCCTGCTCCATCCCTTCCGGGTCATAGGCGCGGATGGACGCGCCCGCGTCCTGCAAGGTCTGGATGACCGCGATCGCCGGGCTGTCGCGCATGTCGTCGGTATTGGGCTTGAAGGTCAGGCCCAGCACCGCGATGGTCTTGCCGCGCACATCGTCGCCGCAGGCATGGATGACCTTGCGGCCCATCGCGCGCTTGCGGTTGTCGTTGACCGCGACGACCGCCTCGACGATCCGCTGCGGCGCGTCATAATCCTGGCTGGTCTTGAGCAGGGCCAGCGTGTCCTTGGGGAAGCAGCTGCCGCCATAGCCGGGGCCGGCATGGAGGAATTTGGAGCCGATGCGGTTGTCGAGGCCGATGCCGCGCGCGACATCCTGCACGTCGGCGCCCACCTTCTCGCACAGGTCGGCGATCTCGTTGATGAAGGTGATCTTGACCGCGAGAAACGCATTGGCCGCATATTTGGTAAGTTCCGCGCCCCGGCGGCTCATCTCCACGATCGGCGACTTGTTGAGGTAGAGCGGGCGATAGACCTGCCGCATCACCTCCAGCGCGCGCTGGTCGTCGCCGCCGATCACGATGCGGTCGGGCCGCTTGAAATCGTCGATGGCCGCGCCTTCGCGCAGAAATTCGGGGTTGGAGACGACCGCGAAATCGGCGTCGGGGTTGGCGGCGCGAATGATCCGCTCCACCTCGTCGCCGGTGCCGACCGGGACGGTCGACTTGTCCACGATCACGGTGAAGCCGGTGATCGCCTGCGCGATCTCTTCGGCGGCGGCGTAGACATAGCTGAGGTCGGCATGGCCGTCGCCGCGCCGGGACGGAGTGCCCACGGCGATGAACACGGCATCCGCATCGCGCACGCCCTCGGCAAGGTCGGTGGTGAATTTGAGGCGGCCCGCCGCGACGTTGCTGGCCACCAGATGATCGAGGCCGGGTTCGAAGATCGGGATACGTCCGGCCAGCAGCGCGTCGATCTTGCTCTTGTCCTTGTCCACGCAGACCACGTCATGGCCGAAGTCCGCGAAACAGGTGCCGGATACCAGGCCGACATAGCCGGACCCGATCATCGTAATCTTCATTCAACCAAACTCCTTGCCCCAGATGTGCAACGCCCACCGGCAACCGCCCGCCGCATCGGAAAGCAGCGACGCGGGCGGGTGCCGTCAATAGGCGTTCTGATGCTTTATAACCTTCGCCGTTGCAAACAATATGACCAGATCGAGCCACAGGCTCCAGCCGTTGACATATTCGAGATCGGACCGGAGCCGCATCTCCAGATCCTGGCGCCGCAACGTGGCGCCGCGATAGCCGCGCACCTGCGCAAGGCCGGTAATGCCGGGCTTCAGCGCGTGGCGGACCCAATATTGCTCGTCCACTTCCCAGAACAGCCTGTCCCCGGCGAGGGAGCCGAGCGCATGGGGGCGGGGGCCGACGAGGCTCATGTCGCCGCGCAGCACGTTGATGAGCTGCGGCAGCTCGTCGATGCTGGTGCGGCGGATGAAGGCGCCGACCCTGGTGATGCGATCGTCGTCGCGCGAGGCGGAGCGATGCCCGGCGGCGTCGCACAGCTCGGTCCGCATGCTGCGGAATTTCAGGATGCTGAAGACCGAGTTGGACCGGCCGATGCGCCCCTGCTTGAAGAAGACGGGGCCGGGGCTCTCCAGCTTGATCACGATGGCGACCGCGACCATCAGCGGCGTGAGCAGGATGAGGAGGGGCACGGTGATCGCCAGATCGAGCGCCCGCTTCTGCGCGCGCGAACGGAGGCTGAGCGGGCCGTGGGAAACCACCAGCGTTTCGGCATCGCCGAACCGGCTGAGGCCGATGGCGCCGACATTGTCGTTTCGCTGGAGCAGCAATTCGCCGCGGATGTTCGATCCCTTCAGCAGCAGCGACCAGGCCTGCTGCCGTTCCGGCGGGCAGGCGACGACGACGCGGTCCACGCCCTGAAGGCAGGAGGCCAGCCGGTTGATCATCGCCGGGTCCTGCAAATCGGGCTGGATCGACGCCTTGTTCGCGTCGATCACCTGCCGCCCGCCGGCGTTGCTGAACGGAACGTCGTCGACGATGACAAGCTCGTTCAGCAACCCGCCCGCATAGCGCTTCAGCACCAGCCGGTCGAAGGCGAAGCGCACGCAGATGAGGAGGAAGCCCGTACCGGCGATGCCGAGCGCGACCGACCCGCGCGATGCGATCGGGCGGGAATACATGAAGAAGCCCGCGAGCAGGATGAAGGCCGCCGTGACCGCCCAGGCAATCAGGCTCCGCCGCAGGCTTTGCTGCAGCGACTTGAGCGTGCTGAGGCTGTAGGCGTTCTGGTTGGCGGCGAGGAAAATATAGGTGGGGATGACAAGAAAGGCGAGGTTGATGCCGTTGGGCGCGGCCCAGGTATAGCCGCCGAGATAACCGCCAACCAGAAAGCCGACGGCAATGGCCATCATGTCCAGCAGCATTAACTGAAAGTAAAGCAGGAGCCTGACCGATTGACGGGAGATCATTCGACGGCTCTGGCCATGCATCAGCTCTATCGGCGCAAAGCTTTCTATCACCGACACTGCTCCCTGTCTTTTTTGCTGCCTTGCCGACCCAGGAAAGGTCTCACCCGTTCAGACAGGTAAAATCTATACCCTTTGAGAAAAGCAAAGCGCAATGCCTTCGCTCAGCTTTTGCTGTGCCGCAATGTCCTACTATGGAACGTGGAATTGGCGAGTGCAAAGACTGCAAGGCGTTCGCAAGATACGATGAATCCACGGGAAGCGGGCCTTTTGGGGGTCAAAAGGCCGGTCCGGGAAGAGAGAAGGCGTGTGGTCCGCCGGCCGGGCGACTCATTCGACGCTGCATTGCGGAAGCGGAGTCGCGGGCGCGCAGGGGGACAGGCGGCGACGGCGGCAGCGCGCGGTCGCCTTGCTTCCTGTCAGAAAATCAGGTCGAGTAGCAGGATCACCCCGGCGATGCCGAGCGCCAGCGCGACATAGCCGCCGGTGCGCGAAAGCCGGGAAACGATGGTTTCCAGCCTGCGGTCCGCCCTGCCTTTCCTATGGGTGCCTGACGGAGTGAAATTATCGTTCCGTAACGTCTGCATAAGGAACCCCTCCTGTACTTGCCCCTTATTGTGTGAAATTTCCTGATCATATGGAAATTTCGATATTATTCGTTTCTATTTTTAAATATCACAAATACCCATATGACAATATTCAAAAGGCGGTCGTATAATGTTTTTTACATCTCCTGTAATATACTGATAATATACCGGAAAATCGACTGTCCGTAAATTGCTTTTTCGGATGGCGCCGGCGGTTTTTCTTTTGCGTTGCAGCGAATTCATCCCGCTACGTGACGCGCCTGTCCATCGCGCGCGGCCGGTTGCCGGCGGTTCCTGCGCGGGACTTGCGCGGGATCGGGTCCGCCGCCTAATAGCGCAGCGACGGAACGTCGCTGCCCCGGCGTCCGCGCGAGGCGAAATCCGAAAGGCGGCCCTGATGGCGATCATGCTCCTGCTCCTGGCCATGGCCTTCATGGCGTTGTTTTTGCATCCTTATCTCTTCTACCCTTTGTCGCTGCGTTGGTTCCGTGAGGTTCCGGTCCGATGGGACGACAGCGCTCCTCTGCCCAGTGCGACGCTGATGTTCAGCGCCTATAATGAAGAACGCGCCCTTCCCGCGAAAATCGCCAATCTGCGTGAAATAAAAAACCGCTATCCATGGATCGAAATATTGGCCTATTCGGATTGCAGCAGCGACAGGACATTGGAGATATTGTCGGCGGAACCGGATCTTCTGCGCGTGGTCCCTTCGCGTGAACGGACCGGCAAGGCCACGGGCATGCGCAGGATGGCGGCCGAGGCGAAGGGGGAGATACTGATCTTCACCGACGCCAATGTCCTGCTCGACCCGGCGGCGATCGAGCCGCTGCTGCGCTATTTCTCCGATCCGGCGATCGGCGGCGTGGCGGGCGCGCTCCATTATGTGAACGAGGATGCGAGCGCGACCGCTCGCGTGGGCGGCCTCTACTGGCGGCTGGAGGAGGCTCTCAAGCAGCGCGAATCCCGCGTGGGGTCGATCATGGGCGCGGACGGATCGATCTTCGCGGCCCGCAAGGCGCACTATCCCGAAGTGCCGCCGCATCTGCTGGACGACATGACCGTGTCGATGAGCGTCACCTTCGCGGGCCTGCGCCTGATCCACGCGACCGACGTGCCGGCCTATGAGAAGAACGCGACCTCCAGCGCCGACGAGTTCCGCCGCAAGCGCCGCATCGCCTGCCGCTCGTTCAACACCCATCGCTATCTTTGGCCGCGCATCCGGCGGCATTATGGCGCGGGGGACATATACAAATATGTCTCGCACAAGCTGCTGCGCTGGTTCGGCCTGGTGCCGCTGGCGGCGGCGCTGGTGCTTGGGGCGGCGGGGCTGATCGCGGCGGGATGGCCCGGACTGGCGCTGGCGGGCGCGGGACTCGCGCTGGTCGCGCTGCTGCTGGGCATGGCGGGCATGCCGCTGTTCCGGGGCGTCTACCAGATCCTGCTGTCGATCGTGGCGACCTTTCTGGGGGTGCTGGATTCCTTCGCGGGCAAGACCTACCAGACGTGGAACCCCGCGGTTTCGCGGGATTGAAGGGGGCCTTCCCGGCCGGGCCGGTCAGAACAGCAGGCGCGCGACCACGAAATAGCCCGCGATCAGCAGTACCGGACCGAGCGCGCGGGAGAGGAGGCTGACCGCGCGCTCGGACCAGTGGACCGGCTGGGCCGGTGCCGCAAGCCGGGCTTCCGCCGCCAGCCTTTGCTCCAGCGTTTCGTGGAGTGCGCCGATCGAGCCGCCCGCCTGATAGCCCGCCTTTGCCGGACGCGCGGCGGCGGGTATTTCCTTGGCGATGTCGGCGGCGGTGGCGGCACTCTGCAACGGCATGGCGAATCTCCAGAACGTGCGCCCTTGCGGCGCCCGTGCACACGCCACCCGCTTTACCGGGACAGCCTTAAGAAAGACTGACTCCGTATCGTTAACGGGGCTTCAGGAAAGTCACGGAAAGGATCAGGGCCCGCCGGGTCGGGCCGGGCAGGAGGAAGGGCGCATGCCCGCGTCGGCGGTGGGCGCGCCTCTACCTATGCAGCGCGGCCTGCCGCCCCGCAACCGGCCGGTCTCTCCATCCGGCTCGAAAAACAGCTAGTTCGCCGAAACGCTGCCGCCATCGGCCGACTGGGGCGCCGTGTCGACGGTGCGCGACGCCTGCGGCGCGGCGGGGCTGCCGAAGTCGAAATCGAACAGCTTGCCCTTCACCCGCTCATAATTGACCGTGGGGTCGTAGAGCGGCCCGCCGGTGTCGAGGTTGAGGTCCGCCGCCTCCGCCCGGCCCATCGCCGCGAGCAGGGAAAAGCCCGCGACATAGGCGTCGCGCTGGGCGGTCACATATTGGACCTGCGCGTTCAGCAGGTCGCGCTGCGAATCCAGTATGTCGAGGATGGTGCGCGTGCCGACGCTGTTTTCCGCGCGCACGCCCTCCAGCGACAACTCGCCCGAACTGATCGCCAGCCGCGTCGATTCGATCGTGTGCAGCGACGCCTGCCACGCCGCATAGGCCGAGCGCGTCTGCGCGATCACGCTGCGTTCGACCGCGATCTGGTTTTCGATCGCCTGCGATTCCCGCGCGATGCTCTGCCGCGTCTGCGCGCCGGGCTGGCCGCCCTGATAGAGCGGGATGGTCAGCTGCACCCCGGCCGACGCCGCCTTGACCGCGCCATCGGGTGCGAACTGGGTACCGGCGAGCGGGCCGCCATTGTCCTGCGAACCGAGATAATCCGTGTAGGAGCCGCTCGCGACCGCCGACAGGCGGGGGCTGACGAGCCCTTTCGCGGCATTGACGTCATGGCGGGCCGCCAGCCGGCTGTGCTCGGCCGCCAGCAGATCCGGGTTGTCGGAAAGCGCGGTGGCGACCGCCTGCTCGACCGAGGGGGGCAGGCCGGGCAGCGGCGGCGGCGCTTCGAGATTTTCCGGTTCCACCCCGACCAGCGCGATGTAATTTTCCTTCGACGCGATCAGCTGCGCTTCCGCCGATTGCAGGCTGGCGCGGGCGAGGGCGAGGCGGGATTCGGACTGGGCGACGTCGGTGCGGGTGAGGTCGCCGACCTCGAACCGGTCGTTGCTGGCTTGCAGGTTGGTTTCCAGCGAGGCGACGTTCTGGCGGTTATAGGCGACCACCGACGTGTCGCGGATCACATCCATATAGGCGGCCACCACGGCGGCGAACACGGAGGCTTCGGTCGCGCGCAGATCCTGCTGCCCGGCCTTCACGCCTTCGGTGGCGGATTTGATGCGGTTGCGCACGGTGCCGCCCTGGTAGACCGGCACCGACAGCGACGCCTGCCCGCTTATGTTGCGCCGGGGCGTGGAGTCGGGAAACTGGCGATGAAGCTGCTCGGTAAAGCTGCCGTCGATGCCCGCGGCCGGGCGTCCCGGCGCCTTGGCGAGAGCGACGTTCTCGTCGAGCGCGCGCTGCCCCGCGCGGGCGGCGGTGAGGGTGGGGTTGTTCCGATAGGCGCGGGCCAGCGCCTGTTGCAGCGTCTCGGCCGACAGCGGCGCCGGCGTGGCGAGGCCGAGGCAGGACACGCCCAGAAGCAAGGCGCGGAGGGAACGATAATGATGCATCAACTTCCAGAATCCCTTGATTGCACGGCGCGCAAGGCCGTGCGGCTGTTCCGTCCCGACGCGCCTAGATACGCGGAGTTGAAGGCATTGCAAACAGCATCCGTGCCGTTATTGCTGCAAGCGCACGGGATTTTGCGGAGGAGTGCTTTATGACGACCAGGCCTGCGGTGCTGGTGACGGGCGGCGGCGGCTATATCGGCAGCCATGCGGTGCTGGCGCTGCTGGATGAAGGCTGGCCGGTCGTCGTGATCGACAATCTGGTGACGGGCTTCCGCTGGGCGGTGCCCGAAGGGGTGCCCTTCATCGAGGGTGACATCGCCGACCAGCCGCTGGTCGAGGCGACGCTGCGCGAGCATGGCATCAAGGCGATCATGCATTTCGCCGGATCGGTCGTCGTACCCGAATCGGTCGAAAATCCGCTGAAATATTATCACAACAACAGCGCCAAGACCCGCAGCCTGATCGAAAGCGCGGTGCGGTGCGGCGTGCCGCATTTCATCTTCTCCTCGACGGCGGCGACCTACGGCATTCCCGAAACCAGCCCGGTGCGGGAGGATTGCCCGCAGCGGCCGATCAACCCCTATGGCATGTCGAAGCTGATGACCGAGATCATGCTGAAGGATGTGGCGGCCGCGCATCCGATGAATTTCTGCGCGCTGCGCTATTTCAACGTCGCGGGCGCGGATCCGCAGGGGCGCAGCGGCCAGTCGACGGCGGGCGCGACGCACCTCATCAAGGTCGCGGTCGAGGCGGCGCTGGGCAAGCGCGATCATGTCTCCGTCTTCGGCACAGATTTCGACACGCCGGACGGCACCGGTGTGCGCGACTATATCCATGTCAGCGATCTTGCCGCCGCCCATGTGCTGGCGCTGGAGGCGCTGATCGCCGAGCCGGAGCGCAATTACATGCTCAACTGCGGCTATGGCCGGGGCTTTTCGGTGCTGGAGGTGCTGGATGCGGTCGACCGCGTCACCAACCGCAAGGTCGAGCGGCGGCTGGAAGGGCGCCGGGCGGGCGATCCGCCCGCGCTCATCTCCGACAATGGCGCGATCCTGAACGCATTCCCGTGGAAGCCGCAACATGCCGATCTCGACCGCATCGTCACGGACGCGCTGGGCTGGGAACGGAAACTGAGCGAGATTCGCGGCGGTTGACCCCGGCTTGCCCTTGCCCAAGCGGGCGAGGGCGGCTAAAGGGCGCCACCAGCTCCTTGAAATTCAGATACAGGCAGAAAAGCGCTATGGCGAAGATCAGCGGCGTCGAAATCCGTCCCGGCAACAATATCGAATATGATGGCGGCCTCTGGCGCGCCGTGAAGATCCAGCACACCCAGCCCGGCAAGGGCGGCGCCTATATGCAGGTGGAGCTGAAGAATCTGATCGACGGGCGCAAGAACAACGTCCGCTTCCGCTCCGCCGAAACGGTCGAGCGCATCCGCCTCGACACCAAGGATTTCCAGTATCTCTACGCCGAGGGCGACATGCTGGTGTTCATGGACACCGAAACCTATGAGCAGATCAGCCTGCCCGCCGATCTCGTCGGCGACGCTGCCGCCTTCCTTCAGGACGGCATGATGGTGATGCTCGAAATGTACGAGGAACGCCCGATTTCGGTGCAGCTGCCCGAACAGGTCGAGGCGACCGTGGTGGAAGCCGACGCGGTGGTGAAGGGGCAGACCGCCTCGGCCAGCTACAAACCCGCGATTCTCGACAATGGCGTGCGCGTGATGGTGCCGCCGCACATCGTCACCGGCACGCGCATCATCGTCGATGTGTACGAGCGCGAATATGTGAAGCGCGCGGACTGACTTTCCGCGCTATAAGGTCCGGCCCTCGATCCCGTTGCGACAGCGGGGAGGGCCGGTTTTTCTTTTGGGATGAAAGCGCGCCGGTGGATGCGCGCGGGAGTTGAACGATGGTTTCGCATTCGGGCTTGCCCACCGTCATGGAACGCGCCGCGCGCACCATGGCGCTTTCAGGAAAAGTGGGAACCGGTTTTCCGTCCGAAAGCGCCCGAAAAGCTGCCTTGCGCGTGGGAGAAGAATAATGGTTTCGCATTCGGGCTTGCTCACCGTCATGGAACGCGCCGCGCGCAAGGCCGGGGCCAAGCTGCGCCGCGACTTCGGCGAGGTCGAGCATCTTCAGGTCAGCCGCAAGGGGCCGGCGGACTTCGTGTCCAAGGCGGACCAGCAGGCGGAAAGGACGCTGTACGACGAATTGCGCAAGGCGCGTCCGGACTGGGGCTTCCTGCTTGAGGAAGGCGGCGAGATTCCCGGCGACCCGACCAAGCCGCGCTGGATCATCGATCCGCTCGACGGCACGACCAATTTCCTCCACGGCATCCCGCATTTCGCGATCTCCATCGCGGTGGAGGAGCCGCTGCCCAACGGACGGCGCGAGGTTTCGACCGGCCTCATCTATCAGCCGGTCACTGACGAGAGCTATTGGGCGGAGCGGTCGCGCGGGGCGTGGCGGCACGACCAGCGCCTGCGTGTGTCGGCGCGGCGCGACCTCGGTGATGCGCTGATCGCGACCGGCATCCCGTTCCTCGGCCATGGCGACCTGCCCCAATGGACGCGGATCTTCGGCGCGGTGGCGCCGAGCGTAGCGGGCATCCGCCGCTTCGGCGCGGCCTCGCTGGACCTCGCCCATGTCGCCGCCGGGCGCTATGACGGCTTCTGGGAAAGCGGGTTGCAGCCCTGGGACGTCGCGGCGGGCATATTGCTGGTGCGCGAGGCGGGCGGCTTCGTCACCGATTTCCGGGGCGGCGACCAGCCGGTCGAACGGCGCGAGGTGATCGCCGCCAATGACAGCATCCATTCGAAGCTACACAAGCTGGTCGCGGGCGCGCTGCGCTAGGCGGTTGTCTGCGGGGCTTGCCGGGCGGCTGCTTCCGGCCAATCCCGCCAAAGCCACATGAGACTATCCGTTCGCCCTGAGCCTGTCGACCCGAAGGGCGGGCGAAGCCCAACGGCTGTACAGAAGGACAGGGCTTCGACAGGCTCAGCCCGAACGGGGCTAGGGGAGATGTCCGCTCTCCCCGTTTCTACTCTTCGGTGGTATTGGAAGGGGCCAATTAAGCGCCCTCAATCGCGGTCGGGCGCGCCGAGGGGGAAATAGGTCCGATAGGGACGCGCTTCCTCCACCGCCCTCGCGAAGGATGGCCGCTCCAGCAGGCGGGAGCGATAGGCGCGCAGTCGGGGAAAGGCCTCGTCGTCGATCCGGTGCACCCAGTCGGCATAGAAGAGCGACGGCGCGGCGGAGCAATCGGCCATGGTGAAGGCTTCCCCGGCCGCCCATGGCCTGCCGCGCAGCCTTTCCTCCAACCACGCATAGGCGGTGCCGAGCGCCTCGCGCGCTTCCCCCAGCGCTTCCTCGGTGCGGGCCGGGTCGCCGCGCAGCGCGGCGAAGACGGGCTTCTGCATCGGCGTCATCACATGATTGTCGAAGAAGCGATCCATGAAGCGCGCTTCCAGCGCGGCCTCCGCCTCCTGAGGCAGCAGGCGCGGTTCGCCGGGATGCGGGGTGTCGAGATATTCGATGATGATGCTCGATTCCGCGACAACGCGGCCCGTGCCGTCCACCAGCACGGGAAAGCGCTTCACCGGCCAGAGCCGCGCCAGTTCCTCGGCAGCGCCCGGCTCCTCCAGATGGCGATAGGTGAAGGCGATATCCTTTTCCCACAAGGCGACCAGAACCTTCTGGCAATAGGAGGAGAAAGGATGGGCGTAGAGCGTTGGTGGGGCCGGTGGCATGGGGCGCCTTTCTGGCTGCGGTCCGGCGGGGTCGGCTTGAGCGGCTTCCCCTTTTTCTCCTCTCCCTCCCGCGCCCGGTGCTGCGAAGGCAGAGGGCGCGGAGAGAGGAAGGTCAGTCCTGCTCCTTCGCGGATTCGGAATTGAGCTGGATATAGTTCTGGATGCCGATCCGCTCGATCAGTTCGAACTGGGTCTCGATCATGTCGACATGCTCTTCCTCGCTTTCGAGGATATGGTTGAACAGGTCGCGGGTCACATAATCGCGGATGCTCTCGCAATAGGCGATGCCTTCGCGCAGCACCGGCAGGGCTTCCATTTCCAGCTCGAGGTCGGCCTTCAATATCTCCTCGACGGTTTCGCCGATCTTCAGCCGGCCGAGAAGCTGGAAGTTCGGGATGCCGTCAAGGAACAGGATGCGCTGCGCGAGCTTGTCGGCATGCTTCATCTCGTCGATCGATTCGCCATATTCGAATTTCGCGAGCTTCTGCACGCCCCAATGTTCGAGCATGCGATAGTGGAGGAAATATTGGTTGATCGCGGTCAGCTCGTTCTTGAGCGCCTCGTTCAACAATTCGATGACCTTGGCATCGCCTTTCATGGGTTTTGGCTCCGAATGGGATTGCAAAACCCTAGTATAGCCCGCAACATGGGAATGTTAAGCGGGATAATGATTTATAGTAATTCTCAAGTCTATTGTGATAATATTTCGCAATAGACCTGTATCAGGCGCTCACCCGTTCATCGGCAATAATGGTTTTTGCAAAGGAGACGCATTGTCCGCACTTGGGGCGATGGCCGATGCGATTATAGGCGGAGCAGGGGGTGGAAGCCCCCTCGCGCACGGCGGCCCGAAAGTCTTTTTCCCGTATTCCGTTACAAACGCAAACCAACATCTGCCTTCAATCCTCTGCCGGGCATGATTCGAGTTGTGATAATCAATATCAATAGCCTCTTTGTTGCGAAAAGAAAAGCGATTCGTTCGCAATAAGAAAGGCCGCCTGCATGCAGGAAGGGCGCGCGAATCGCGCGGGGCGGGTCAGGCGAGCGCCAGCACGCTCGTCAGCAGGGTGCGCACCAGCTCCGCCTGTCCGCGCGCGCCGGTTTTGGCGTAGATTTTCTTGGAATAGTTGCGCGCCGTCTCGACCGACAGGCCCAGTTCCTTCGCCGCTTCCGCGATGCTGAGGCCCTGCGCCATCGCCCATGCGAGTCGCGCTTCGCTGGGCAGCAGGCCGAACAGGTCGACAAGCTGCTCGTAGCGATCGACGTTCGACTGGCTGTCCCCGCGCAGATAGAGAATGGCGACCGGCGTATAGTTGGTGGAGACGGAGCGCTCGCTGAACGGGGCGACCAAAATGTCCATCCACGGATCGCGATTGATGTTGATGGCCTTCGGGCGACCCCCTTCCCCGCACGCGAAGGAGCGGACAAGCTCGGCGATTTCCCGGTCGATGGCGGGAAGGGCAGGGGTCAGCCGGTTGTAGCGGCCGCGCTTCAATATGCCCGATCGTTCCAGCAGCCGTTCCGCATGCTCGTCGCTGTCGACGATCCGGCATTGCGCGTCGAGCGTCAGCCAGCCGAAATTCAGGTTGCGTATCGCCCGCGACGTCACGGCGGAGCGGAAGCGTTCCCGTTCCAGCGCGACGAAGCTGCGCAGCGCGATGCGGACATGGGGCGCCAGCACCGCGAGGCGCGCGGCGATGGCGGCGCTGAAATCCCGGTCGGAGGCGATGCTGAGCCAGGCGGTGACGCCGTTCGGTTCGGTAATGCGCATGGTGCGCAGATAGCGCATGCCCGACGGCACCAGCAGTTCCTCGTAAAACGCCTGCTGCGTCGCATTGTCGGGGTCAAGCAATTCTGTCAGCGCATAAACCCTGCCTTCGCGCATCTGCCGATGGGGCAGGGGATCGCGCTCGAATTTTTCGAAGAAAAGCTGCCGCAGATGTTCCGGCGGGCGCTTTCCGGCGTAGAGCTCGACGAAGCTGTTCTGGTCGTCGATCGGGCGGAAAATAAGGGTTGCGTAGGATGCGCCGGTCCTTGCACGGAGCTTTTCGAGGAAGCTCTGCCACAAGGGCTGCTCGAACATGCCTTCGTAAAGGGAGGTCAGGAGGTCGCCGTCGTCCAGTCGCATGCGGCTGATATACATACTCCCATATGGGAGTTCCAGCCCTGTCGGCCTTCTGTCATCCCCGCCGCAAGAAAAATGGAAGAGACGATGGCAGACGCGAAAACACTTACCCATCTTGAGCGCCTGGAGGCCGAGAGCATTCACATCATGCGCGAGGTCGTGGCGGAGGCCGAGCGTCCCGTTATGCTCTACAGCGTGGGCAAGGACAGCGCGGTGATGCTGCATCTGGCGCGCAAGGCCTTCTATCCCTCGCCGCCGCCCTTTCCGCTGCTCCATGTCGACACGACGTGGAAATTCCGCGCGATGTACGAGTTGCGCGACCGGATGGCGAAGGAAAGCGGCATGGAGCTGCTGGTCTATCACAACCCGGAGGCGCAGGAGCGGGGGATCAACCCGTTCGACCATGGCGCGCTGCACACCGACATGTGGAAGACCGAGGGGCTGAAGCAGGCGCTCGACCTCTACGGCTTCGACGCGGCGTTCGGCGGCGCGCGGCGCGACGAGGAAAAGAGCCGGGCGAAGGAGCGCATCTTCTCGTTCCGCACCGCGTCCCATGGCTGGGACCCGAAGAACCAGCGGCCGGAGCTGTGGAACCTCTATAATGCGAAGAAGAACAAGGGCGAGAGCATCCGCATCTTCCCGATCAGCAACTGGACCGAGCTCGACATCTGGCAATATATCCAGCTCAACGACGTGCCGATCGTGCCGCTCTATTTCGCGGAGGAACGCCCGACGGTGGAGCGCGATGGCATGCTGCTGATGGTCGATGACGAGCGCTTCCCGCTGAAGCCCGGCGAGGAGCCGGTGATGCGCTCGATCCGCTTCCGCACGCTGGGCTGCTATCCGCTGACCGGCGCGGTGGAGAGCAAGGCGAGCACTCTTTCCGAGGTCATTCAGGAAACGCTGCTGACCACCACCTCCGAACGGCAGGGCCGCGCGATCGACAAGGACGCGGGCGGCGCGGGCATGGAGAAGAAGAAGCAGGAAGGGTATTTCTGATGGTGGCGCCGGGCCGGGTTTTCACGCGGAGACGCGGAGTGCACGCGCCCGTGGCGAAGCCACGCTGTCAGACAGGCAGCTTCCCCGGACGCAAGGTCGGAGTGGATCGGGGGGCCTTCGGCCCGTTCCACCTTCTCCGCGCCTCCGCGTCTCCGCGCGAACCGATAATCACAGCCCTGCCCGCAGGGAAGGATCAAGCCAATGACTGATGTCACCGACGAACCCATTTACAAGACCGACGCGCTGATCGCGGAGGATATCGACCGTTATCTCGACGTGCACCAGCACAAGTCGATGCTGCGCTTCATCACCTGCGGCAGCGTGGACGACGGCAAGTCGACGCTGATCGGCCGGCTGCTCTACGACAGCAAGATGATCTTCGAGGATCAGCTGGCCGCGCTGGAAGCGGACAGCAAGCGCGTGGGCACGCAGGGACAGGAGATCGATTTCGCGCTGCTGGTCGATGGCCTCGCCGCCGAGCGCGAGCAGGGGATCACCATCGACGTCGCCTATCGCTTCTTCACCACGGAAAAGCGCAAGTTCATCGTCGCCGACACGCCGGGGCACGAGCAATATACCCGCAACATGGTGACGGGCGCGTCCACCGCCGATCTGGCGGTGATCCTCGTCGACGCGCGCAAGGGCATCCTCACCCAGACGCGGCGGCACAGCTATCTCTGCCATCTGCTGGGCATCCGCAACATCGTGCTGGCGGTGAACAAGATGGATCTGGTCGGCTACGACCAGGCGGTGTTCAACCGCATCGTGATGACCTATCGCGCCTTCGCCAGCGAGATCGGCATCACCCATTTCCTCGCCATCCCGATTTCCGGCTTCAAGGGCGACAATATCACCGGGCCTTCCGACAATACGCCGTGGTATAAAGGTCCCTCGCTGATCGAGCATCTGGAGACGGTCGAGGTCGATCAGGCCGCGGACCGGGCCAGGCCCTTCCGCATGCCGGTGCAATGGGTCAACCGCCCCAATCTCGACTTCCGGGGCTTTTCCGGGCTGATCGCGACCGGCACGGTGAAGCCGGGCGACGCGATCCGCGTGCTGCCTTCGGGCAAGACCAGCACGATCAGCCGCATCGTCACGCTGGATGGCGATCTGGACGAGGCCGTCGCGGGCCAGTCGGTGACCTTGTGCTTCGCCGACGAGATCGACTGCTCGCGCGGCGACGTGATCGCGATCGCCGACAGTCCGCCGCAGGCCGCCGACCAGTTCGAGGCGACCATCGTGTGGATGGCCGACGAGGAGATGCTGCCGGGCCGTTCCTATTGGCTGAAGATCGGCACGCAGACCGTGTCGGCGAGCGTGCAGGCGCCCAAATATCAGGTCAACGTCAACACGATGGAGCATCTGGCGGCCAAGACGCTGGACTTGAACGCGATCGGCGTCGCCAACCTGTCGACCGACAAGCCGGTGGTGTTCGAGCCCTATGCCGACAATCGCGCGCTGGGCGGCTTCATCCTGATCGACAAGATCAGCAATGCGACCGTCGCGGCGGGCATGCTGCACTTCTCGCTTCGCCGCGCGCAGAATGTGCACTGGCAGCCGACCGACATCGGCCGCGAGCATCATGCCGCGCTCAAGAACCAGCAGCCCGCTGTGCTGTGGTTCACCGGGCTGTCGGGCGCGGGCAAATCCACCATCGCCAATCTGGTGGAAAAGAAGCTGGCGCGGATGAACCGGCACACCTTCCTGCTCGACGGCGACAATGTGCGCCACGGCCTCAACCGCGACCTCGGCTTCACCGACGCCGACCGGGTGGAGAATATCCGCCGCGTCGGCGAGGTGGCGAAGCTGATGACCGATGCGGGGCTGATCGTCATCACCGCCTTCATCTCGCCCTTCCGCTCGGAGCGGGACATGGTGCGGCAGATGATGCGGCCGGGCGAGTTCGTCGAAATCTTCATCGACACGCCGCTGGCCGAGGCCGAGGCGCGCGACGTCAAGGGCCTGTACAAGAAGGCGCGGGCCGGGGAACTGAAGAACTTCACCGGCATCGACAGCCCCTATGAGGCGCCGGAGAACCCGGAGATCCGCATCGACACCACCGGCATGAGCGCCGAGGAAGCCGCCGAGGCGATCGTCGCGAGGCTGATCCCTTGAGCGGGGCGGCCTTGAGTGGGGACGCGTTCGATCCCGCCGCGCTGACCGATGCGGAACTGGCCGCCCATCTGGCGCATCATGCCGGGCGCATCCTGCTCGCGGTGCGGGAGGCGGGCGTGTTTGCGGAAAAGTCGCTCGGCAAGGCGGGAGACCAGACCGCCAACCAGTTCCTCGTCCACGCGCTGCGCGAATTGCGGCCCGACGACGGCCTTCTTTCCGAGGAGAGCAAGGACACGCCCGCGCGCCTGGCCAAGCGCCGGGTATGGATCGTCGATCCGGTCGACGGCACGCGCGAATATGGGGAGGGGCGACCCGACTGGGCGGTGCATGTCGGTCTTGCGATCGACGGCGTGCCCGTCCTCGGCGCGGTGGCGCTGCCGGGGCTGGACGCGGACGGCACGGGCGGCGGCGCGGTGCTGCGCTCCGACCGGGTTGCGCCGCTGCCGCCCGCCGGAACGCCGCCGCGCATGGTGGTGAGCCGCACCCGCCCCGCCGCCGAGGCGCTGGCGGTCGCGGGCAAGCTCGGCGCGAAGCTTGTCCCCATGGGCTCGGCCGGCGCCAAGGCGATGGCGATCCTGCGCGGAGAGGCCGATATCTACCTCCATTCCGGCGGCCAGTATGAATGGGACAGCTGCGCGCCCGCCGCCGTCGCCCTTGCCCACGGCCTCCACGCCTCCCGCATCGACGGCTCGCCGCTCGTCTACAACCAGCGCGACGTCTCGATGCCGGACCTGCTCATCTGCCGCAAGGAACATGCCGGCCCCATCCTCGATCTCCTCGCGGAGATTGCCGCCTGATGGATTTCCTGCATCCGGTTTGCGGGTTCATCGTCGGGATCATGGTGGGATTGACCGGGGTAGGGGGCGGATCGCTGATGGCGCCGCTGATGATCCTGCTGCTGGGCGTCGCGCCGACGACGGCGGTGGGAACGGATCTCTGGTTCGCCGGCATCACCAAGATGGTCGGCGGCACGGTGCATCACGGGCAGGGGCATGCCGACTGGCAGATCGTCCGCCGCCTCTGTATCGGCAGTCTGCCCGCGGTCGGGCTGACGCTCTATTATCTGTCCTCGTCCCACATGCCGCAGGTGAAGGGCGGCCTGATCGTGCAGGTGCTGGGCGGCATATTGATCGTCACCGCCGCCGTCACCCTGATGCAGAAGAGGGTGCGCGACGTGGCGCTGTGCCTGGAAGGCGCGCATATTGCGTTCCTGCGGCGCATCCTGCCCGCGATGACGGTGCTGGCCGGGGTGGTTCTCGGCGCGGTGGTGACGCTGACCTCCGTGGGCGCGGGCGCGCTGGGGGCGACGATGCTGGTGATGCTCTACCCGCTACGCATGACGCCGGGGAAGGTGGTCGGCACCGATATCGTCCATGCCGTGCCGCTGACGTTGCTGGCCGGGTTGGGTCATTTCTGGATGGGCCATGTCGACCTGATGCTGCTGGGCTCGCTGCTGCTCGGCTCGATTCCGGGCATCGTCATCGGTTCCCGCCTTACCGGCATGATTAACCCCGCTTATTTGCGCACCGCGCTGGCCGCGATGCTGCTTTTGTCGGGCATCCGCCTGCTGGGTTGAGCGCGCCCGCGCGAACTCGCCAATTGCGAGTCATTCTCATGGGCCCACCCCCTTGCTTCGCATGTGCAGCGGGCCTAAAGCGCCCCGGTAAACACCCACACTCGTGTCGCAGGGGATGAACTTGGTCGACCTCGCCCAATATCTGCCGATCCTCCTATTTCTGGCCATCGCGCTGATCCTGTCCAGCGCCTTCGTGTTCCTGCCGATGATCGTCGGCCGCCTGACCGGGGCGCACAAGCCGGATCCGGAAAAGCTCAGCGAATATGAATGCGGCTTTCCGGCGTTCGAGGATCCCCGCAACCAGTTCGACGTTCGATTCTATCTGGTCGCGATTCTCTTCATCATCTTCGATCTGGAGGCGGCGTTCCTGTTCCCCTGGGCGGTCAGCCTGGAACAGATCGGCTGGACCGGGTGGGCGACGATGATGGTGTTTATCGGCGAGCTTGTCCTCGGCCTCATCTATGCGTGGAAGAAGGGAGCACTGGATTGGGAGTAGAGCTAGAGCGGCCCGCGACCGGCCGGGTGCCCGCGCCCGGTACGCAGCCCGACCCCGACTTTTTCAAATCCCTTTCCGACGAGGTGGGCAACAAGGGCTTCCTTGTCACCTCGACGGAAGAGCTGTTCCAGTGGGCCCGCACCGGCTCGCTGTGGTGGATGACCTTCGGCCTCGCCTGCTGCGCGGTCGAGATGATCCATGTGAACATGCCCCGCTACGACATGGAGCGCTTCGGCGCCGCCCCGCGCGCGTCCCCGCGCCAGAGCGACGTGATGATCGTCGCGGGCACGCTGTGCAACAAGATGGCCCCGGCGCTGCGCAAGGTCTACGACCAGATGAGCGAGCCCAAATATGTCATCTCGATGGGCAGCTGCGCCAATGGCGGCGGCTATTATCATTACAGCTACAGTGTCGTGCGCGGCTGCGACCGGGTGGTGCCGGTCGACATCTACGTGCCGGGCTGCCCCCCGACCGCCGAGGCGCTGCTCTACGGCGTGATGCAGTTGCAGCGGAAGATCCGCCGCATCGGCACGGTCGAGCGGTAAGGAGGACGCGTCATGGGTCATAATGCTCCTGCCGTCGTCAATCCCGAAGGCATCGCGGACGAACTGCGCGCGCTGGTCGGCGCCGATCTGCTCGCGCTGGTCGAGGCGCATGACGAGATCACGCTGGTGGTCGCGCGCGAGTCGATCGAGCGGGTGATGGTGAAGCTGCGCGACGAAGCCGCCTATCAGCAGCTGATGGAGATCGCCGGCGTCGATTATCTCGACCGCGCGGAGCGGTTCGAGGTCGTCTATCATCTCCTCTCGGTCACGCGGAACCATCGTGTGCGGGTGAAGGTCAGCACCGACGAGGCGACCCCGGTGCCGTCCGTCACCGCGATCTGGCCGGTCGCGGGCTGGCTGGAGCGCGAGGTGTACGACATGTACGGCGTCATCTTCTCCGGCAACGAAGACCTGCGCCGCATCCTCACCGATTACGGCTTTTCCGGCTATCCGCAGCGCAAGGACTTCCCGCTCACCGGCTATGTCGAACTGCGCTATTCGGAAGAGGACAAGCGCGTCGTCTACGAGCCGGTGAAGCTGGCGCAGGATTTCCGCAATTTCGACTTCATGAGCCCGTGGGAAGGCGCGCAATATGTGCTTCCGGGCGACGAAAAGGCTTCGGAGAACGCCTCGGAGAAAAAGGCATGAGCGCCGAGACTCTTGAACAGGCCGGAAAGGCCGCCGCGAGCGGCAAGCGCACGGTGACGGTCGGCAACGGCGCGGGTTCCGACATTGACGGCATCGAGAATTATACCGTCAATTTCGGCCCGCAGCATCCCGCCGCGCACGGCGTGTTGCGCCTCGTCATGGAAATGGACGGCGAGATCGTCGAGCGCTGCGACCCGCATATCGGCCTGCTGCATCGCGGCACCGAAAAGCTGATCGAGCACAAGACCTATTTGCAGGCGCTCCCCTATTTCGACCGGCTCGACTATTGCTCGCCGCTCGGCATGGAGCACAGCTATGTGCTGGCGATCGAGAAGCTGCTGAACCTCGAAGTGCCGCTGCGCGCGCAATATCTGCGCGTGTTCTTCGCGGAGCTGACGCGCATCTGCAACCACATGCTGAACCTCGGCAGCCACGTGATGGACGTCGGCGCGATGACGCCGAACCTGTGGCTGTTCGAAATCCGCGAGGATTGCCTCAACTTCTTCGAGCGCGCGTCCGGCGCGCGCATGCACAGCGCCTGGTTCCGGCCCGGCGGCGTCCATCAGGACGTGCCGCTCAAGCTGCTGACCGACATCGGCGAATGGCTCGACACCCGCCTGCCGCGCCTGTTCGAGGATGCGATCAGCCTCGTCGCCGACAACCGCATCTTCAAGCAGCGCAATGTCGACATCGCCGTGGTGTCGAAGGAAGACGCGCTGCGCTGGGGCTTTTCCGGCCCGATGATCCGCGGCTCCGGCATCGCCTGGGATATCCGCAAGGCGCAACCTTATGACGTCTACGACCGGATGGAATTCGACGTTCCGGTCGGCACCAATTACGACTGCTACGACCGCTTCATGGTCCGCGTCGAAGAGGTGCGCCAGTCCGCCCGCATCATGAAGCAATGCCTTCAGCAGATGCCGGAAGGGCCGATCGCCTCGCTCGACCGCAAGGTGGTGCCGCCCAAGCGCGCCGAGATGAAGAGCAGCATGGAAGCGCTCATCCATCACTTCAAGCTCTACACCGAGGGCTTCCACGTTCCGGCGGGCGAAGTCTATGTCGCCACCGAGAGCCCGAAGGGCGAGTTCGGCGTCTATCTGGTCAGCGACGGCAGCAACAAGCCCTATCGCTGCAAGATCCGCCCGACCGCCTTTTCCCACCTTCAGGCGATGGATTTCCTGATGAAGGGCCACATGCTGGCGGACGTCACCGCCGTGCTGGGCGCCATGGATATCGTGTTCGGGGAGTGCGACCGATGAGCGCAGCAGATCGTCTGGCGACGGCGGAGGCGATGATCGCCGCCTATAACGCGCAGGACGCCGACAAATATGTGACCTACATGACCGACGACGCCTGCGAGGCGGGCTATCGCGGTGCGGTGGTGCGCGAGGGCAAGGAAGGCACGCGCGCGGGGCTGAACGCGATGTTCGCCGATTTTCCCGAAAACCGCGTCGAGATCGTCGGCCGCCATGCGTTCCCCGATTATGTCGTGCTGCATGAGCGGGTCACGCGCGGCGTGAAGAAGGGCGATAGCGAGCCGACGCCGGGCTTCGACGTGATCGCCGTCTATAGTTTCGAGGGCGAGAAGGTTTCTCGCGTGGAGTTCATTCGCTGATGGCTGACGCACCGCAAATTCCCGATGAAGCCGAGGTCCGCGCCCGCTGGGGCGGGTTCCAGTGGACGCCGGAAAATGCCGAGCAGGCGAAGAAGGTGATCGCCCGCTATCCCGAAGGGCGCCAGCAGTCGGCGGTGATGCCGCTGCTCGACCTCGCCCAGCGGCAGGTCGGCGCGGAAACGCAGACCCAGGGCTGGCTGCCGGTGCCGGTGATCGAATATGTCGCCGACCAGCTCGACATGCCCTATATGCGCGCCTACGAGGTCGCGACCTTCTACACCATGTACAATCTGGCGCCGGTCGGCCGCTATCATGTGCAGGTCTGCGGCACCACGCCCTGCATGCTGCGCGGGTCGGACGATGTGCTGGCCGCATGCCGGAACAAGGGGCTGGTCAAGGGCCACACCACGCCCGACGGCCTCTTCACGCTGACCGAGGTGGAGTGCCTCGGCGCCTGCACCAACGCGCCGATGGTGCAGATCAACGACGATAATTTCGAAGACCTGACCTATGACAGCATGACCGCGATCCTTGAGGATCTGGCGTCGGGCAAGCAGCCCAGGGTCGGGCCGCAGATCGACCGGCAGACCAGCTGCCCCGAAGGCGGGCCGACCACGCTCAAGGAAATGGTCAGCGAAAATCACGATTACAGGGGGCAGTGGTAATGAGCGACGCACCCGCACCGGCCCCGGCTCCGTTCGTAGGGCCGCTGGACGACAAGGACCGCATCTTCACCAACCTCTACGGCTTCCAGGACTGGGGCATAGACGCGGCGATGAAGCGCGGCGACTGGGACAACACCAAGGCGCTGCTGGAGAAGGGCCAGGACGCGATCATCGAGGAGATGAAGGCGTCGGGCCTGCGCGGGCGTGGCGGCGCGGGCTTCCCGACCGGCATGAAGTGGAGCTTCATGCCCAAGGAAAGCAAGGACGGCCGCCCCAGCTTCCTCGTCATCAACGCCGACGAATCAGAGCCCGGTTCGTGCAAGGACCGCGAGATCATCCGCCACGATCCGCACAAGCTGATCGAGGGCGCGCTGGTCGCCGGCTTCGCGATGCGCGCACGCGCCGCCTATATCTATATTCGCGGCGAGTTCATCTATGAGGCGAAGGTGCTCTTCGCCGCCGTCGAGCAGGCCTATGAAAAGGGCTTCATCGGCAAGAACGCCTGCGGCTCCGGCTATGATTTCGACGTGTTCGTCCATCGCGGCGCGGGCGCCTATATCTGCGGCGAGGAAACCGCGCAGATCGAGAGCATCGAGGGCAAGAAGGGCCAGCCGCGCCTGAAGCCGCCTTTCCCGGCGGGCGCGGGCCTCTATGGCTGCCCGACCACGGTGAACAATGTGGAATCGATCGCCGTCGCGCCGACCATCCTGCGCCGGGGGGCGTCGTGGTTCTCCAGCTTCGGGCGGGAGAACAACAAGGGCACCAAGCTGTTCCAGATCAGCGGACATGTGAACAAGCCCGCCGTGGTCGAGGAAAGCATGGGCATTCCCTTCCGCGAACTGATCGATCGCCATTGCGGCGGCATTCGCGGCGGCTGGGACAATCTGCTCGCGGTCATTCCGGGCGGCTCCTCGGTGCCGCTGGTCCCCGCCGAGCAGATCATGGACGCGCCGATGGACTTTGACGGCCTGCGCGCCCTTGGCTCCGGCCTCGGCACGGCGGCGGTCATCGTGATGGACAAGTCCACCGATATCGTCCGCGCGATCAGCCGCATCAGCTATTTCTACAAGCATGAAAGCTGCGGCCAGTGCACGCCCTGCCGCGAAGGCACGGGCTGGATGTGGCGCGTGATGGAACGTCTGCGCACCGGCGACGCCGATCCTTCGGAAATCGACATGCTGTTCGAGGTGACGAAGCAGGTCGAGGGGCACACCATCTGCGCGCTGGGCGACGCGGCGGCCTGGCCGATCCAGGGCCTGATCCGCCATTTCCGCCCGGAAATCGAGCGGCGGATCGCGGAAAACAGGGGCGGCGCACCGATAATGGAGGCTGCGGAATAATATGCCTAAGGTTACAGTCGACGGCGTGGAAATCGAGGTCCCGGCGGGCGCCACCGTTCTTCAGGCGTGCGAGCTGGCGGGCAAGGAGATTCCGCGCTTCTGCTATCATGAGCGGCTCTCCATCGCCGGCAATTGCCGCATGTGCCTGGTCGAGGTGAAGCCGGGGCCGCCCAAGCCGCAGGCGAGCTGCGCGCTTCCGGCCGCCGACGGGCAGGAAATCCGCACCGACAGCGAGATGGTGAAGAAGGCGCGCGAAGGCGTGATGGAATTTCTTCTCATCAACCATCCGCTCGACTGCCCGATCTGCGATCAGGGCGGCGAATGCGATTTGCAGGACCAGTCGGTCGCCTATGGCCGGGGCGGCAGCCGCTTTCACGAGAACAAGCGCGCCGTCACCGAGAAATATATGGGTCCCATCGTCAAGACGGTGATGACCCGCTGCATCCAGTGCACCCGCTGCGTGCGCTTCGCCGAGGAAGTCGCGGGCGTGCCGGAAATCGGCGCGATCTATCGCGGCGAGAACATGCAGATCACCACCTATCTGGAACATGCCGCGCAGAGCGAGCTTTCCGGCAATGTGGTCGACCTCTGCCCGGTCGGCGCGCTGACCTCGCGCCCCTATGCGTTCGAGGCGCGGCCGTGGGAGCTGAAAAAGACCTTCGCCATCGACGTGATGGATGCGCTCGGCACCAATATCCGGCTCGACAGCCGGGGCCGCCAGGTGCTGCGCGTGCTGCCGCGCGTCAACGACGACGTGAACGAGGAATGGGCGAGCGACAAGACCCGCCATCATGTCGACGCGCTGGTGCGCAAGCGGCTGGACAAGCCCTATGTGCGGCGCGACGGCAAGCTGGTTCCGGTGAGCTGGGACGAGGCGTTCGCCGCCGTCGCCGAGGCGGCCGGGAAGGCGGGCAGTTCGGTCGCGGCGGTCGCGGGCGACCTGCTCGATTGCGAGACAATGTATGCGGCGCGCGAACTGGTGCGCGCGCTCGGCGGGACGATGCTCGAAGGGCGGCAGACCGGCCTTGCCTATGACGTGTCGAACCTCGCCGCGGTGAATTTCAACAGCACCATCGCGGGGGTCGAGACGGCGGACGTCATCCTGCTGGTCGGCACCAACCTGCGCTGGGAAGCGCCGCTGGTGAACACCCGCGTGCGCAAGGCGATCAAGAAGGGCGCGAAGGTCTATGCCGTCGGCCCGGAAACCGACCTTACGTACAAGGCGGAATGGCTGGGCAATGACGCGTCGCTGCTCGGCAAGCTGCCGGACGCGGTGGTCGAGGCGTTCAAGGGCGCACAGCGTCCGCTGGTGATCGTCGGCGGCGGCGTGCTGGCCAAGGATGGCGCGCATGGCGACACGCTGGCGCTGGTCGAGACGCTCGGCCTCATCAAGGACGGCTGGAACGGCTATAATGTGCTGCATTTCGCGGCGGCGCGCATGGGCGGGCTGATGCTCGGCTTCGCGACCGACGGCGGCATCAGGGCGATGGCGGCTGCTGCGCCGAAGCTGCTCTTCTCGCTGGGCGCGGACGAGGTCGATTATTCGGCCTTCGCGGGCAGCTTCAAGGTCTATGTCGGCCATCATGGCGACAAGGGCGCGCATGTGGCGGACGTGATCCTGCCCGGCGCGAGCTATGCCGAGAAGGCGGGAACCTATGTGAACCTCGAAGGCCGGGTGCAGCGGGGCGAGAAGGCGGTGTTCGCGCCCGGTGACGCGCGCGAGGACTGGTCGATCTTCCGCGCCCTTTCCCAGGTGCTCGGCAAGACGCTGCCGTTCGACAGCTTCGAGCAGCTGCGCGCGCGGATGTTCGCCGATGTCCCGGCGCTGGCGAGCGAGGGGCTGGTCGCCTGTGACTGGGCGCCGCCGAGCCTGCCGACCGGCGCTTCGGGCGAATTTTCCTATCCGATCAAGGATTTCTACCTCACCAACAGCATTTGCCGCGCCAGCCCGACGATGCAGCGCTGCTCGGCCGAACTGCTCCATGGTGAAGAGTTTGCGGAGGCCGCGGAATGACCGCCTTCTTCCAGTCCCTCGGCCTTCCGTTCGAAGGCGCATGGCTGCTGTCGACCATCATCGGCATCTTGCTGATCGCGCTGCCGCTGATGCTGGCCGTCGCGATGATCATCTATGTCGACCGCAAGATCTGGGCGGCGATGGCGCTGCGGCGCGGTCCGAACGTGGTCGGCCCCTTCGGCCTGCTGCAAAGCTTCGCCGACGGCGCGAAGGTCTTTTTGCAGGAAACCATCATCCCCGCCGCCGCCAACAAGGGCCTGTTCCTGCTGGCGCCGATCATCACCTTTTCCGTGGCGCTGCTGTCCTGGGCGGTGCTGCCGTTCCAGGCGGGGGTGGTGCTGGCGGACATCAATGTCGGCCTGCTCTACATCCTCGCGATCAGCTCGTTGGGCGTCTATGGCGTGGTGCTGGCGGGCTGGGCGTCCAACTCCAAATATCCGTTCTTCTCCGCGATGCGCGCCAGCGCGCAGATGATCTCCTATGAAGTCTCGATCGGCTTCATCCTGATCTCGGTCGTGCTGTGGGCGGGCAGCTTCAACCTCGGCACCATCGTCGAGAGCCAGAAGGGCTATTACGGCTTTTTGAACGGCAACGGCTTCAACCCGCTGCTCTTCCCGATGGCGATCATGTTCCTGATCTCGGCGCTGGCGGAAACCGCGCGCGCGCCGTTCGACCTGACCGAGGCGGAATCGGAACTGGTCGCGGGCTATCAGACCGAATATTCGTCCATGGCCTTCGCGCTGTTCTGGCTGGGCGAATATGCGAACGTCATCCTGATGTGCGCGCTCA
>Ga0180222_1001305_pt1 | contig 26960 bp, 23 predicted proteins | sample eDN5th37CKraftOP_FD_151336 | JGI IMG/M metagenome (GOLD analysis project Ga0180222, IMG submission 151336) | Enriched Organic Plus compost microbial communities from Emeryville, California, USA - eDNA 5th pass 37_C Kraft OP (version 2) (version 2) ...
GATTCGGCGTCTGGTGGTAGTCGCCCGATCTTTCAGTTCCTGGCACCGCCGGGTTTGAAACGCGTGCGGTCCGGGGAAGCAGTCCGAACTACCTTGAGAAAGTCCAACCTAGATTGAGACGTGACAGGTGGTGTCGATTCCAGACCTAGACCGGACTGATTGGCGCGGAAGCAGACTAGTCCGGACCGATGATTGCATGAGGTTTTGCCGACTTCCCGGGGTCTGCTTTCCAGACCTACTCCAGACAATGCGTGCAGAAAAGCCCAGGTCCAGAGGGATCTGAGCCAACCGGAATGTCGCTCGCGGGCAGTAGGGTGTGACTCACTGCTCTCGCAGCCTTGCAAGCCGCCCGCGGCGAAGCGGAACTCGGTGTCGGGCTTGTAACCAAACCTAGGAGGGAACGGGATTGGCGGGTCCAGCAGAGGAGTCGGACTTCCCGTTCGACGACGAGACAGTTCAAGCATCGATAGCCCTTCTGAATCGGATCTCCGCGGGAGTGGGCGAGCCCGGCAATATCGCCGAGAAATGCCATAGCGATGATGCCTTCAAAGCTCTCCCGCCGCACATTCAGAGCGCGTTGACGACGGCATTCGGCTACGAGTTGGAGGATGCGGATGCCGCGGGCGGCCGCGTTCGACTGGCGCCAGAGTCGGAGAGCGACGGCTTTTGGCAGGTGCGTCCATACATGGGCACTCCGGACTCGATGAGACGCTTCTGGCATCGCCTTGAGTCGGAAGCCGAGTCCCCCATCGCTCGCGCGCAACTCAGCGATCTTGTCCTCTCGACCCGGCTGGACCCGTCCCCCGACCGGGCTGAACTTACCGTGGGCATGTATCTTCGAGTGGCCGAGGCTGAGGGCACTGACTCGCTCTATGCCGCAATGGCAGTGCTACGTGCCTATGAAATCGTGCAGAGCCGAGGAATGGCCGGCGTTGACGCCATCTGGGATGTTGGCATCAACCTACTTCACCGCCATCTCAACGGTGACACACCCGCTGGGGGCCCTGCACGTCTGGTGTGGAGGCTGGCCGGTGCGCCGTCGGCGCTGACAGACGAACATCGGTCGGAGTTCTTGCGTCTCTTGGACCTCGCCGAAGCGCGGTACTCTCACGCCGACGCGGCGGACTGGATAGCGGATGCTCGTCGCCGCGTAGCTCGTGATGATGGCGAGAGGCTGGCGGCGACCGAAGCGCAAGTGTCTCGTTACCTCGGAGCGGCAGCCGCGTCCAAGGGCATGGTGAAGATGCATTGGGCAACCCGAGCGGCCGAGCTTGCGCGCACGTACGGAGCAATGGCGGCCTACGAGCAGGCAGTCCGGGTGATGCAGTCGATCCCGGTTGAGTCGATGGGATGGCGAGAGACGGAGTTTTCGATTCCCGTCCCGAAAGCTGCGATAAGGGTCTACCTACGACGAGTCGCGAAATCTGATGGTTGGCGCCAGGCCATCTCCGTGTTCCTCGCATCCCCGTCACCGGCCGGTTCATATGAGTCGAACAAGCGGTCTGCCCTTGCAGCAGCGAAGGGAAGCATCCGAGCTGTCGTGTCGACGACCTTGTTCGGGCCACACGGGCTTCCAGAGCGGACAGATCCGGACTTCAAAGAGGGTGAGCTCGTTAGAACCGAGCAGTTCACCGTCGGCGTGCAGGGCATTCTCCTAGCAGAGGAGTTACGGGAGATACGCCGAAGGTTTGGAGTCATTGCGAACGCGGATATCACTGCACTCCTGGTCGAGCGCTACGGTAGCGATCCGCAACTGGCCCATGACTATTCACAGGCGCTGGGCCTCTTCTGGAGCGAACGCTATTCCGATGCCTCTCGGCTGCTCATCCCGCTGATCGAGGCCGGAATGAGAGGGCTCTTGCTCAGGCTGGACCAAGCGCTTTACCGGCTTGAGCGCGGGGCGTCGCCAGGGCGCTATCCCGCCATGGATGCCTACCTCGACAGGCTCGCTGCGCTGGGACTCGATCCGGATTGGGAACGCGCCCTTCGCGTCGTCTTGCTCTTTCCAGGAATGAATCTGCGAAACATGGCGGCTCACGGGTTCAGGTTTGAGTTCAGCGCTAGCGAGGCCGCTGTGCTGATGAGGCTGGCGGGACTGTTTATTGCGATGCCGGCCGTCGGCGACGCCCGAGAGGCGCAGGCAAGCCTTGAGCGCCCGCTGTCTCCGGCGCGACGGCGCCTACGGCGGCGCCTGGGCTGGGTGTGGCGATAGCGTCGCGCCTGAGACGGAGATGGCCGAATGTGGTGTACCTGGCGTTGCGCCAGCACGATGATCCGGTCACGGGCAGGAGCGGGAATGGAATATCTACGTCGTCCGGGAGAGGGGGGCCCGGGGTTTTGCTATGAGTCCGATCCTGATCTCTTTCGTGGAGCGACATCACTTGTCGACGGTCCGCTATTGATCGGGCTTGATTCCAACATCATTTATGACTTTGAGGCGCATGGCTTACAGATCCTCGAGCAGACCGAGACGGAAGGCATCGACGAACTACGCCGACGGGAGTTGGATGCGCTCGGCGAACTGATCAATCTATGGCTCGTGCGGGACATTCGCTTCATCGTGGTACCGAGGATCCGAGGTGACTTCCGCAAGCTGCCTTCCCCTAGTCGACAAGTGGAGCGAGAAAGGCTTTTGCGCAGAATCGAGCAGGCCCTGACGTTTCAGTTAGATGATTGGGGGAGAGAGGCCGAGCGATTCGGCGGTGATCGCCCTCTTCCCCCCGGAACTGAGAGGGCGCTCGCCAAAGTGTCTTCGCTGGACGCCCTGATGCTCCGATCGGCCTGGAACAGTGGTGTAGACGTCTTTCTAACACGTGATCACAAGGTGCACACGATCGAAGCTTCGCTCCCGGCGCCCTTTCCTATGATCCTGTCCCCGTCGCAGTTGGTTAGCCGGATCCATAAGATGCGGGGGGACCTCTTTTCTTTGGGGCAGATCGCGCATGACGGATGTACTTGGCGCGACTCCTTTCCTATGGGGGACACCGGGAAGTGGGTCCCGCTCCTTGAGGCTCTCGGCCTGGGGATAGAGCGAAGCACTTCGCTGCCTGCAGTCGAGCGTCGGCGTCGACAGGGCCAATGACGGCTGCCTGGCTGGCGCTTCGATAACGTGATCGCGTGCGCGCCCGCAACCTAAGCGACCTGTATCGAGCATCCGTCATCACGGCTCGCGCGTTCGGAAAGACCGCGCTTCGTGCTGTCCTCGTGTGGCCGATCTTGTTTCTTGGGATGTTGGGAAGCTGGCCGTTCGGTCGGGTGTACCTAAGCCCTGAGAGGGACGGCACCGTGACGATTCGACCGCGGGGGTGGAGAAGCCTTACGACGGGTGCGGTGTGGCTCGTTTTGGTCTGTGTTGCTACCGGCATTATCGGCGTGGTCACTCTGGCCGCCGGCGAGGTTGGACGCGTCGCGCTCCTGGTGCTCCGCGGAGTTGGGTCGATCATTGCGGCGTGGATATTTTTGGCTCTGATCGTTCTAGTGATTGGCGCTCGCAACAGGCGCGGTGTCTCATTCAAGGAGGTCGGCCCGGAGACACCGAGGGGCGTGCGATACAGCGTGACAGCGCTGGCGCAGTTGCCCGGTACGTCGTTCAGCGCACTGGACACTGCGCAAGTCGCGATTTCAGAGCTTCCCGAGGCTTCGGTCGCTGTCGCATGCGCGGCGAATGAACGCTTAAAGCGCGTCTATGTCGAGCGAGGTGGATTCACTGCAGGCGATGGTCTGCGGATATACATGGTTGTCCGGCACGGCGAAGACCCAAGAGCCACGCGCCGCAGGACCCAATAGAAGCAACTCGGTGTAGCCCCGATGTTTCGATGTCGCGGTTCAAAGCTGCACGGGTACCGAAGCGATTACTAGCGGGAGCGGAATGATGCCTGATCTGTCACGAGGCGCGATCAGTCCAGTCCGCGCAGGTGTTTCTGCTCTGCGAGGTACTCCTCGTCGCTGATGGCCGACAAGCGGTCGCGCTCCTGTTCGAGAGTGCGAAGCTTCTGCGCGAACCGAGCCTTCGCGATTTCCCAACTCTTCGCATTAGCCAAGTTCTCCTGCGCAATGTCGTTGAACCCGCGGTTGGCCGCATCTTTCGCCTGCGTCATACCGACTTTGTAGTTCCCGTCCGCGGTAGTGACCTCGATGCGGAGCTTCATGATCTCGTCCTCGATCTCACTCAACCGTTCATTGCGCGTGGACAACGAGGCCAAGAGGCTCGTTCGCCTCTCCGTGAGGGCAAGCTCGGCGGCCGCCTGCCGTGCGTAACGCTCCTGGTCGGCCTTCGCGCTAGCCTGGGCGACTGACTCTGCAGTTTCCAGCTTCCTTGACCGCAAGTCCGAGTGGAAGACAAAGGTCGCGACGAGCGCAGCGGCCGTCGCGCCCACTAGGGCGCCAATCATCAGCACTGCCCAGTCGCGGCCCGTCGGTTGCTGAGATACGGCAAAGAAGATGACCGCGAAGGCGAACGCAGCCGCTGTCAGGATTCCAAAGGTCCAGGACCACTTATTGCTCACGGGGATAGTAAATCGGATTCCCCCGTTGAAATGCGCGAGGGGACTTGTTGCAACCGCAGCTCTTCCACCCGGGGACACCCGCGTCAATAGCGGCGGCGACCTCCGCTTCACTGAGCTGAGGCTTTGGTTGACGATGTCCTGAGATTCCTTCGACGGCGTCGGTTTCTGGTACTCACGGGAATGGCGCGTGCTTTTCTCCATCGGCGAGCTCAGATGACCCATACGCTGGTCGGGTGGGTGAAAACGCAGGCCCAGCAGTGGTGGGCAACGCGCCGATCGTGCCCCCGCGGCGTGCCTATAGGTCGTCAGTTTGGCATTACACGAGCGCAGCCGGCCTAACGGGCATCTTGGCCTCCGACGCACAGAATCAGCAGCCTGCGAGAGGTGTTCTCCACGCGACGGCGGCCACCAGCCTCAACGATCTCACCGAGCTTCGTTACGGGGTCGAGCGAATCAAAGCGTGGTACAACGCCGCTGGAAATGGCGAAGAAGGGACCGCGGCTGCACACCTAGCGATCCGCTCGGTCCTCAAGAACCTTGAGCAGTCGGTCCTGGCCGAGCCTGCCTATGTGGTCTGCGCCTCAAAGGAAGGCGACTCGCTCGGGCAATGGCGCGGGTATGCCGGCGATGGCGGCTATGCAATGAGAATCGATACCGCCCAGGAGTACTTCATCGTCGGGCAGCCGAGTTCAAGGATCGGCTTGCTTCTGAGCCCGCAATGGGTGGAGGTGGCATACAACTCTGAAGAGCAGGACAGCATCATCCGTGAGCAGTTCGACTACATCCTGGATTCGCGTAGCGTGATTGGGCGTCTGATCGCGGGAGAGGATCCGAAAACGGGCGTAGTGCTCGTATCGGGCCTTTTGTCGGGACTGGCCGCCGCCCTCAAACATCCGTCGTTCAAGGAGGAACGCGAAGTTCGCCTGATCGCCTTTCGGCCAACTGACGTCATCCCCCGATTCAGGCCGAGTTCTAGAGGCCCTGTGCCATACATCCAGTTGGTCCCGTCCATCTGGCCAAGCGTGATTGAGCCGCCGCGCCTTGAGCGGCTGGCAGTTGACGCCGTGAGAATCGGGCCTCCGCAAGGCGAGGCCGCTGCCCAACGCGAGCGGGGCGTGCGAGCCTTGCTGGACGCGACCGGGCGGACCCGGACACAGATACTCCACTCTCAGATCCCGTTTCTGCCCTGAAGCGCAAATCGCCGCGTATCACGGAGGGCGCGCGCCCTGGGCCGACCGGGAGCGGCTCTGGTCCCGCAAGATCGGGAGGTTCCAAGCCACCCTCCGGCGGTTCGGGTGCATCTCGTTCACCCAACAACGGATAGCGCGGCGCCTCGTTGTCATCATCTGGCGCATGATGCCTCGACGGCTTCGCGGGACCGCGCCAGCCACCAGATCGAGTCGCCGTCCCCACGGGCGCGCCCGGTGTAGGGCTTTGTCTATTCTCATCCCGCCGCGTTCGCTCACCTGCTGCGCGGGGAGGCCGTAGGCCATACCCTGGAGAGGTGGGACCTTCGCATCGCCCAAAGGGCGGTTGGGTCAGACTACGCGATATAGGCGCCCGTCAGAGCTCGGGTAGTCGATTTGGACATGGACGCGTTGGTAGTCGTCGGTTCCGGTTGTGTCTGAGGCAGCCCTATGGTGTGGGAATGTCCCTACCGAACTGGAGCCAATATCAGGAGAATGCGGCGGAGCATTTTCGCGGTCTAGGGCTCTTTGCTGAGACAAACGTGTCGATCGCTGGTGCGCGGGCCGTGCACCAGATCGACGGTGTTGTCCGGTTCGAGCGGGCGGGCATTGCGCAGCTGTGGCTGGTTGAGTGTAAGCACTATGCAAGACCAGTAGCGAAGGAGAAGGTTCTCGCATTTCGCGCCGTCGTCGAAGATGTCGGGGCGGACAGAGGATTCCTGCTCAGCGAGAACGGATTTCAGCGAGGCGCGCGTGCTTACGCTGAGAAAACGAACGTCCTCCTTACCTCGCTGGCGGACCTGGAGGTCGTAGGGCGGGAGGAGGTATTCCGAGTCGAGGTCGCAGATCTGGAAGCCCGGCTACGCAGAGCTGAACTTCGATGGCGTGACATGCAGCCCCCGCCCGTCCTTACTGCAGGTGGCTGGACCCGGCAGCTTCCGGTATTACCGCGTGGATCGTGGCCGAAGGGCGGACCGATTGCGCTCATGGGGCGCATGCTGGAGCTAGAAGAAGCGATTCAGCAGGCTCGATTTGACGACTTTCCGGTTCTGCTGTCTGAACCGGAGGCGGACTACCCGCGTCGAGTTGGGCGGGGAGACTTCTTGAGTTGCGCAGCAAGGCTGCTGTCGCAGATCGAGGGGGCGGTCGAGCATTCCTGCAGGCCGTCGGAGTAGCAGCCGCGAGCGCATTCGACAGCGGGCTACTCGAGCTCAGGTTCTGGCACCCTTGGCAGAGAACGGGCAGGCTCACCGGTATGGGTAAGCCGCACGATGAGGCGCAGGAAGGTTCGCAGGGGGGTAAGCGTGCTGCGCCCGCGTCCGCCGAGACTCCCGTTCGGGAGGGGAGAACGGAGTCGCGGCGTGGCCAGCGCAGCTACTTCTACCCCCCGGATACCTTGAGGAGTTGCGCGAGGAGTGGCCGGACTAGCGCTGCGTTGCCCCAAGCTGACCGTCCGGCCATTCCAGCTCCGCTCCTCAGAGGGGTTCACCGACGCCGTCAAGTGCACTGCGAACCGTTGACGGGTCACCGCCGGTGAGGAGCCAGCGGATGGGTGACAACCCGTCGAGTTCCTCATGCGGGGAGAGTAGGACCGCGCGCAGGTCGAGGTCGATGAGCCTCGGGGAGAGGTCATCGACGAGTTCGCGGAGGCCCGGCACGATGTCGAACGCGTCGATGCGGGCGAGCTCGTCGAGCTTCTGCCGTTCGGCTTCGTCGCTGAGGGCGCTCCACACAAGCCAGTCTTCTCCCCTGCGGCGTGCGGCGGGGGTGAATGCCGAAGCGGGGACGCCCGCGGCAATGACGGAGGCGACTTCCGCTTCGCTGAGCTGAGGTTTCGGTTGGCGGTGTCCTGAGATTGCTTCGATGGCGTCGGTGAGGCGGCGCAGCGCGTTCGTGAGGTGTGCGACCGCTTCGGCGTCGCTCAAATGCATCGTCGGGAGGTCGGCGAGGAGCTGTTCGGCGTCGCGGGTGGCGTCGCCGATGGCGCGCGCCGCGCGCCGGTCGGCGTTCTCGGGGCGGGCGCCGCGATGCGGTCCTTCGGGTTCGCTCTGGAAGGTGTTCGCGTTGTCGTGCTGAGTGTTCATTTGGTCTCCGTGTTCGTGAGGGTATGGTTGCGGTGGGCGGCGCGCTGCTCGCGGGGGCAGCTCGTGCAGCCGCCGGAGGCGATGCGGTTGGGGATGCTGCGCCGCATTTCGTGCCCATCGGGGCACTTCCAGTGGAAGAGGTCGTTGGTTCCGGCCATGACTTCGGTGGGTTCTCTCCAGTTCAGGTAGGGGTGCCACTCGGAGGCGATGTCGGGGTGGGTGGTGGCGAAGTCGTTGAACCCTTCGAGCAGGCGGCGGCCGGCGCAGTAGGGGCATCCGCGTCCGCGGGTGCGGGTCTCGATGCGCATGGGGAACGGATGCTGTCCCTTGCTGCACCACCAGATGACCTTCTGCTTGGAGCCACGCGTGTACTCCGCCGGGTGGCGGCCCTCGTTGAGCTCGGGGAGGAACTCGGCGGCGAGATGCGGGTGCGTGTCGACGAGGCTGCGGCCGGACTTGCGGACGCGATTCTTCTTGCACTCGGGGCAGCTGTGTCCGGTGACTCGCTGACGCGCACTCGCCTTGTACTCGTAGCCGCAGGGGCACAGCCAGCGGCGACGCTTGGTGTCGCTGGCGGTGATTTCGGTGGCGGGCTTCTCGCTGCCGCTGCTGGGGTGCAGCTCTCTCGCGATGCGCGGGTGCGTGGTGGCGAGGTCGTTCACACCGCGAAGCACGACACGGTTGAGGCAGACGGCGCAGCCCGAGTCGTTGAGCGTGCGGTTAGAAGGGGTCGCCCGGAACGGGTGCTCCTTCTCGCACAGCCACCAGACCGGCTTGCTGCTGTGAGCGGTGATGCCGGCCGGGGTCAGGTCGCCGTTCAGCGTCGGGTGGAACGTCGCGGCGAGCTCCGGCTGGAGGGTGGCGAGGTCGTTCTTGCCGGGCTGGACGTGGCGGCCGAGGCAGGTCGGGCATGGGGTTGCGAAGAGCGGGTCGTAGGCGCCCATCGTGACGACCTCGGTGTAGACGTGTCCTTTGCGGCACTGCGCGGCGCGGGTCGTCGGCCGCAGCGGTGTCGGCGCCGGGGTGTCGCGCATGCGCTGGGCCAGCGCGGAGAGGTTGTCGTCGCCGGTGCAGTCGAGGTATTCACGAGTGGCCTGCAGCCGGTCGGGGTGCGGGTACCAGTCAGTGATGTCGGCGGGCAGGGTGAAGTCGTGCGGGTGCCCGGCGCGGTAGCCGCGGTATCCGCGGAACGCGGACTGCAGCGCCACATGCGCCGGCCACAGGTGCAGCCACACGGTACGCGCCGCCTGGGGCGTCGACGCGCCGACCAGCCCGGCGAGTTCCTCGCGCATCCACGCGAAGGTGACCGCGTAGCGCGGTGCCGGGTCGAACAGGCGGCGGAGCACCGGCTTGCGAGTGACCCAGCCGAGGATGGACACCGCATGGTGGAACACCTCGTTGGCGGGCAGGTCCAGGTCGCCGGTGAGCGCGTCGAGAAGGTCGACCGTGAGGTGGATGTCGGCGCGTCCCTGTCGGCGGAGCGTGCGGAGCCGATGGTGCGCGTCGACCTGCGCGGCGGTGACGCGCCTCTGCTGCTCAGGAGTCGTGCCCGGGGCGGTCCAGCGGTGGTGGCGCTCGCAGACGAAGTCGTCCAGGTGCGGGTGCTGCTGGATGCGCTCGCCGCGGCTGCATAGGAGGCATGCCCAGCGGTCGGAGGCCGCGGAGGCGCAGACCGAGCAGGATGCGATGTCGGGGTGTGCGGTGTGTGCGGTCGGGGTGCTTAGCCTGGTCAGGTCGCGGCCGGTCTTGGCGGAGAGGATGGACTGCCAGTCCGCGTCCGGGCCGGCGGACTTGAGGAGTTCGCGGCGGAGCGTGTCGTTCGCGGCGTTGGCCGCCAGGACGCGGCGGGTGTAGGAGTCGAGGGTTTCGCGGTGGCCGGGGCGGACGGTGAACGGGAATCGGCGGGTGAGGTCGTGCATGGTCATGCCATCACCTTCTCGATGGCGGTCATCTTGCTTGTGGCTTTCTTGGTGAGGGTGTTTTGGAAGAAGAGTTCTGCGGTGTAGTCCAGGCGGTACGCGTCCAGGTGGGTTGTCTGGAGGCGTTCGACGGGTTCGCGGCGCTGGATGAGGTCGATTGCCGCGCCGGTGAGAAGCCGGCCGAGTGAGCCGATGGAGCCGCCGGTGCGCTGGTACAGGTACTCGAGGTGCGAGTCGAGGGTGCCCGCGGGGTGGTCGCGCAGTTGCAGTTGGCGTTCGAATCCGCGGACGAGGCCCTTCCATTCCTTGCGGTGTTGCGCGTTGCTCCACTGGTAGCGGTGCAGTTCGAGGACCGCGAAACGGCTCTTCAGCTGCTGGCCACGGGTGCCGCTCATCAGGGTCGAGTTCGTCACGTCGATGCCGCAGTAGAGGAAGGTGGCGGCGACGTCGTTGTGGAGTCCCTTGAGCAGGTCCACGGCTTCGCCGAGCCCGGCGCCGCGACCGGCGAGGTTCTGCAGCTCGTCGACGACGACCAGCTGTGTGCGGGCGCGGCGCATCGCGGCGACCACCTTGGTGCGCAGGTCGGCCATCGAGTCGCGACTGAGAACGGGCAGGCCGAAGAAGTTGGCCATCTCCTTGAGAAGAGCCTTCGCGTTGCTCCCTGGCGGCACCTCGACGTACATCACGGGCACGTGGTCGTAGCGGCGCCAGTCCGGGACCTGCTGGGCGTACTGCGTGAGCACCCATCGCATCAAGCCCTTGGCGGTGGTGGTCTTGCCCAGGCTCGAGTCGCCCGAGAGGATGACGCCGGCGTGCCCGGAGTTTCGGAACCGGTTCTCCTGGAACGCGCGTGCAAGCAGCAGCTGACCGCTCATCACGGTGCTGGTGGCAAGGAAGACGCCGCCGGACAGGTAGTCCATCCGGGCCCGGTCGTACTCGGCGCGGTCGGCATCGGAGAGGCAGGTGGGGTCCATGGGCTCGGGGGCCGTCAGCGGATGCTCCAGGTAGTTGAGGAGAGACTCGCGGCGGTTGAGGGCGATGTCCTCGATGTGCGGGTTGGCGAAGGTCAGGGTGATGGTGGTCACGGGTCTCCAATCAGAAGAAGGTGGGGATGTAGGAGTCGTCGTCCTCGTCGTCTTCGTCGAGGTCGAACGCGCTGGTGTGTTCGGGCAGAGCAGGCAGCGCTGGTGCGGGGTGAGGTGTTCCGGCGAGTTCCGCGTCGGAGAGGGCAGTCAGTGTGCGGTCGTCGTCGACGGGGGCGAAGTCTGGTTCGTAGATGCGCATCTCGGAGCCGCGCTCACGGCACTCGATGAGCTCCCCGTGGCGGCCGACCACCCACACGCAGGACGGGTTGTAGGGGTCGACTTTCACTTCCCATTTGCCGCCGTGGCGCGGGTGGGGGGACCGCTCGTGTCGGAGCGGGTGGAGCTCTTCGGAGTCGTAGTCGAACCCGTTGATTCGGACACCGGTGTCGCCGACTTTCCGGAAGTGCGATTCCATCATCGAGATGTAGCGGTCTCGGGTGAGCGGGATGTGCACGTGCGCGGCGACCAGCGCGGCCCGGCCTGCCTTCTCGTTCGGGGTGAGCTGTTGGGTGGGGGCGAGCGGGTCACGCAGGCTCGAGTGCTTCCGCTGCTGCCACTGACCGATGACCCAGTCCTCGAACAGTTCGCGCAGAGCCTCGACACTCAGCAGCTTGGCATCTGGAACCTTCACGCCGCGGTGATTCGTGCTGCGCCCCACGTATCCGGGCAGGTGCTGCGTGAAGAGAGTGTTGATGGATTCGAACATCCGCTCCACGTGAGGCTTTCCCGTCGGGGTGCGTGGGGGTGCCATTACCAGCGACACGCCGAGCTGTTCGGCGGCGCTGCGCGTGGTCAGTGCGATGTAGTCCCGTCCGCGGTCGGTGGTGACACTGCGCGGATGGATATAGGGGTGGGCGGCGGCGTAGGTCTCGTATTCCTCGTCCGTCAGCAGCCGGATGTTCGGGTGCTTCCGACCGACCGCGTCCCGGAGCACACTGCGTGACGGCCAGTTCTGGCGAGGGGTGAGCGCCTGCGCCAACAGCATCGTGTGGTCGACGCTCTTGGTCGCGTCCAGGCGGATGGTGTAAGCCATGATGGTCCGCGAGTAGACGTCCAGCATGATGGTCAGATAGGGGCGGGTTCGCTTTCCCTTGCGGGTCAGGACTTCCACGTCCATCGTGGTGGTGTCGATTTCCACCTCGGCGCCGGGAAACAGTGCCTCGCGCTTGGCGAAGGTGCGGTCGGGCCGCTCGGCGAGCGAGCGACGTGTCTTGGCGTCCCCGGTCGTGTGCTTGTGTGCGCCATACATCTTCACGGCGTTGTAGAACCATGACTTCGACGGGAGCAGGGGCTCACCGTACCTGGCTCTAATCTCATCTTCCGCGTCCTTGATGATGCGGCTGATGGTGCCCGTGGAGGCGTCACTCTGCGCGGCAATAACGTCGAGAAGGACGCTCACGACACGCGTGTCGATGTTCTTGTGGGGTTTGAAGGCGCGGAGCGCGCGCCCGTCGACGAGCCCGATGAGACCGTCGCGCTTATAGGCCTTCATCTTGACGAAGAACTGCGAGCGGACCAGGCCCCGCCCCGCGTTGGTCATCTCCTTGAGCTTGCTGGTGACGCGCTGCTCCTGCGAGGTGGAGTCGAGGTCGTACTCGGGGCGGCGGATACCGTTGCGGCCAATCCCGGTGAGGACCTCGTCGATGTCAGTGGCAAGCGTGACCGCGGCGTCGATGACATGGCGAGGGAGCGTGTCGAACAAGCGCGGACTGCGCTGGTCGGCTCGTTCCGCGAGGTTGGCCAGCTCGTGGAGAGCGAGAGTGCGCTTGTCCTGTGTGACACGGTGAATGAGCGTGACCGCGGAGGTGGAGGCTGACTCGATGTCATACATCTCCCCTTCCAGAAGGATGGCGATAGGGGTCTTAGGCGATGCCACGGTGAACCTCCTTCGGTGCGGTGACGGCCGTGGTGTCTGTCAGGCGTTGCGTCATGTCGCAGAGGAGCTCCCGCGTCCACATGAGGTGAAAGACGCGACTGCGCGCCGCCGGGGTGCTTTCGGCAGGCATGTGGGCGACGGCATCCGCGATGGTGAAGCCTGGCTCGAGGGCGGCAAACAGCGCCCCGGCTGCGTCGACGCCGGGGCGGTATTCCGGGTGGCGGAACAGTGCGAGCCAGGCGAGGTTGACACGCTCCTGGGGTGGGAGTTCGGTGAGGACGCGGTAGTCCCATCCGACGTGCGCGCAGACGCTCCGGGTCCACTCGAACTGGTGCAAAGCCTTCTCGTTGATGCGCGAGGCCGGCTTCACGTCATAGACCGTCTGGATACCGCGCGCGTCCAGGGCGAGGAAGTCGGGGTAGTGGTGGACGCCGTCCGCGTTGGTCAGCCGCATGGGCTGTGAGGCGATAGCGACCACGCCAGCCGTGTGGTCCAGGTGCATCAGCATGTCGCGCTCCAACAGCGACTCGTGCCAGACGTGGCGGCCGGTCGAGGCCATCCAGTAGTAGCCGTGCAGATTCCGCTGACGCGGGTACGCGTTCCCCACGCGTACCCGGTCGGCGTTGTAGAGCTCGTAGCTGAGCAGACGGTCATCCAGCGGGGCGGTCAACATCTTGTCTCCCTGGAGCCAGGCGACCGAGCCTGGAAGGAGGGTGCGGTTCATCGTCATGATCCACTCATGGGCGTTATCGGAGGCTTGTGGCGTCACTGCAACGAAAACGCCTGATAGTGCGCCTATTCGCCATCGCTGGCCTTGTCTTCAAATCACTCAGATAAACTCGTAGCCAGGATGTATTCTGAGAGCGATGAAATCGAGGCTTCCGAGGTCGCGCGACGGCTGCGCGTGAGCCGCAGGCACGCCGTGGAGGTCATGCGGGCCGGGGCCCTGCCGGCGCGCCAGCTCGGGTCGGGCCTGTGGCTGACGTCGATCGGGATGGTGGAGGCGTACAAGGAGTACGGGCTGCGCGGACGAGGGCGTACCCTCGCCGCAGCGTCCGCCTGGGGTGCGCTATGGGAACTCTCCGGAGAGAGCGCATTCTGGCTCCCCGCCAGCACCCGGTTCCGGATCCGCGCCTACCTCTCCGGCGTGACCGTCGATCAACTTGTCCGAGACGTGAGCACCCGCAATCTCATGAAGCGCTACCGGGCGGTGGATCCCCGCCCCGACCGCTCGAACCTCATCGCGACGGGGCGTGCTGCGATCAAAGAGATCTACCCCAAGCGACGAAACGACGGGAGGCTCATCGCTGCGTACGTCCGCGTCGGGTCTGTGCAAGTGCAGGCAGAGCTCGCGGGGATGGTCGAGGACTACCGCGGTCCACACGTCCTGTTCGAGAACACGCTGCCCGCTCGATATCGTCCATGGACCATGCCGTCTGCCGTGATCGCCGCAGACCTCGCGCGCAGTCCCAACGGTGAAGACCGAAAGGACGGGCGCAAGGCGCTCGCCCAGCTCCTTGACGTGTGGCGGCCCGCGTAACGCGAACTGGCGTCGGCGGGGATTCTCCATCCGGCCGGTGGAACGGCAGCCAGTCGCCGCAAAGCTGGCAGCGCCGCGGTCGCGCCGCGGCGAAGCATGGCATACCCGGGTCAGCATGACCGTCAAGGTAAGCGTGTCGCTCGCGCGAGTGGACCATCAACTGCGAGCACTGGGCGCTGAAGAGCCCGTGACCGCTCTCGCGGGACGGTACCGCGCATGTACTCGGCATGAGTACAAATGCATCATCCAGACGATCGCGGTGGCACCGGACCTACGAGGAAGTGCGCGCAATAGCGGAGGCCCTAGGGCGTACGCCTCGGCTCAGTGACGGCGTGCGCCCGGCGCTCGTCAACTGGCTCGCCGGGCAGCGCCGCGCAACGACTCTCAGCGATGAGCAGAAGCGAGCCCTCGAAGCAATCACGGGCTGGTCATGGAATCCGCGCGACGATGCGTGGTTGGCTCGCGCAGAGGAATTGCGGATATTCATCGCGGTGAATGGTCGGACGCCACGCGAACGCGATCCTCAAGAAAGTGCCCTGGCCCATTGGCTCTCGAGGCAGCGAGCAGCGGTTCGCCGCCAACGTCTATCGGGCGAACGTCGTCTGGCTCTCGACTATGCGCTTCGAGCGGACGCGTCAACCGACTGAATGCGAGATGCAGGGTGCGAGCGCTGGCGCGCGTCGCGGTGGCGGTCTTGGTGTCTAGCGAGCCCGGTCGATCACCTCAAACGTGCGGTCGAGATCCCCCGGCGTAACGAAGTAGTGGAACGCGACCCGGAGACGGTTGTCCGTTACGCCTGCGCGCACGCCCTCGCGCGAAAGCGTGGAGAGGTCGACCTGCCGAGGTGCATGCGCGACCGATATGTGGCTTGGCTGCTCGATCGGACTCAGCTCGAACCCGCGTTCCGCCGCACGCTCCCGGAAGTCGAGGCTGAGGCCTATGACATGAGCTTCCACCGCAGTTCGGTCGAGCGAGGTCAGCACCTCGAGTGCTGCATACGCGCCGATCCATGAGAACCACGCGGGGGAGGTGTCGAAGCGACGGGCCGTTGAGGGCAATGAGAGCTCGCCGCCGAAGTAGAGGTGCGGAGGATCGCTGGACTTCCACCCTGCGAGAGTCGGTGCCATCTCCTCGATTCGATTCTCGGCAACCACCAGCCAGGCTGCTCCTCGTGGCGCGAGCATCCATTTGTATCCGTGTACGGCGACGTAGTCCGCCTTGAGCGCATCGATCTTCGGGTCCAGGGCGCCGAGGCTCTGGCTCACATCGACGAACAGGCGAGCGCCCACGCGCTCGCACGCGGCTTTGAGACGCGGTAGATCCAGCCGGCTCCCATTAGAGGAGGTAACCTCACTGACCGATACGAGTGTCGTCTGGTCGTCGATGGCTGCGATGAGGTCATCGGTAGTCGTGAGTCCGTCTGGTGCAGGGACGCGATAGACCGGGTGCGTCGACTGGTCGAGGCTCGTGAAGGGCCATAGCATCGACCGGTACTCCATGTCGGAGATGACGATACGACCCGGGGGCGTGTTCGCAGCGACGAGCGCGGCCGCTTCGGTGACCGAAGCGACGGCAGCGACAGTCCGCTCGGGAACGCGCACATATCGCGCGAATGCCGACCGCGCGTCCTCGAGCACCGAGTCCCAGGCGAGCCAATCGAACCGGCCGCGCTCCCATTCGTCGAGGGTGTCGCGCAGGCGGTCCACGATAGGGGTGCATCCGGGTGGGCTTCCGGCTGTATCGAGCCACACCGTGTCATGCAGGGCGGGGAACAGGCGTCGGAAGTCGCGCTGGCTCAGCCCCTGACTCATTGCGCCACCGGAACAGCGACCCATCCTTCGACCTCGACGAGGATGTCGGGGCGGAACAGTGCCTCTGCAACGAGCATCGAGTGGCCCGGTACGGGCTGATCGGGGAACCATTCTGCGTACACCTCGTTGCGAGCACGAGCCCAGTCGGCGACGTTGTCCCGGCCGGCGACGAACGTCAACAGGCGGACGATGTGCTCCGGCCCCACGTCAAGCGACTCAAGCAAGCCATTGATGTTGGCGAGAATGGCCTTGGTTTGTTCGTACGCCCCCGATGCGATCGAACCGTCGGCGAGCGTTCCCACCTGCCCCGAGATGAAGACGAGCTGAGAGCCGGTGGGAACGGAGACCAGGTGGCTGTAGGTTCCGACAGGGGCGGGCACGGTGGCGGGGTTCCAGCGTTCAGGGATAGACATGCGATCTCCTCTCACCGCACCGCTTGGATGCCGGCGTCGACGTTCAGAAGCTCCCCGTCGATGAACCGTGCATCGTCGCTCGCAAGAAAGGCGACGACGCTGGCTAGATCGGTGGGCTCAGCAAGCTCGGGGATCAGCTGCCTGCCCAGCATTCGTTCTCGATACGAAGGGTTCTGCATCGCTGCCTGTCCTTGTGGTGTGGAGACCGGTCCAGGGCGGACTCCGTTCACTCGGATGCCGTGAGGCGCCAGAGACACCGCAAGCCCACGGGTGAGCGATTCGACCGCGCCCTTCGACGCGCTGTACAGAACGTTCTCCGGCGTCGACAGACGCGACGCCACGCTCGCGACCGTGACGATGCAACCGCCGCGCGGCATGCGTCGCGCGGACTCCTGAGCCGCGATGAACGTCCCCTGGACGTTTACCCCGAAGAGCAGGTCGAAATCCGCGTCTGTCGCAGCGAGGGCATCAGCGGGTCGGTAAACACCGGCGCAGGTCACCAGCACGTCGATCTCGCCACGTTTGTCGACGAACGTGTCAAGTGCCTGAGCGATCGAAGCACGGTCTCGCACGTCCGCGATCACATGTTCAGCGGATGGGTGACGAGCTTCCGACACGTCCATTCCCAGCACGGTGGCGCCTTCCTGCACGAATCGCGCCACCACCGCCGCACCTATGCCGCTGCCTGCACCGGTGACGACGACGTTGCGTCCGTGAAACCTTTCCATGCGCACCTTCCCGTTTTGCCCAGTGCTGCTTTCGTCTCTGAGAATGGCAGGGCGGGTGATGGATTTTGCAACCATCCGACGAGTTCTTTCAAATAGTCGAAAAAACCCCGCGTCGCGTTGGAGGCGAGGGCTCCGCTCCTGTTTGCTAACGAGCGACTCGCTGATGCCGCCCAAGGAAGGACCTGCACCGATGATGACCGTCGCTCAACCGTCCGTCCGGAACAGCATCGCCCGACACCGCGAGGAGCTCCTGGACTTCGTATCCGAGCTCGTTTCCACCCCTACCGTCACGGGTGAGGAGGGTCGCATCGTTCCGATCCTCGAGCGGTGGATCGTCGAGCATGGGCTTACCGCGGAGACGACCTCACTCGATTATGCGGACGCAGCTCGCGCACCCCATTTCGCCAGGGAATCCGATCTAACGGAACGGTCCAATGTGGTGGCATGGCTCGGCGACCCCACCATTTTGCCCGTGCTGACAATCAACGCGCACATCGACGTAGTGCCGATCGTGGACCCAGATGACTGGGCAGACGACCCGTTCTCGGGGGCCCGCGTCGACGGGCGCGTTCTAGGCCGGGGCAGTGTCGACAACAAGGGTGGCTCGGCGGCAGCGCTTTACGCGCTTCTCGCGATTGCCGAGAGCGGCGCCGAGCTGCCGTTCGCGGTCGGGGTAGAACTCGTCGCAGCCGAGGAATCTACCGGGCTCGGAACGCGTCTCACCCTGGAGCAGCGCCCTCAGCGGGTGGGAACTGTGGTGATCGAGCCCACGGAGAATCGCGTGATCATCGCGAACTCTGGCGTCCTGTTCTTCACGGTCGAAGTGGACGGGCGCGCCGCGCATACGTCACAGCCCGCTCGCGGCGTCAACGCGCTCGAGAAGGCGATTCGTATTCATGATGCGATCACGGCGCTCGGCGAACGGCGGGCGCGTGAGCGGCGGCACCCGCTCATGCCGGCTCACGCGAGCTCCGTTCCCGTGGTGGTCGGAGCGTTCACTGGTGGTGGCTTCCGCGCCGCAGTGCCGGCGCACGCACGATTCTCCGGGCGGTTCGGCGTACTCCCAGGCGAGTCGCTTGGTGAGGTCCGCGAGCAGCTCGCATCCGCGATCGCGGATGTCGCCCGATCCGATGAGTGGCTCAGCGCCCACCCGCCCCGCCTAATCTGGGATTCTGAGGGATCGCCCGGGTGGGAGGTCCCGGTAGACGGGTATCTTCCCCAGGCGCTCCTCGCCGGGCAGCGCGCCGCGGGCATCGCCGAGGAGTACGCGGGACTGACGTCCGGCTGCGACGCAGGAATCATCCTTGACTCGGGGATCCCCGTGGTCGTGTTCGGCCCCGGCGATATCGCGCTTGCGCATTCGTCGGACGAATGGGTGGAGGAACAGGCCGTTGTGGACGCGGCGACGGTCCTGGCCGAAGGAATCCTGTCTCTCGCGGACCGGCTCAACGGGGTGCCGCGATGACGCTTCCGCCGCACCGAGAACCGGACGTCCTGCCCGGCGCATCCGCGACCGAAGGGAGTCTTCAGACGCTGCTGCGCGGACTGGCGGTCCTTGACCTCATAGCCCGGGGGTCCGGGCGCACCACGGCAAAGGACATCGCCTCCAGACTTCACATGCGCACGGGCACGGTCTATCACCTGCTTCGCACGCTGCGCGACGCGGACTACATTCGGCGCATTCCGGGCGGCAGCTTCGATATCGGCCCACAGGGCGCGCGCCTAGGCCGCCACCTTGAAGAGAGAACGGCCCCCAGCCCGGAGATCTCCTCCATCCTGAGCCGGCTGCACCACCAGACACGCGAGAACGCGTATGTCAACGGTTGGTACCACGGCACGATGATGATGCTCCAGGCCATCGAAGGAACGCAGACCATCGCCGTGCGAAACCTCGAGGTGGGGCTCAGTGGCATGTTCCACGCCCGCGCCTCGTGTAAGGCAATGCTCGCATTTCTTCCCGAGTCGCAGGTGAAGGCCATGTTCGCTGACGTCGAGCTCGAAGCACTCACCCCCCACACGATCACGGACCTCGACGAACTAGTCCAGCAACTGCGCCAGATCGCCGAGCAGGGGTACGCGATGGACTACGAAGAGTTCGCCGAAGGTGTCGTCTGCGTTTCCGCCCCCTTCTTCGATGGGTCGAACCGCCCGGTCGGATCGTTCACCGTCAATGTCCCGGTCACGCGCTTCGCCGAACAGAAGCAGACGCTCGTCGCGGCGGTGAGAGAAGCCTCGTCGATCGCCACCAATCTCTATCGCACCGGGCGACTCGTGCTGCCTGCACAGAGCACTCCCGCCACCCCTCGCGGAAAGCGACGAATGTCCACGACCGCGGAGCGCAGCCCGTCCACATCGCAGGAGGTGACTGGATGACCACCATCGCTACATCGACGCCACTCATCGAACTCAGAGGAGTCGGCAAACGCTACGGCAGCAACCAGGTGCTTCGCGGTATCGACCTGGCGATCGCTTCGGGTGAGGCTATCGGTCTCGTCGGCGAGAACGGCGCCGGTAAGTCGACCACCGTTGGCATTCTCAGCGGAAAGATCGCTCCTACTGATGGCGAAGTGGTGATTGCGGGCGAACCCGTGGACTTTCGGTCTCCTCGGGAGGCTCGGCGAGCCGGCATTGTGCTGATCCCGCAGGAGCTCGCCTACCTTCCCGATCTGACGGTGGCAGAGAACATCATGCTGGCGAACTGGCCAGACGGCCGGACCTTCTCGTCCCCGCGCTGGATGGAACGTACCGCCTCGCGCATTCTGAAGGAACTGGAAATCGACATCCCCGTCGACGCGCTGCTCTCCGAGCTGACGCTGGCCGAACGTCAGCTCGTCGAGATCGCGAAAGCTCTCGCCGGCGAGGCGCGCGTTCTGATCCTCGACGAACCGACTGCCTCGCTGCACGCTGCTGAGACGCGCATGCTGCTTCGACGCCTCCACGATCTCAAGGCGCGGGGTGTGGCGCTCATCTATGTGAGCCACCACCTCGATGAGACGTTCGACATCGCTGACCGGATCGTCGTTCTGCGTAACGGAGCGATGGAAGACGACAGTCCAGCCGCCGACACCGATCTCAACCGCACGGTCGAACTGATGCTTGGTCCGGCCTACGAACAACTCTCCGCGACAGACCGCGCCGCTGGGCCTACCGAGCACGTCCTGATGGTCCAGGCATTGCGCTTCGAGACGACCCCGAGGGTCGAGAGCCTCGACCTCGAGGTTCGCAGCGGCGAGGTACTTGGAGTCTTCGGGCTGGTGGGATCCGGCGCAGAGACCGTGGCTCGCGGCCTCGGTGGGCATGAGCGGCACGTCCTCGGTCGAATCCGAATGGACGGTCGGGAGGTGCGCATCCCCAGATCGCCCCTTGCCGCAGCGGATCTGGGCATCGCGTACGTGCCGGCTGAGCGCAAGACCGAAGGACTCGCGCTGAATCAGAGCATCCTGGAGAACATCACGCTCATGCTTGCCAAGGCGTACACCGCCGCGGGCGTCTTCCTCCGCACGAAGGCGAGGAAGAAGCTCGCCGGCGAACTCGCGGGGGAGTTCGACGTGCGTATGAGTTCACTCGACCAGGAGGTCGGTGCGCTGAGTGGCGGCAACCAGCAAAAGGTCCTCCTGGCCAGCCGCATCGCCTCCAGGCCACGCGTGCTCGTACTGCATGAGCCGACGCGCGGCGTCGACATCGGCGCACGTGCGCAGATCCACGCCATGCTCGCCGACTTCGCCAGGTCGGGCGCCGCCGTTGTGATCGTGACATCGGACCTGCAAGAGGCCGTGGACGCGACAGATTCGCTTGTCGTCCTTCGGGATGGACGCAGAGTGGGCGCACTCACCGGCTCAGAAAAGACAACCTCAACCGCTCTCGCACTCGCCGCTGGAGGAGACATTGACCACCACTGAAGAAGCCGTTCGCGTGGCTCCCGCTTCTCGGGCCCCAAAGGGTCGTCGACTCTCACAGTTCCCACCGACGCTGAGTGTCGTGATCCTGCTCGTCGTCGTCGTCACGCTGTTCTCATTCACCGCTCGTGGTTTCGGCACCTATGCCAACGCGACAGCGATCCTGGCGACCTCCTGCGTCTTGATGATCGCCGCACTCGGACAGCTACTCGTCGTCATCACGGGTGGGTTCGATCTCTCGATTGGCGGTGTGCTCCCGCTGAGCGCAGTGATCTTCGCGACGATGACGACAGCCGGCCAATCAGCGTGGGTTGCTGCGGGGGCCGCATTCGGTATCGCGATCACCGTCGGTCTGGTCCACACGCTTGTGATCATCAAGTTCGGGATCAACCCGCTGATCGCAACACTCGCGACGCTGTCGATCACAGGCGGAATCGCGTACACGATCGCTAACGGGCAGACCCTCTCCGTTCCCTCCGAGGCCGGCGCACTCGGAGACTCAGTCCTGCCGCGGATTCCGCTATACATCGTGCTGACCGTGCTCCTCGTAGTGGTCATGCATGTGCTGCTCCGTAACACCATCTACGGGCGTCGCCTGTACATGATCGGCGGAAACCTTGAGGCGGCACGACTTGCCGGGGTGCGTACCACTCCGATCGCCGGTTCGGCGTATGTCATCTCCGCAGTGCTGGCCGCCCTGGCGGGAATCGTGATGGCGAGCCAGTTGCTTGCGGCGACGGGCGGCGTCGGTGCCGACACCACCCTCCAAAGCCTCACGGCGGTCGTTCTCGGAGGCGCCGCGCTCACCGGCGGACGCGGAACGGTCCTGGGTGCAGCGGCCGGTGTGGCGATTCTCGGAGTCATCGCCAATGGCCTCACCCTCATGCACGTCCCGACCTTCTACCAGGACATCATCACCGGCGCGATCCTGCTCTTCGCCGTCGGCCTCAGCCGCTGGCAAGAGGCGAACCGAAGCCGTTCATAACCCCAAGACGCTCCACCACTCACCCGAACAGGGCTGCATCAGCACGCCCAAAAAAGAAAGGAAGTCCCATGCGACGCTATCCCGCCGCGCTTGCCGCAATGACTGCAGCAGCGCTTCTCCTGGCCGGCTGCTCGTCCGATCCGGGCAAGACCTCGAGCGAGCGCGAGCCCGGTGACCTCACCGGCCTTAAGATCGCCTTCGCCATCCCCACCTCGGCCGCCGATGTCTACGTCAACCAGCGCGACATGTTCGTCGAGCAGGCCGAGAAGCTGGGAGCCACCGTCGAGGTCTTCGACAACAATGGTGACGCCGCCACCATGCTGTCGAACGCCGACCTCATGGTTGCAGCGGAGCCGGATGTCATCGTTGAGTTCTCGCCGGTCGCAGACGCCACTGAGCGAGTCGGCCAGAAGTTCACCGATGCCGGCATCCCGTGCATCGCTCTGAACGTCCCGGTTCCCGGATGCCACCTCTTCAACTTCGATCAGCCCTATCTGAGCGAGCTCGGGGCGGAGGTAATCGCGAAGGAGATGGCAGACCGCGGCTGGACGCCCGACAACACCACGGTGGTCATCGGTCAGGCGTCCGCTCTGGGCGAGTCCGTCAACATCGCTGTCACGAGCTTCTACGAGTTCCTTAGCGGACAGGTTCCGGGCATGACCTCAGTCAAGCGCGACGAGATCCAGCCGACCACGACGAAGATCTCGGGCGACGAGGGCCTGCAGCTCGACCTGGGTGTGACCCTCGACGGTGCGTATGCCGAGATGACGACCGCCCTCCAGAGCATTCCCGAGGATCGCAACCTCGTCGTGTACACCGTCAACGACGACTCGACCTTCGGGGTGCAGCGTGCCATCGCCAACGCTGGTCGCAGTGAGACCACCATCGTGTCGGGCTATGGCGGTGGTGCTGACGCTCTGAACCAGATTCGCGAGTCGGACAGCACGGGCTGGGTCAGCGACCAGATGGGCTTCTTCGCGTACTGGGGCGAGTTCGCCCTTGCCATGGTTGCCGCTGTCGACCTGGGTCTCGACATCCCCGAGCTGACCGCGCCTCCGATGGTTGTCCTGACGAAGGACAACATGGACGACTACTTCAAGCCGGGCACCGATGAACTCGTCATGATGCCCGAACTGCCTGAGGGATCGAAGTACCTCATCGAGACGGGAATCCTCCAGAAGTACGGAAACGTCACCGGCGCCACCGAGTGACCTTCGTCCCGGGTTGGCGCGTGAGCGCCAACCCGGGACCCACACATTCCAAGGATGTACATGCCTCAGTTCACAACCCACGTAACCGGCCTCGGCTTCCCTGAAGGGCCAGTACCGGGAGTCGACGGAGAGATCTACTTCACCGACCTCCGGCATCAGTGCGTCTACCGCTGGTCCGAAACTATGGGCCTTGACAAGCTCGCCACCGTCGGCGGCGCCCCGAACGGTATGCGACGCGGCCCGGATGGACATCTGTACGTCGCCAACAACGGGGGCGTCTGGCCCACCGAAGAGCACGGCATCGCCCTCGCCGCCCCTCAGGTCGCAGGGACGATTCAGCGCTTCGACCGAGGAGCGCTGACGGACATCGTGCGGAGCGTTGATGGCGAGGGGCCGTTGCGCCCCAACGACTTGGTGTTCGCTCCCGACGGTCGAGTCGTCTTCACCGACCCGCGGAACTGGGAAGTGCTGCCGGATCGAACGAAGTATGAGACCGGTCGCATCTTCGCGGCGCGTCTCGGAGACGAACCAGTGGAGATCGCTCGCGTCGAAGGATTTCCTAATGGGTTGACCTTCCTGCCCGACGGCTCGCTTCTGGTGGGTCTCACCGAAGACAAGGCGTTGCTTCGCTTCGAATGGACCGACGGGACCGAGCAACTACAGCAACCTCAGCTGTGGGCTGAACTCGATCCGTCCATTGGCGCCGATGGGATTATCGTCGTCGACGACAAGCTCGTCGTCGCGGGAAGCGTGAGCGACTCCCTCCACATCTTCGACATGAGCGGGGTGCTGGTCGATGAATGGTACATCGGCCACGACAGCGACCCGACGAACCTCTGCGTCGCTTACGGCCGGCTCTGGGTCACGTGCGGCTACGGCGAATCCTTGATCTCAACCGAGTGGCCGGCGGCATGACTGCTCTCGAAAGCCGCGTCATCGTCGTCACTGGCGCGGGAAGAGGCATCGGGCGAACCATCGCTCACGCTGCAGCGGCTCGGGGCGCGAGCGTCGCCGTCGTCGATCGCGACCTCCGCTCGCACGCGGAGTTCGTCGGTGAGACGTCGACGATGACTGCCGAGACGACGGTCGAAGAGCTCACCGCTGCAGGCGTCAAGGCTCGCGGCTACGCCGTCGATCTCACGGACGAAGCGGCGACTGCGGACGCATTCCGGGCGATCGCCGCCGACTTCGGCGCGATTCATGGAGTCGCCGTCAATGCCGGTGGGGGGAGCGGCGAGTTGCTCGGGAATCGAGCGGGAACGCTGAAGAGTTCCGCGCTCGCCCAAGCCCTTCAGCGGAACCTCTTCACTGCGGTCCACACCTGCACGGCCGCTCTTCCGCACCTCGTCGAAGGCGGATCCTTCGTGCTCATGGGGAGCGTTGACGGACTCCGTCCGACCCCGGCAGGTAACTACGCGCACTACGGGGTCGCGAAGGCCGCCGTCGCCATGTACACGCGGTACCTCGCGCGCGACGTCGGTCCTCGTGGAATGCGCGCAAACGCTATCGCACCCGGCACGGTGCCGACAGGACGAGTTCGCGAGCTGTGGGGAGATCGCCGTTCGGAACTCGACGAGGAGATCGCCCTACGCAGGCCGCCCACCCCTGAGGAGATCGCAGACGTCGTCTGCTACCTCCTTTCCCCCGAATCCAGCTACGTCACGGGTCAGGTTTTGACCGTCGACGGCGGCTGGACCCGATGACACTGAACGGAACATCTGTGACTACTGACTCTCGTCCCATCGCGCTGATCACGGGCGCCACCAGAGGCATCGGCAAAGCGATCGCCATCGCTTTGGCCCCCTCCCATCACCTGATCCTCCACGGGAGGGAACGCGCGCTGCTTGAGGCCAGCGCAAATGAGCTTCCTTCCGCCGAGGTACTGACGGGTGACCTCACACACGATGATGTTGTCGAATCGCTCGAACTTCCCGAGAAGCTCGATGTGCTTGTACATGCGGCAGGCGCCTATGTGGGCTCGACTATTGAGTCCGCGACGGTCGCCGAGTGGCGGCGAATCTTCGACATCAATGTCTTCGCGGCGGCGAACCTGACCCGCCACGCGATGCCGTCGTTGCGTAACGCGCGTGGTCTAGTTGTGTTCATCAACAGTGCGGCAGGGTTCGTAGCCAACCCTGGCTGGGGTCTCTATGCCGCCAGCAAGTTCGCGCTGCGCGCGACCGCAGATTCGCTGCGGGCGGAGATCGAGAGCACTGGCGTGCGCGTAACTTCCGTTTACCCCGCGCGCACCGACACGGATATGCAGCACGAGGTCGTCGCCACACGAGGTGAGGTGTATGACGCCAAGCGGTTCCTAGCGCCCGATGAGATCGCCGCAATGGTGCGGGCCGTCGTCGACCTGCCAGCGACGGCAGTCGTCGAGAACCTCACGATCCGAACGATGCCTCGGGGCTGAAGCTCGTCGTGTGACCTCGCGCGAGTCGTGCGGCAAACGGGGGTGTCTATCATCGGGCGCCCCCGTTTGTCGTTGCGTGTATGCCTTCGACCTGGCCCGAAGGCGCGTGGGCTAGCGTCGAATCAAGCCTGAACCAGCGGAAACTCCAGTCCGGACTATTCGTGGAAAGTCCGGCCTAGGTCTGGAATCGACAGGTGGAGGGGCTGACGGGAATCGAACCCGCGCTGTCTGCTTGGGAAGCAGAAGTTCTGCCATTGAACTACAGCCCCGTGCGCGTGTGCGCCCGGTCAGCATATCAAGCGGGGCGAGGGTGGAGTCCAGGGCGCACCGGCATCCGACGTCTTGGCTGGCAGGTCAGCGGAGCGGGTCGAAGGGCGCGATGACCGGGTCGGTGCGGCCGGTGACGATGCGGTCGGCGAGCAGCTTGCCGGTTGCGGGCCCGAGGACGACACCCCACATGCCGTGACCGCCCGCGACGTACACGCCGGGTGCGCGTGTCTCGCCGACGAGGGGAAGGCCGTCGGGTGTGACGGGTCGGGAGCCCACCCATTCGTCTTGACGGTGGTCGAGGTCGACGCCGGTGAGCAGGGTGCGTGCTTGGTTGATGATCGCCTGGATGCGGCGCGGCTGCAGGGGCTCGTCGGGCCGGCGGAACTCCATGGTCCCCGCGATGCGGAACCGTCCCTGATAGGGGGTGCACGCGATCCGCTGGAACGGCAGATACACGGGGTGCTGCGCGGGCTCGTCGGTCTCGACGGTGAACGAGTAGCCGCGCCCCGCCTGCACGCGCACCTTCACGCCGAGCGGGCGCGCGAGGTGCGGCATCCACGCGCCCGTTGCGATGACGACGGCATCCGCTGTCAGTTCCTCGCCCGTGTCGAGGGTGACGCGCGGGGTTCCGTCGGAGGTGACGGCGGTGACGGCCGCGCCCGTGCGGATCGTCCCGCCCCGTGCGACGACCGCGTCGGCCAGCGCCTGCACGAACGGGCCGGGCTCGAAGAACCGCTGCCCGTCGAGCCGGTACGCGACGGTCACGGCATCCGACAGCTGCGGCGCGAGCTCACGCGGGTGCTCCAGGCGCTCGTACTGCAGGTCCTGACCGTGCCGGATCACACCCTCCAGTTCGCGAAGGAAGCCGCGACTGTGCTCCTCTGCGGCGAAGCCGATGATGAACGGGCCCTCGCGGGTCCACGAGTCGACACCGCCGTCGGTGAGCTCGTCGAAGCTCTCCAGCGCGATCCTGTCGATCGGCGTGAGCGCGGCCATCGTGCGATCCCAGGCGCGGTGCGTGCCGTGGGCGGCGA
>Ga0180222_1001309_pt1 | contig 26896 bp, 26 predicted proteins | sample eDN5th37CKraftOP_FD_151336 | JGI IMG/M metagenome (GOLD analysis project Ga0180222, IMG submission 151336) | Enriched Organic Plus compost microbial communities from Emeryville, California, USA - eDNA 5th pass 37_C Kraft OP (version 2) (version 2) ...
CGATTTCAGCGTGCTGCATCCCGGCGGCAAGCTCGGCGCAATGCTGAAATACGTCCGCGATCTGATGCATCGCGGCGCGGCCATGCCGTTGAAGCCGCTCGGCACGCAGATGTCCGAGGCCCTGGTCGAAATGTCGTCGAAGGGATTCGGCTGTGTCGGCATCGTCGACGATCGTGGCCACCTCGCCGGCATCATCACCGACGGCGACCTGCGCCGTCACATGCGTCCCGACCTGATGACCGCCATGGTGGACGAGGTGATGACCCGCAATCCGAAGACCATCGGTCCCGACCTGCTGGCCGGTGAGGCGCTCGACATCCTCAATACCTCGAAGATCACCGCCGTGATCGTGACCGAGGCGAAGCTGCCGGTCGGCATCCTGCATCTGCACGACCTGCTCCGCGCCGGCGTCGCCTGACGCCTCGCGCCGCAGCCTATTCCGGCGCCACCGTCAGCACCGCGCCGTCGGCGCGGACGATGCGCACCCGGCTGCCGGCCGGCGTATCCGGCCCGCTGACGCGCCAGATCGTATCGTCGATGCGGATCGTTCCGGCGCCATCCTCGATCGGCTTTTCCAGCGTGAACACGCGGCCGACCAGCGCGTCGTTGCGCCGGTTGAGGAAGGCGGCGGCGTCGCCTGCGCCAGTCCGACGCGACAGACGGCGCCAGGCCGGCACGGCCGCCGCGGCGAAAACCGCGAACAAGAGCACTTGGATCTGCCACGACAATTCGACGGCGAAGGACAACAGCCCGACCAGCAGCGCCGCGAGGCCGAGCCAGAACAGGAAGACGCCGGGTGCCAGCACCTCGAACCCCATCAGCACGATGGCGAGGATCAGCCAGTTCCAGGCCCCCAGCGACGCGAACAGCGACGACATCTCGTGCCTCTACGCGCGCGGCGGGGCCGGCGGCACTGCCGCGCCGGCATTCGGCACCGAGGCGCGCCGCGCCGGCGCACCGGCCGATGCGGCAGCGTCGCCGAAGGTCGCCCTGGCGATCTCCCCGATGCCGGCCAGCGAGCTCAGCATGCTGGAAGCCTCCAGCGGCAGCAGCACCACCTTCTGGTTCGGCGCCTCGGCAAGCTGGCCGAACGCCTTGATGTATTTGTCCGCGACGAAATAGTTGATCGCCATCACGTCGCCGCGCGCGATCGCCTCGCTGACCATCTGCGTCGCCTTGGCTTCGGCTTCGGCCGCGCGCTCGCGCGCCTCGGCGTCGCGGAAGGCCGCCTCACGCCGCCCTTCCGCCTGCAGGATCTCCGCCTGCTTGGCGCCTTCTGCGCGCAGAATCTCCGACTGCCGCTGGCCCTCGGCCTGCAGGATGTCGGCGCGCTTGACGCGCTCCGCCTTCATCTGCCGGCCCATCGCCTCGACCAGATCGGCCGGCGGCGCGATATCCTTGATCTCGATGCGATTGACCTTGACGCCCCAGGGCGCCACCGCGGCATCGACCACGCGCAGCAGCCGCTCGTTGATCTCGTCGCGATGCGACAGCACCTGGTCGAGATCCATCGAACCCATCACCGAGCGGATGTTGGTCATGGTGAGCGTCGTGATCGCGTGATTGAGGTTGGCGACTTCATAGCTCGCCTTGGCCGCATCGAACACCTGGTAGAAGGCGACGCCATCGGCCGTCACCGTGGCGTTGTCGCGGGTGATCACCTCCTGTTCGGGAATCTCGATCACCTGCTCCATCCTATTCACCTTCCGTCCGACGCGATCGAAGTACGGAATGATCAGGTTGAGCCCGGGCGACAGGGTGCGGGTGTATTTGCCGAACCGCTCGATGGTCCAGTCATAGCCTTGCGGCACCGTCTTCACCCCGGCGAACAGCGTCAGGACGACGAGCAGCAGTACCGCGATGGCAAAAATATCGAATCCGGTCATCAGCCTCTCCAGCCCAATGGCAACCAAGAATCATGCAGCCATGCCGCGCGCGTGACGGCAACCCCTTGCTTGGTCGTTATCGCGGCGGATGAGGTTCGAATGTCTCAAATCAGGCCAATCGAACCCACAAACAGGCGCACCTCAGACCCAGCCCTGCAGCTCCCGCAACACGAGGTGGCGGATCACGTCCATGCCGGGCTCGCTGTCGTTGAGACAGGGGATCGCCGCGAACTGCTCGCCGCCATGGCGGCGGAATATCTCGGCATTCTCCTGCGCGATCTCCTCCAGCGTCTCCAGGCAATCCGCAGCGAAGCCGGGCGTGATCACCGCCAGCCGCCGCACGCCCTGCTTGGCGAGCGCCTCTACGGTCTCGTCGGTGTAAGGCTGCAGCCACGGATCGGAGCCGAACCGGGACTGGAAGGTCAGCTTCAGTTGATCGGCATTGAGACCGAGCCGCCGGCGCAGCCGCTCGGTGGTCACCACGCACTGGCCGTAATACGGATCGCCCTGATCAACATATTTCTGCGGCATGCCGTGGAACGAGGCGACGATGAGATCGGGCTTGAACGGCAAGGCGGCGAGGCTCGCCTGCGTCGAAGCCGCCAGCGCCTCGATATAGACCGGCTCGTCGTAATAGGGCGGCGACACGCGCAGTGTCGGCTGGGCGCGGAGCCCGGCCAGCACGCGAAACACTTCGTCGCAGACGGTGGCGGTGGTCGCAGCGGAATATTGCGGATAGAGCGGAACGACGAGAATGCGATCACAGCCCTCGGCCTGCAGCCAGGCGATGCGCGCGCGGATCGAGGGATTGCCATAGCGCATGGCCCAGTCGACAACGACGCGGCCGTCGCCGGCCAGGGCCGCGGCGAGCTTCTCGGCCTGCGCACGCGAGATCGTCTTCAGCGGCGACTCGTTCTGCGCCGTGTTCCAGATTTTCCGGTAGTCGAGCGCCTTGCGCCGGGGCCGGGTGCGCAGGATGATTCCGTTCAGCACCAGCTTCCAGATCAGGCCCTGATCCTCGATCACCCGCGGGTCGGACAGAAATTCCTTCAGGTAGACGCGCAGCCCTTGGGTATCGGCGGTATCGGGGGTGCCGAGATTGACCAGCAGGACGCCGACACGGGCCTGGGCCGTCTCGGCGCGGGAAGAGGCTGCGGAGGAAGCGGACATGATGACGGTGGCTTGGCTGCTCGCCTCAGCCTTGTCAAGGCGATCCGCGGCGGCTCAAGCAGGATCGGGCGCCCAGGCTCAGAAACAGGTCACGCGCTCCGCGCTGATGTAGCCGAGGAGCAGGCCGATCCCCAACAGCAGCACAAGGCCCGCGGCCACGAATTCCAGCCCCCGCAGGATCAGCGCGCCGTCCCCGGGCCGCCCGGCGGCGAGATGGCGGGCGAGGCCCTTGGCGGAGACGGCGATAATGGCGATGGTGGCCACGGTGATGGCGGTGCCGAGCCCCATGACGAAGGTCGCCGCCACACCGGCCCAGAACAGGCCCTGCGCCAGCGCGAAGACCAGCACCAGGATTGCCCCGGAACAGGGGCGGATGCCGACCGTCAGTACCGCACCGAGGCCGCGCTTCCAGCCGCCCGGACCGGCGAGTTCCTGCGGCTCGGGCCCGTGCGAGTGGCCGCAATGCTCGCAGTGATCGTCACCGTGATGATGCTCGTGCTCATGGTGATGATGGGCATGACCATGCTCATGGTGATGATGGTGGTCATGACCATGGTGATGGTCGTGGCCATGGTGATCATGCTCCCCGCCGTGCCCATGATCGTGGTGCAGGCTGCGGGCGTGAAGGGGCGCGTCATGCAAGGCCGGCGCCGCGCCGGCGGTCGCGGCCGAAAGCGCAGGCGTCAGTTGCGGCACCGGCGCGCGGCGCAGCGCGCGGAAGAAGCCGCGGCCCTTGACCCAGACCAGCCGGGCCCCGAACGCGGCGATCAGCCCATAGCTCGCGATCTCGATGATGCGCTCGGCGCCGCACATGGTCTTGGCGGTCACGTTGAGCAGCCACGCGCCGATGCCGACGATCAGCACCGCCACCAGCGACTGCGCCAGCGCCGACACGAAGGACAGGACGATGCCGCGCCGCGCGGTTTCCTCATTGGCGACCAGATAGGACGAGATCACGGCCTTGCCGTGCCCCGGGCCGGCGGCATGGAAGATGCCGTAGGCAAACGCGATGCCGAGCAAGGTCCAGACCGCGCTGCCGTCGTTCTTGGCGGCGCGGATCGTCGCGGACATCGAGCGGTAGAACTCGGACTGCTTGGCCAGCAGCCAGCCGATGATGCCGCCGGATTGCGCCTCGGGCGCAGGACGCGGCCCGCCGAACGGATTCTGCGCCAGCGCGGCGTGCCCGAGGCCGTCGAGCAGTTGCACTGCGGCCAGCGCGGCCAGGCAGAAGCAGACGAAGCGGGCGGCGGCTGGCAGATGCTTCCACGTCACGGGCAGGTCACCGTGATCTTGTTGGCGAACATCGCGCCGAAGTTGACGTTGCTGCCGTCGAGGAAATTGTCCTCGCCGAGCTTCTGCGCCGCCGCCGTGCCGTCGGTCGGCCGGTCGATCGCGGTCGCGCAGGCCGCCGGAGCTCCGACCAGCCGGATCGGATCCTTTTCCTGCAACTGGAAGTCGACGAAATAGGACGGGTCGAAAATTTCAAGCTGCATCTGGTGCGACTTGAACGGTGTCTTGAACGGCAGGGTGAAGTGCAGCACCAGCGCGGCATCCTTGTATTCGAGATAGTAGTCGACCGGCTCCTGAAACCGCTGCTTGCGGCCGTCCGCCTTGGCGAAGGTGAAGAAGGCGAATTCCTTCAGGGATTCCACATTGGTCTGCGCCAGCGGCGCCAGTTCCTCGCGGGTATAGACGCCTTTGGTCTTGCTCTCGATTCCCTGCAGCGCGTAGGCCGAGAACATGTCGTCGAAGGTCCAGGAATGGCGGACGCCGGTGATGGTGCCGTCCGGCGCATAGACCAGGTCGCTCGCCGCCTTGACCCAGACGTGGGGATGCGCCCGCGCTGCGGTGGGCGCGGCGGCCAGCGCCACCAGCATCGCCAGATAGCCGATCCCGTGCCGGATCATATGCATGGCGTCAGGCCGCCTCCGTTTCATCGAGCAGTCCGCGGCCGCGCAGCAAGGCATCCGGCTCGGGCCGGCGTCCGCGGAAGGCGATATAGGCTTCGTCCGGATCACGCGAGCCACCGGACGAATAGATGTCGTCGTGCAGCCGCCGCGCCACAGCGGGATCGAAGATATCGCCCGCCTCCTCGAAGGCGCCGAAGGCGTCGGCATCCATCACCTCGGACCACATGTAGCTGTAATAGCCGGCGGCATAGTGATCGCCGGAGAAGATGTGCGCGAACTGGGTCGGGCGATGGCGCATCACGATCTCGGCCGGCATGCCGATCCGCGCCAGCTCGCGCTGCTCGAAGGCGCGCACGTCGCGGCTCGCGTCGGCCGGCTGGGTGTGAAATTCGAGATCGAGCAGCGCCGAGGCAACGAACTCCACCGTCGCGAAGCCCTGGTTGAACCTGCGCGCCGCGAGAAAACGCTGCAGCAGGTCGTCCGGCAGCGGCTCGCCGGTCTGATAGTGGCGGGCGAAGCGCCGCAACACCTGCGGCTGCTCCTGCCAGTGTTCGTAGAGCTGCGACGGCAGTTCGACGAAATCGGTGAAGACGCTGGTGCCGGACAGCGACGGATAGGTCACGTTCGACAGCAGGCCGTGCAGCGCATGGCCGAACTCGTGGAACAGGGTGCGCGCGTCGTCGGGCGACAGCAGCGGCGGCTGCCCGTCCGCGCCCTTGGCGAAGTTCATCACATTGATGATCAGCGGCGTGACGTCGCCATCGAGCGTCTGCTGATCGCGCATCGAGGTCATCCAGGCCCCCGAGCGCTTCGACGGCCGCGCGAAGTAGTCGCCGTAGAAAAGGCCCTTGTGCCGCCCCTGCGCGTCCTTGACCTCCCAGACGCGGACGTCGGGATGCCAGACCGGAATGTCGGATCGCTCGCCGAAGGTGATGCCGAACAGCCGGGTGGCGCAATCGAACGCCGCGGCGATCATGTTGTCGAGCGCGAGATAGGGCTTGATCGCGGCATCGTCGAAATCGGCCTCGCGGCGGCGCAGCTTCTCCGCGTAGTAGCGCCAGTCCCACGGCGCCAGCTTGAAATTGCCGCCCTCCTCCGCGATCAGCGCCTGCAAGGCATCGCGATCGGCCAGCGTCCGCGCCAGCGCCGGCCGCCAGACCCGCTCCAGCAGGTCGCGGACCGCATCCGGCGTCCGGGCCATGGAGTCCTCGAGCCGGTAGGCGGCGAAGGTGGGATAGCCGAGCAGTTTCGCCCGCTCCTCGCGCAGCGCGAGGATCCGGACGATGGTGTCGTTGTTGTCGTTCTCGCCGCCATTGTCGCCGCGGGCGGCAAAGGCTTTGAACACCTTCTCGCGCAGGTCGCGCCGGCTGGAGTCCTTCAGGAACGGCTCGACCGAGGAACGCGACAGCGTCACGATGGCCTTGCCCGGCAGGCCGCGCTCGCTCGCCGCCGCCTCGGCGGCCTTGACGAAGCTGTCCGGCAGGCCGTCGCGATCCTGCGCGCCCAGTTCGAGGAACCAGGCCTGCTCATCGCCCAGCAGATGATGGCCGAAGCTGGTGCCGAGCTGGGCGAGCTGTTCGTTGATCTCGGCCATGCGCCGCTTGCCGGCCTCGTCGAGCCCGGCGCCGGCGCGGCGGAACCGGACATAGGTGCGTTCCAGCAGGCGCTGTTGCTCCGGCGTCAGGCCGGGGTCGGCACGCTGCCGGTAGAGGGCGGCGACCCGCGCGAACAGCGCGGCGTTCATCAGGATCGGATTCCAGTGCCGCGCCTGGCGCAGCGAGACCTCGCGGTCGATCGCCAGCAGTTCCGGGTTCGAATGGGCGCCGACCAGATTGTAGAACACGCCCGACACCCTGTTCAGCAGCGTGCCGGAGCGCTCCAGCGCCACGATGGTATTGGCGAAGTCCGGCGCGGCCGGGTCATCGGCAATGGCAGCGATCTCGGCGGCGTGATCGGCAAAGGCCTGCTCGAAAGCGGGCAGGAAATGCTCGGGCCGGATGGCGTCGAAAGGCGGCGTCTCGTGCGGGGTCTGCCAGGCCTGCAGCAGCGGATTCGCGACGGAGGAGGTCTGGACGGGCACAGGCATGCTGGAGCGATCTCGCACTCGATTCGTCGGCGTGGGACAGAAGACCTATATCATGCCACACGCGATGCGGCTTTTTTAGGCCATCAGCGCTTGCTCCCGGGCGGATTTTCGGAGAGATTGCGCCCGCAACAGGACCCGACCATGAGCAGCCAGAACCCCGTCACCCCTGTCCGCCGCGAAATCGCGTGGCCCAGCGTGGTCACCGTGATCTCCGCAGCCATCCTGATCGGCGCCGAAGTGTTCGGCGCGGCCTTCGCCGGCGGCTGGGCCCTGGCGATCCTGTTCGGGCTCAGCGAGGTGGCCTCCCATATCCTCCAGGGCATCCTGTTTCTGATCGGCGTCGCCATCATGATCGCCTTCGTGCGCGGCGCTCAGCGCGTCGAGCCGTTCACCCGCCGCTTCTAGCGTCGACACCGCCCGCGCGGCGGGCCAGCGCCGCGCTCCGTTAACGCGCGTTCATCTTTTCCCGGCGCTCTCCACGCTTTTGCCGCACCGTCCCCACCTGATCGCGGCGCTGGTGAGGAAATTTGTCGCGCGTTGCAAAAAGCTATTGCACCGCGGGCTCAAAACTCTTATTTCCGCCTTTGCCCAATTTCGCACGTGCCTGTGGTCGTGTGTCAGTCGGTGGGTATCCGGACAAGAGGCCGGACAGCCGCCAAGGAATGGGACAGCCGAGGGTCTCTCAAGCCGTACTGGCGCGAGAGGCCAGCATCTCTCTCCAGGGATGCCGTTGAAGGCGATCCATTTCTTGCAACCGTGACTGGCAGCCGGAGGCGAACCGGTGCACCTCGCTCTCAGCGGGGGACGCGACTTAAAGCAACGACGGAGCGGGCTTTTTTGGTCTCTGCCGGCCTTCCACCAGCCGGCGCGAATACCGAAGAGGCTTGTCCTTCATTGCCAGGTGTGCGGGCGGGACTTTCCCAACCAATCCACGGCAGCACAGTCTGAGCTGAGCCAGCGTCGGCGCCGCCTCCATCACGCGCCGCGGCCTTGCGCTCATCTCCGACATCCTTGTTTCGACGGTCCGGTGCTGGGCCGATTGGGAGAGTGCGATGACCGAACGTATCCAGGAATTCCTGCGCAACCGCCGCCGCGAGGGTCGCGACACCGAGCCGTGCCTCGTGGTCGACCTCGAAGTGGTGCGCGAGAACTACCAGACCTTCGCCAGGGCGCTTCCTGATTCGCGGGTGTTCTATGCCGTCAAGGCCAACCCCGCGCCGGAGGTGTTGTCGCTGCTGGCCTCGCTCGGCTCCTGCTTCGACACCGCGACGGTGGCCGAGATCGAGATGGCGCTGGCCGCGGGCGCGACACCGGACCGGATCTCCTATGGCAACACCATCAAGAAGGAGCGCGACATCGCACGCGCCTTCGCGCTGGGGATTCGCCTGTTCGCCGTCGACTGCACCGCCGAGGTGGAGAAGGTGGCGCGTGCCGCTCCGGGCGCCAAGGTGTTCTGCCGCATCCTGTACGACTGCGCCGGCGCCCAGTGGCCGCTGTCGCGCAAGTTCGGCTGCGACCCGGAGATGGCTGTCGACGTGCTGGAGCATGCCAAGCGTCTCGGCCTCGAGCCGCTCGGAATCTCGTTCCACGTCGGCTCGCAGCAGCGCAAGGTGAAGGCGTGGGATCGCGCGCTGGCGATGGCGGCGACCGTGTTCCGTGACTGTGCCGAGCGGGGCATCAACCTCTCCATGGTCAACATGGGAGGCGGCTTCCCGACCCGGTACCTCGCGGACGTGCCGCCGGTGGTGCAGTATGGCCGGTCGATCTTCCGGGCGCTGCGCAAGCACTTCGGCAACCGCATCCCGGAAACCATCATCGAGCCGGGCCGCGGCATGGTCGGCAATGCGGGCATCATCGAGACGGAAGTGGTTCTGATCTCGAAGAAGAGCGACGATGACGAGAACCGCTGGGTCTACCTCGACATCGGCAAGTTCGGCGGCCTCGCCGAGACGATGGACGAGTCGATCCGCTACGCCATCCGGACGCCGCATGACGGCGCCGAGATGGTGCCGTGCATCCTCGCGGGCCCGACCTGCGACTCGGCCGACGTGCTGTACGAGAAGACGCCGTATCCGCTGCCCATCACGCTGGAGATCGGCGACAAGCTGCTGATCGAAGGCACCGGGGCCTATACCTCGACCTACTCGTCGGTGGCCTTCAACGGCATTCCGCCGCTGAAGACCTACCACATCTGAGGCGGGCTTCCCGCTTCCCCGTCTAGGGGAGGTCAAGACAACCGGACGCCGGTTCACCGGCGTCCATCCCATCACGAGCGATTTGCTGATGACACTCCACGCATCGTGCCGTGGAGTGGGGACTGACGTGCCATGGCCGCTGTTTGGAAGTCGACCGCAGCCCACCATACCGACGCTGCTCCGTTCGCGATCCGTGCGGAGCGCTCCTCGGACGTCGCTGCGCGTGAGAAGCTGCTGGATGCGAGCTTCGGCGAAGGCCGGCATGCGCGCACCTGCCAACGCCTGCGCGACGGACGCCTGCCCGCCGAAGGTCTCGCCTTCACGGCAGTGCTGGACGGCCGCGTGGTCGGCACCGTGCGGCTGTGGCACGTCAGCGCCGGAGGCGTTCCGGCGCTGGTGCTCGGCCCGCTCGCGGTAAATGCCGCGTGCCGCAAACTCGGCATCGGCGCGGCGCTGATGCGTCACGCGCTGGATGCCGCGCAAACGCGCGGCCACGGCGCCGTCATCCTGCGCGGCGATCCCGACTACTATGCCCGCTTCGGTTTCAACGCCGACAAGACCGGCGACCTGGCGCTGCCCGGCCCGTTCGAGCGTGAGCGCCTGCTCGCGATCGAACTGCGGCCAGGCGCGCTGGACGAAGCCTCGGGCATGATCGTCGCGACGGGCGCCAAGACCAGCGCCAAGACCAGCACCAAGACCAGCACCAAGACCAGCACCATGGCGCGCCGTCCGCGCGGACGGCGGACCAACGCGGCCACCACACTAGCCGCCGCATAGGCGCGGCCTGATTTCGTCCGCTTGCGGCAACGCCACCGGGAGGAACGATGCGCCGCCTGATCTCCACGGGATCGCCGTTCGAGACGAGCGCCGGCTACAGCCGTGCGGTGATTGACGGCGATTTCGCATTCGTGTCCGGCACCACCGGCTACGATTATGCCACCATGACGATGCCGGCGGATGTTGCGGCGCAAACTCGCAATTGCTTCCGCACGATCGCAGCCGCGCTGGCGGAGGCCGGCTTTGCGATGGCCGACATCGTGCGCGCCACCTACTACATCACCCATGCTGCAGACGCCGATGCCGTGCTCGCGGTCTGCGGCGAGCAGTTCCGTGATATCCGGCCTGCCGCTACGCTGCTGGTGGTCGCGGCGCTTTTGAAACCGGAAATGAAGGTGGAAATCGAAGTCACGGCAAAACGGCGGAACGGATAATCGCGCCAAGATGTCGCATTCCGTGAATTGACTTCCGTGCCAATCGCCCTACCTTAAAGCCATGATGTCGAACGCTCACAACGACCGTTTGTTGCTGCGCGCCGGTCACCTCCTCGCAGGAAGGTGACCCGGGCGGACGCGCGTTTGCGCCGTTCCGGGGACATTGCTGGTCGGACATCACATTTTCTCGCACATCGACAGTGACGTCACGCTCCGGCAACAGTGGTTGTCAGAGAATGTCAGCCAGTTTTTTTATCCAAGCACAGTTTCAATCGTTGCCGATCGAGCGGCCAAACACGGTGAAGGACGAAGGATATGGACCAGAATCTCCACGCCCAGCTTCCCGCCATCGCCATCAATGCACGCGATGCGGATCGATTGCGCCATCTCGCGGAAGCAGCCGCGGAAAAATATCCGGAGACCGCGGACTTCCTTGCGCGCGAGATCGACCGCGCGGACATTCGCCCAGCCGACGAGCCGATGAACGGCGTGGTCGCGATGCAGTCCGAGGTCACCTTCCGCGATGACGTTTCCGATCAGACACGGACCGTTACGCTGGTGTTTCCCGACGAGGCCGACGTCAACGCCGGCAAGATTTCCGTTCTGACGCCGATCGGCGCTGCGCTGATCGGCCTGTCGGCCGGACAGACCATCGAATTCCAGACGCCGGCCGGCGGCTGGCGCGCGCTGACGGTTGTCAGCGTGAAGTGACCCCGCACCGCCTCTTCTTGCGGCACCGACACCCCCGCATCCAGCCCCGGCTGCGGGGGTATTTTATGAAGCCAACATGACATCCCGCCCCCTTAAATGCCGGCATTTGGCCTTGATTTTCTGAGCCGTTTGTCGTTTTCAACAACCGAAGCCATCCGTCTTCCCGCCGGCTTCCAGCGCAACCCATCCCCGGAGTTCTTGTAAATGCCGTCTTCCGCTTCGCCCGTGCATGCGCGCATTGATGGTCCCATCGTCATGATCGGCTTCGGATCGATCGGCAAAGGGCTGCTGCCGCTGATCGAGCGGCATTTCGAATTCGACAAGTCGCGCTTCGTCATCATCGATCCGAATGCTGACGACACGCTGGCCAGGAAACACAACGTCCGCTTCATCCGGCAGGCGATCACGCGCGACAACTATCGCGAGGTCCTGGTGCCGCTGCTCAAGGCCGGCGATGGGCAGGGCTTTTGCGTCAACGTCTCGGTCGACACCGGATCGGTGGATCTGATGACGATGTGCCGCGAGATCGGCGTGCTTTATATCGATACTGTGGTCGAGCCGTGGCTCGGTTTCTACTTCGACAAGAGCGCCGGCCCCGAAGCCCGCTCCAACTACGCGCTGCGCGAGACGCTGCGCGCGGCGAAGCTGAAGAATCCCGGCGGCACCACCGCAGTGTCCACCTGCGGCGCCAATCCGGGGATGGTGTCGTGGTTCGTCAAGCAGGCGCTGCTCGACATCGCCCGCGACACCAACACGACGATCAACGAGCCGAAGAGCCGCGAAGGCTGGGCCCAGCTCGCGCAGAAGCTTGGCGTGAAGGGCATCCATATCGCGGAGCGCGACACGCAGCGCTCGAAGAAGCCAAAGCCGCGCAACGTCTTCGTCAACACCTGGTCGGTCGAGGGCTTCATTTCCGAAGGGCTGCAGCCCTCCGAACTGGGCTGGGGCACCCATGAGAAATGGATGCCCGAGAACGGCCGCACGCATGCGAGCGGATGCCAGGCCGCAATCTATCTGCTGCAGCCCGGCGCCAACACGCGGGTGCGCACGTGGTGCCCGACACCCGGCGCGCAATACGGCTTTCTCGTCACCCACAACGAATCGATTTCGATCGCCGACTATCTGACCGTGCGGGACGGCGACAAGGTGGTCTATCGCCCGACCTGTCACTACGCCTATCATCCGGCCAACGACGCGGTGCTGTCGCTGCACGAGATGTTCGGCGCCGAGGGCAAACCGCAGCCCGCGTTCCACATCCTCGACGAGAACGAGATCGAGGACGGCATCGACGAACTCGGCGTGCTGCTCTATGGCCATGCCAAGAACGCCTATTGGTACGGCTCGCAGCTCTCGATCGAAGAAACCCGCCGGATCGCGCCCTATCAGAACGCGACCGGACTTCAGGTCACCTCCGCTGTGCTCGCAGGCATGGTGTGGGCGCTCGAAAATCCCGAGGCGGGAATCGTCGAGGCGGACGAGATGGACTTCCGCCGCTGTCTCGAGATTCAGCGGCCCTATCTCGGCCCCGTGAAGGGCCACTATACCGACTGGACGCCGCTGGAGAACCGGCCGGGCCTGTTCCCGGAGGACATCGACGCCAGCGACCCCTGGCAGTTCCGCAATATCCTGGTCCGCTGACCCTCTCTCAAGCGGGATGAGTTCAGGCTGAATCGCACGCCGTCGCTCCGAGATGCTGTCGCGCGGCGACAGCCTCGAAGGGCGGCCTGAAATGGTGAGGGACTTTAGCGCAAACGCGCCGCCGGTTACTTCGCGTTGATCGGCGGCGCGGTCTTTTCGGCCGGCGCAGGCGGCAATACCGGCTTGGCGCCGGCCTTGCGCGCGTCGTCGTCGGGCCGTGCCGGCTCGGGCGGCGGCGTCATCGGCCGCGCCTTGTCATTGTCGGGTCGCGCAGGCGATTGAGAATCGGGCGGAGCCTGGCCGGGTGACGGGGTCTGATCCGGTGCCTCGCGGGCCGGCGGTGAGGCCTGGGCGTGAAGGAACCCGGCAGGTGCCTCGCCATGCAGGGTGTCCGTGGCTTCCATCATGCGCATCATCGAAGCGCCCGCGACCGTCAGGCCGCCCGCAATCCCGATGACCGCAAGCCAGTAATCAATTCCCGCGAGTCGTCGACCTTTGTCTTTCACCACCATTGCATCCGTCCTCCGGACGACAACGTCATGCGCCTGACATTGTTCCTCCGCAGCGGAGCCGCGCCGATACGCGACCGTGACGCGAAGCAGTCCTCAATCCGGCGTGGTCACGTCCCAGGTGGCATGGCGCACGCCCGACAGATGTGAGAGATCGTCGGTGATGCCGTCGAGTTCATGTTCCTCGACCGCCGTGCTGACCAGCGTGACCGCAATCTCGGTGCCTTCGGCGCGCGGGACAACCTCGATATCGCGCACCGGATAGTGCGCGTTCTCCAGCTTCTCGACCACGTGCTCGCGGATGCCCGCCAGGGCGTCCGGATCGACCGTCAGCCTGAACTGATAGGTCGCTTCCGACGTCCGCGTATCCAGCGGGGCGCGCTCGATGGCATTGACCAGCGGTCGCAGCAGCGTGTTTCCGGCCAGCACGAACAGCGTCAGCACCGCGGCCTGCGCGATCAGGTCGGCGCCGGCACAGCAGCCGACCGCGGCCGAACCCCACAGGGTCGCGGCGGTATTGAGGCCGCGCACATTCATGCCTTCCTTCATGATCGCGCCGGCGCCAAGAAAGCCGATGCCCGACACCACATAGGCGATCACGCGCACCGCGCCTTCCGCGCCGGACAGATGCATGCCGGTATCGACAAAGGCCGCCGCGCTGACCGCGACAAGGACGTTGGTGCGAAGCCCTGCGGTACGAAGCCGGTACTGACGCTCCGCGCCGATCAGCGTGGCAAGAATGAAGGCCGCGCTAAGGCTGACCAGAGTGTCGAGAAAGTCGAAAATCTGAAATGTGGTAAAGAAACGCATTCGCCAAGGCCCGCCGCTGGTCCGCATCCGATCGAATCGGACGACCTAAGCATAGAGGTATGACGCATTCTTCACGGGAGTTTTCCTCCCGGTCAAATCCATGCGGTCATCACAAGGGAATCAGAGCGCGAGCAGGCCCGCCTGGCCCTCCTCCGTCGCGAAGGCGAGCAGGCCGCCCTTGGCGTTCCAGCCGAGCGCGGTGACCGGCACATCATCATTGCGCCGGACCAGGATCTCCGCTCCGTCGCTGACGCGGACCAGAAGCACGGTGCCGTTCGCGTAACCGGCCGCGAGGATATCCTGCTGCGGGTGACAGGCGACCGCGGTGGCGCGCACCGGCAGCGGCGCCAGCATGCCGGGCTCCTTGCCCATCGGGCCATCCTTGCTGGCAAAGGGCCACAGGATCACGGTATCGGCGCCCGAGGTCGCGAGGAATTTGCCGCCCGCACCCCAGGACATCGAGCGCACCCGCGCGGGATAGCCGGTCATCCGCATATGGCGGCCGTCGGCCAGCCGCCACCCATGCAGCGCCGGCTCGTGCATCGAGGTCACCAGAAACTTGTTGTCCGGGCTGAACACGACGCCAAGGTGCGAACCGGCCCATTCGAGCGATTCCGGTTTCACCGTCATGTTCGGAAACCACAGCGTGACGCCATTGTAATGCGAGATCGCCAGCCGCACGCCCTTGGGAGCGAAGGCGAGGCCGCCCACGGTCGAGACCACGTCCAGCGACTTCTCCTCACCCTTGGGAGAGCGGACGAACGCCGTCTTGCCCGCCGACCAGCTGACCGTTCCATCGGCGTGGAGCGCGACATTGTCGATCCAGCGGCGCTTGCTGTCGGCGGCGAGCACCTGTGTGGCGCCGGCAGCATTCAGCTCGACCACCTTGCCGTCGTCGCCGCCGGTGACGAGCCGCTTGCCGTCCGCGGCCGCGCACAGCACAGCGCCGGAATGGATCGGGATGCGCGCGGCCTCGCCGCTGCCGGCCACCACGGCCACCTCTTCTTCGGCGCCGACGAAGACCGGCGCGTCGCCGAGGAAATGCACGGCGCTCACGGACATGCCGAGATCGATGTCACGCACGCGGTCGGTGACAGAAGCGATGGATGAATCCGCCGGCTGAAAGACTGTCGAGGTCACGTCGCGATGCACCGCTCGAAGCCGTCGCGGATCGCCTGCTCGGGCAGGTCGCGACCGATGAAGACGACGCGGCTCTCGCGCGGCTCGCCGTCCTTCCACGCGCGCTGGTGATCGCCCTCCAGCATCATATGCACGCCCTGGAAGACGAAGCGGTCGTCGTCATCGGCGAAGGACAGGATGCCCTTGGAGCGCAGAATCTTCTGGCCTTCGGCGGCCACCAGCTGCTGCAGCCAGGGCATGAACTTGTTCGGATCGAGCGGCCGCGGCGTGTGCAGCGACAGCGACTGCATCTCCTCGTCGTGATAATGCTTCAGCCCATGGCCGTGATGATGATGGCCGTCCGCGTGGTGGTGATGCTCATGGGTGCAATGCTCGTCGCGGCAATGCTCGTGATCATGGTCATGATCGTCGGCCGCAAGGAAATCGGGCTCGATCGCGAGAATGCGATCGAGATCGAAGGCGCCGCGCTCGAGCACGTCCGAAAGCGCGACCTGGCACCGCTCGGTGCGGTGAACCTTGGCATAGGGGTTGATCGCGCGGATGCGTCCCTCGACCTCGGCCAGTTCGCCGGGCGACACCAGATCGGTCTTGTTGAGCACGATCACGTCGGCGAACGCGATCTGGTTCTTGGCTTCGGGCGCGTCCTTGAGCCGGTCGCTCAGCCACTTGGCATCGGCGACCGTCACCACGGCATCGAGCCGTGCGGCCTTCTGCACGTCCTCGTCCACGAAAAAGGTCTGCGCCACCGGCGCCGGGTCCGCCAGTCCCGTGGTCTCGACGATGATCGCGTCGAACTTGCCCTTCCGCTTCATCAGGCCTTCGAGAATCCGCACCAGGTCGCCGCGCACGGTGCAGCAGATGCAGCCGTTGTTCATCTCGAAGACTTCCTCGTCGGCGCCGATAATTAGATCATTGTCGATGCCGATCTCACCGAACTCGTTGACGATCACGGCGTACTTCTTGCCGTGGTCTTCCGACAGGATGCGGTTCAGCAGGGTGGTCTTGCCGGCTCCGAGATAGCCGGTGAGCACGGTCACGGGAATTTTCGCGGCAGTCGATTCGGACATGGTCACTCCGGGAGGATCGGACGCACGCCGCGACGGGAGGCCCCGCCGGTCAGTTCAGTGCGTCCGCTATCGTCCTTATATTGTGCTTGACCATGTCAATGTAAGTGGGAGCTTCGCCCTTTTCATCCGTCAGGCTGTCCGAATAGAGCGTGCCGCCGATCCTCGCGCCGGTCTCCGCGGCGATCCGCTCGATCAGCCGCGGGTCGCTGATGTTCTCCAGAAAAACCGCCGGAATTTTTTCCTTTTTGATCTGGCGGATGATGGCGGCGACGTCCCGCGCGCTGGGCTCGGAATCCGTCGAGACGCCCTGCGGGGCGACGAACCGGATGCCGTAGGCCTTGGCAAAATAATCGAAGGCCTCGTGGGTCGAGATCACCTTGCGGCGGTCTTCCGGAATGCGCGCAACGGTGCTGCGGATCTCCTGATCGAGCGCGTCGAGCCGGGTCGCATAGCGTTCCGCATTGGCGCGGTAGGTCTCGGCCCCGGCGGGGTCAGCTTCGGCAAGCGCCCGGCGGATGTTCTCGACATAGCGCTTCACGTTCGACAACGACTGCCATGCATGGGGATCGACGTCGCCATGCGCATGGCCGTGATCATGCCCGTGCTCGTGATCGTCGTGATCATCGTGCGATGGTTTCAGCGGCGTGATCCCCTCGGATGCGATGACGCTCTGCGCCGCGCCGCCGCTCGATTTGACGAGGCGCCCGAGCCATCCTTCAAGGCCGAGCCCGTTCAGCACGATGAGCCGGGCCGCGGCGACCTTGCGCGCGTCGCTGGGCGACGGCGTGTAGACATGGGTATCGGCATTCGGCCCGACCAGCGTCGTCATCTCGACGCGGTCGCCGCCGACATTGCGGACCAGATCGGCGAGAATCGTAAAGGTCGCCACCACCTCGATGCGCTCGTCGGCGCGGACCGGCCCCGCCGCAGTCGCAAAAGCCACGGCCGCCATGATCGCCGTGAGGTTGAAGAACCGCATCTATGCCTCCAGATGGCGGCCGGGAAACCATTGCCGCAACAGGCCGCCCGCGCTGCCGAACAGCACCGAGGCGATGTAAAGCAGCGCGGCCACCAGGATGATCGCCGGCCCGGACGGCATGCCGGCATGGAACGACAGCACCAGCCCGGCGTAGCCGGACAACGCCGCGGCAAACACCGCGATCGCAATCATGCCGGTGATATCGCGGGACCAGAACCGCGCGATACCCGCGGGCAGGATCATCAGGCCGACGGCCAGCAGCGTTCCCAGCGCATGGAATCCGTTGACGAGGTTGATCACCACCAGCGCCATGAAGGCGAGATGCGTCGGCGCGCCGGCGCGGCTGACGGTGCGCAGGAACACCGGATCGACGCATTCGATCACCAGAGGACGATAGATGATCGCCAGCACCAGCAGCGTGATCGTGGCGTTGAAGGCGATCACCATCAGCGTCCGGTTGTCGAGCGCGAGGATGTTGCCGAACAGCACGTGCAGAAGATCGATATTGGTCCCGCGCATCGAGACGATGGTGACGCCCAGCGCCAGCGAGACGAGATAGAAGGTCGCCAGCGAGGCATCCTCCTTCAGTTCGGTATTCCGCGCCACCAGTCCCGACAAAGCGGCGACGACGAAGCCGGCGATCAGCCCGCCGAACGTCATCGCGAACAGATTGAGGCCGGAGATCAGGAAGCCGATGGCCGCGCCGGGCAGGATGGCATGGGCCATGGCGTCGCCGACCAGGCTCATGCGCCGCAGCATCAGGAACACCCCGATCGGCGCGCCGCTGAGAGCCAGCGCCAGCACACCGATCCATGCGCGCCGCATGAACTCGAACTCGAGAAAGGGCCCGACCAGCACGTCGTAGATCATGGTCAGGCAGCCCGCGCTGCGGCGTCGGCGACGCAGGCCGCTGCCGCATCGTCGAAAGCCTCGCACATATGGCGTGCGGCCGTCAGGTTGTCCGGGGTCAGCACGGCCGCCGTGTCGCCCCAGGCAACCGCGCCGCGCGCCAGCAGCAGCGTTTCAGGAAAATGGACGCGCACCAGATCCATATCGTGCAGCGCGGCCAGAACGGTGCGGCCCTCGGCATGCCAGCGCTTCACCAGCGCCAGCAGATCGGACGAGGTCTTGGCATCGACCGCATTGAACGGCTCGTCCAGCACGATCAGCCTCGCATCCTGCAAAGCCACACGCGCGAACAGCATGCGCTGCATCTGCCCGCCGGACAGTGTGCCGATCGCGCGGCGCTCGAATCCGCTCAGCCCGACGGCGGTCAATGCCTGACGGATGCGATCCTGCCCGGCGCGGCCGATGCGGCCGAACATGCCGCTGTGGTGCCACAGGCCGGTGCCGACGAAATCGAATACCGAGATTGGAAAGCTGCGGTCGAGATCCGCGCTCTGCGGCAGGAACGCAATGTCCCGCATCGCCAGCCCCGCGATCCCGATCGCGCCGGCGAGCGGCTTGAGCAGTCCGACGATGCCGCGGAACAAGGTGGACTTGCCGGCCCCGTTCGGCCCGACCACCGCCAGCAATGCGCCGGCCTCGACTTCGCCGTCGAGATGATGGACCGCCGGGTGGCGGTCATATCCCAGGGTGACGTTGCGGAAACGAAGCACAGCGCTCATGACGGCCCCATCGCCCACCAGACGCCAAGCCAGAGCCCCGCCGCGACCACCAGGACCGCGCCGAGGCGCGCGCTCACCCCGAGCCGCAACAGCGACCATGGCGGCGGCTGCGCCGGATGCGGGCTGGCCGGATCGTGGTGGTGATGGGATTCACCGCCATGACCGCCCGACGACGCGCTGAGGCCATGAACATGCGTGGGCTGCATTCCGGGATTATCCGCTGCATCATCTGGCGCGCCCGGCGCCGGATCGTGGAACTCGGGCGCCAGGCGGGGGACCGGGCGCTCCCAAGCATCGTTACACTATAACATAACATCAACGGAACAGCTTCGGTCAACCATTTCCATCCGTCACCGAACATCACACCCGGGCATTCACGGCCGCGGCATATCCACCAAGCGAAGAGGCGGCCCGACAGGACCGCCCCTGAAAACTGCCCCACCGCCGCGACAGTCAATCGCGGCGGGATGGCAGGCGACGACTGCTCAGGACGCCTTGCCGAACAGCTCGTCGACGTAATCCCAGTTGACGAGGTGATCGACGAACGCCTTCAGATAGTCCGGGCGACGATTGCGATAGTCGATGTAGTAGGAGTGCTCCCACACGTCGACGCCGAGGATCGGGGTCGCGCCGTGTACCAGCGGGTTCTCGCCGTTCGGCGTTTTCGAGATCTCCAGCTTGCCGTTCTTGACGGAGAGCCAGGCCCAGCCCGATCCGAATTGGCCCGCGCCGGCGGCTGCGAAGTCGGTCTTGAACTTCTCGAGACCGCCCAGATCCTCGTTGATCTTCTTTTCGAGGCGCCCGGGCAGCTTGCTGCCGCCACCATTCGGCTTCATCCATTTCCAGAAATGGATGTGGTTGTAGTGCTGGCCGGCATTGTTGAACAGCGCGGCATTCTTGCCGAAGGAGCCCTTGACGATCTCTTCCAGCGACTTGTTCTCGAATTCCGTGCCTTTCAGCAGGTTATTGCCGTTGGTGACATAGGCCTGATGATGCTTGTCGTGATGGTATTCCAGCGTCTCCTTGGACATGTGGGGAGCGAGGGCATCATAGGCATAAGGCAAATCGGGAAGCGTGAAGGTCATGATTCCTGTCCGGAGTGGTGGAGATGGAGACTAACGAGGTCCCTTATATAAGGTTCCATCATGAAGGCCAGTCAAGGCGCGCGGCCTTGTTGCGAGTGAGTTGCAGATTGCAGGTTACGCGCTGACGTGCGTCTCGATCACGCTCCGCGCGGCACGGCATCGCCGAGCGAAGGGCGGACCGCAGGCGGCCGCACATTCATCAGCATCTGGAAGGCGCCGGCAATGAGCCCGATCACCACCGCGGCACGCCAGGCCATGTCGTAGCTGCCCAGCCAATCATAGATCATGCCGCCGCCCCAGGCGCCGACGAAGGATCCGGCCTGATGGCTGAGGAATGCGATGCCGGTCAGCGTCGTCATGAAGCGCAGGCCGAATAGCTGTGCGACCAGGCCATTGACCAGCGGCACCACGCCGAGCCACAGCGCCCCCATCACCGCCGCGAACAGCAATGTGGAGGCTGGCGTCGCCGGCAGGGCGAAATAAATCGCGATCGCCACCGAGCGCAGAATATAGATGCCTCCCAACAGCAGTTGCTTCGGATAGCGGCCGCCCAGCCATCCGAACAGGTACGAGCCCAGCACATTGAACAGTCCGATCATCGCCAGCGCCGAGGCGCCGAGCGACGCGTCGAGGCCGCAGATCGCGAGATAGTTCGGAAGGTGCGTCGTCAGGAATACGAGCTGCAGGCCGCAGACGAAGAACGCCACCGACATCACCACGAAGCCCGAATGGCCGAGCGCCGATTGCACCACCGCGCCGACCTTTTGATCGGTATCGTCGGCCCGATCGATCTCGACGGCGTCGCTGCCCCCGGCCATAAAGGCCGCCGGCAGCATCACGATGGCAAGGCCGATGAAGCCGACCAGCGCCATCCGCCAGCCCGCGGTCACGATCAGAGCCTGCGCCAGCGGCGAGGCGAGCACGAGGCCGAGCGAGCCCGCGGCGGAGACCGCGCCCATCGCCACGCTGCGCTTGACCGGCGTGACCACGCGCGACGTCACCGCCATGGTGGTGCTCGAAGCGGTGCAGGACAGCGCCAGACCGACGCAGAAGCCGGCGCCGATAATGAAAGTCAGCGCCGATGTCGCGAAGATCATCGCCACCAGGCCGGCGATGTAGACCAGCACACCGCCGAGCATGACATAGCGCGCGCCATAACGATCAGCCAGCATGCCGACCGCCGGCTGGGTGACGCCCCAGACCACGTTCTGCAGCGCGGTCGCCAGCGAGAAGTCCGCAACCGTGATCCCGACGTCGCGGATCACCGAAGGCTGAAACAGGCCAAAACTCTGCCGCATGCCCATGGCGAGGCTCAGCAGGATCGCCGCCCCCGCCAGTATCGACCACCGTTGCAGCGAACTCAGCTCGGCCGCTTTCATCGAAATCCCGCTCCGCAAAATTTTTCCAAGCCTGACACTCAATCCGGGAATTTGCCACCCATCCGGCCGGGATGACGGAATGCAATTTTCGCGGGACGTTGCATCCATCACGACCGCCCGGCTCCCGTTTCGCAGTGGACCCATGCGGCCGCCCGTGAGGCCCCATGCATCGCAGCCGCTTTCCCGGACGCAGATCTATTGTATGTTGACCACAATATAAAAGCCATTCGCTTAACTGATCCACCCCCACACGCGGCAGGCTGCTGCACCGGGTTGCCCATGAACGCCCCAGCAAGCCCGCCTCCTTCGGCGGCCTCCAGCTCACTGCTGACCGCGCCGATCCTGCCCACGCTGCTCCGGCTGTCGTGGCCGAACGTCATCGCCATGCTCGGCAGCGCGCTGGTGGCCGTGGGCGAAACCGCTTATATCGGGCGGCTCGGCACCGTGCCGCTGGCGGCCATCGCGCTGGCCTTTCCCTTCACGATGCTGATGCAGATGACCTCGGCCGGCGCCATGGGCGGCAGCATCGCGTCGGCAATCAGCCGCGCGGTGGGCAACCGCAATTCGGAGCGCGCCGCAGCGCTCGCCTGGCACGCCGTGACGATCGGGCTAATCGGCGGACTGACCTTCACCACGCTGATGCTGTTGTTCGGATCAACCCTCTTCAGCCTGCTCGGTGGACGGGGCGGCGTGCTGGATGAAGCGACCAGCTATTCACATGTGCTGTTCTCAGGCGCGATCGCGATCTGGATGGCGAACACGCTTGCCTCGATCATTCGCGGCACCGGTGACATGAAGGTGCCGTCGGCCACCATCCTCGCGGTCGCGGTGCTGCAGGTGGTTTGCGGCAGCACGCTGGGTCTCGGCCTTTTCGGATTTCCCCGGCTCGGCATGGTCGGCGTCGCCGCGGGACAGGTGCTGGCCTATTCGGCGGGGAGCGTCTTCCTGATCTATTATCTCGCGAGCGGCCGCAGCCAGATCATATTGCGGCGATCCGGCCTGTCGCTTCAACGCGGCATGTTCGTCGATATCCTCCGCGTCGGCGCCATTTCCTGCCTGTCGCCGGTGCAGACCGTGCTCACCATTCTCGTCTTCACCAAGATCGTGACGGGCTTCGGTGTCGAAGCCCTCGCCGGCTATGGCATCGGCGCACGGCTGGAGTTCCTGCTGGTGCCGGTCGCCTTTGCCTTCGGGGTCGCCTCGACGCCGATGGTCGGCATGGCGATCGGCGCGGGTCTGGTGACGCGCGCGCGCCGCATCGCCTGGACGTCGGGCGCTGCAGCGGGCCTCACCGTCGGCATTATCGGACTCCTCGTCGCGATCTGGCCGACGCTTTGGACGTCGCTCTTCACCCGCGATGCCGGCGTCAGCTCAGCAGCCGCCAGCTACTTCGCCTGGGCCGGCCCGGGCTTCGGCTTCTTCGGCCTCGGCATCGCGCTCTATTTCGCGGCCCAGGGTGCGGCCAAGGTCGCAGGCCCGGTACTGGCGTCGACGCTCCGCCTTGTGCTGGTGGCCGGCGGCGGCTGGTGGCTGGCGTCGATCCAGGCCCCGACCTGGGCCCTGTTCGCTCTGGTCGGCGCGACGATGGCAGTGTTCGGCATCAGCGCCGCGGCGGCCGTCTATCTGACGCGATGGGCCTCCTGAGAGCCATCGCGTTCTGACGGCATCCGGCCCGCGCATGTGCACACATCGTCGCACCCAGCCGCGCGGCAACTGTTTCTACATCTTTCCCATCGACAAATCGTCCGTCCGGGATGCCGGCAGCGTGCTGATCGGGCGACGCGCTGCATAAGATCGCCCATTTCTCCTGCAACACCAGGATCCACCTGGAGATACTCAATGACATTGCGTTCCGCTCTCGCTGCCTTCGTTTTGGTCGTTCTCGGCGCCTCGTCCCCGGCATTCGCGCAGGAATCCGGCGATCCCACAGGCACTTGGCTGACTCAGGCCGGCGATGCCAAGGTACAGGTCAGCCGCTGCGGCGGCGGCATCTGCGGCGTCATCGTATGGCTGCGGGATCCCGTCGACCAGGCCACCGGCAGACCGGCGGTGGATGACAAGAACCCCAATCCTGCAATGCGCCGCCGTCCGATGATCGGCCTGACGCTGTTTCACGAGATGCGCCCCTCCGGAGTCTCCCGCTGGGCCGGCCGCATCTACAATGCCGACGACGGCGGAACTTACGACAGCAACATCGCCATGACCGGGCCGAACACCCTGCGCGTCAACGGTTGCGTCGGCGCCATCTGCTCGGGCGAAACCTGGACCCGGACGCGCCGCTGACAGCGGGCGTTACCGCGCCATGCGCGGGCATCGGACGTCAGGCTAGCCACGTCCAGACGTAGCGCGGGGAATCGCGCATCCGGCATCCGGTGACGGCGCTTCTTCGTTTAGAACGAACCTAAGTTGCTGCTGTGGCAAAGCCGGACTCGCTTCGCTAAATAGGTCGCAGCCGGCGGATCCAGCTCGCAATCCTCCGTGAGAGACTCCAGCGGCGCAGACCATGGAGCCTGATGTAGCGGATGTGTCGATGACGGGCGGCGACGATCTTTGGAAGAAGAAGCAGCGGCGCGCCTTCTTCATCAGCCAGGTCTACTCGTGGCACTGGATCAGCTCAGGGCTTTGCCTGGTCAGCATGGTCCTGTTTGCATTCACCGGCATCACGCTGAACCATGCAGGTCAGATCGAGGCGGCACCAAAGGTCGTCGCGCGCGAAGGACACCTGCCGCAGGCGCTTCTCGGAGAGCTGAAAACCGTCGCAGACAAAGCGAAGGCGCCGCTGCCGGATACGGTCAACGCCTGGCTGCAAAATGAGCTCGGCATCAATACCCGCGGCCGCGACATCGAATGGTCGGCCAAGGATGTCTATGTCGCGCTGCCGCGCCCCGGCGGCGACGCCTGGGTCAGCATCGACCGCGGCGACGGCGCGGTGTCTTACGAGGTCACCGATCGCGGCTGGATCGCCTATCTGAACGATCTGCACAAAGGACGCCATACCGGTATCGTCTGGCGCTGGTTCCTCGATGTGTTCGCGGCCGCGGCGGTGATCTTCTGCCTCACCGGCCTGCTGCTGCTCTACCTGCATGCCAAGCGACGCCGCGCCACCTGGCCCGTGGTCAGCCTCGGCCTCGTCATCCCGACCCTGCTCGTCGTCCTCTTCATTCACCGCTAAAGGTACATGATGCGCTTTCTCATCTCCGCAGCCCTGACCACCCTCGCCGCCACGCCAGCGCTGGCCGCCGAGGCCACCATCAGCATCGATATTCCGCGCCTCACCGTTGCCGAGTATCACAGGCCCTATGTTGCCGTCTGGCTTGAGCGCGTCGAGGATGGCCAGGTGACCAACCTCGCGGTCTGGTACGACACCAAGCAGAAGGACGGCGAAGGCACCAAGTGGCTGAAGGACCTCCGGCAGTGGTGGCGGCGCAGCGGCCGTGACCTTGCGATGCCGGCCGACGGGCTCACCAGCCCGACCCGCGCGCCCGGCACGCACGAGATCAAATTCCAGAGCACGGCCAAGCCGCTCGCAGAGCTGGCGCCCGGCAAGTATCAGCTCGTGGTGGAGGCCGCCCGCGAGGTCGGCGGTCGCGAACTGCTTCGCGTGCCGTTCGAGTGGCCGGCCAAGGGCGCCGTCAGCGCCGAGGCCAAGGGTCAGGATGAGCTCGGCACCGTCAGCCTGAAGATCACGCCATGACGAACGGCGGCACCGCAGCCGTTCGTCATGAAGCCATCGAATGAATCCGAACCGATCCTGCATGGAAAGGATGCTGCCATGAAGAAATATCTCAAGCTTGCGCTGCTCTCGGCGTCGGTCTGTCTATTGTCCGCGACGGCTCATGCCCATCGCGCCTGGCTGCTGCCGTCCGCCACCGTGCTGTCCGGCAATGACACCTGGGTCACGGTGGATGCGGCGATCTCCAACGATCTGTTCTATTTCGAGCACCATCCGCTGCAGCTCGACAATCTCTCGGTGCTCGGCCCCGACGGCAAGACCGTGACGCCGGAGAACCAGGCGAAGGGCCGCTATCGCAGCACCTTCGACGTCAAGCTGGCCGAGCCGGGCACCTACAAGGTGATGGTCGTCAACCAGGGTGCGTTCGCCCGCTACAAGCTTGACGGCCAGAACAAGCGCTGGCGCGGCAAGGCGGAGGAGGTTGCCAATGCGATTCCGGCCAATGCGTCCGATGTGAAGATCTCCGAAATCGTCGGGCGCATCGAATCCTTCATCACGTCCGGCAAGCCCACCACCGAGACGCTGAAGCCGACCGGCGTGGGACTCGAGCTGGTTCCTGTCACGCATCCGAACAATCTCGTGGTCGGCGAGAAGGCAACCTTCAAGCTGGTGCTGGATGGCAAGCCCGCCGCCGGGCTCGACGTGCAGGTCGTTCCGGGCGGAATCCGCTATCGCGACAAGCTCAACGACACCACGGTGAAGACCGACGATACCGGCGCCTTCAGCGTGACCTGGAAGGAGCCGGGCTATTACTGGCTGAGCGCCTCGACCGAGGACGACAAGTCCAAGATCAAGGACGCGAAACGCCGGTCGAGCTACGCCGTCACTGTCGAGGTCATGCCGGAGTAGGCTCCGGCATGACCACGGCAGTATCACCCCGGCGCGTCGCAGTTCCCGAACTGCTGCGACAGCCTCCGGCGCGGCCATTGCACGGCCGCGTCCGCGCGCTGTCCGGCACCACCATGGGCACGTCGTGGTCGGTGAAGTTCGTCGGGTCAGATGCAACGGCCGCGACGCTGCAGCGGATCATCCCGTCCGCGCTCGACCGCGTCGTCGCGCAGATGAGCCCATGGGAAAGCGACGCGGATATCAGCCGCTTCAACCGGCTGCCTCCCGGCGAATGGCAGCAGTTGCCGCCTGAGACCGTGCGGGTGATGCAATGCGCCTTGCAGATCGCCGGCGAATCGAGCGGCGCCTACGATCCCACCGTGGGTGCGCTGGTCGATCTCTGGGGATTCGGCCCGCGCGGCGGACGATCAGCGCCGCCAGCTGCGGCGGAGGTGACGTCGCTGCACCATCCCGACGGATGGCGCCGGCTCGAACTCGACGCCGTTGCGCGGCGCCTGACACGGCAAGGCCCGACGGGACCGATCGATCTCTGCGGCATCGCCAAGGGTTTTGCCGTCGATCTGGTGATGGAGGCCCTGCACGAGCAGGGGGTCCATCACGCGCTGGTGGAGATCGGCGGCGAACTGCTCGGCCGTGGCATCAAGCCGGATGGCAACCCGTGGTGGGTCGAGATCGATCGGCCTGCCGGAAGCCGGCCAGCGGAAGCGCCGCTGCTGGTGGCGCTGCACGATCTCGCCATCGCCACATCCGGCCGGGAGCGCAGCTTTGCCAGCGGCGGCCGCCATTATTCCCACACGCTCGACCCGCGCACCGGCTATCCGATCGCCAACGGGATGGTCACGGCCACGGTGCTGCACGGCTCCTGCATGGCCGCCGACGCCTATGCCACCGCGCTGATGGTGCTCGGGCC
>Ga0180222_1001311_pt1 | contig 26816 bp, 27 predicted proteins | sample eDN5th37CKraftOP_FD_151336 | JGI IMG/M metagenome (GOLD analysis project Ga0180222, IMG submission 151336) | Enriched Organic Plus compost microbial communities from Emeryville, California, USA - eDNA 5th pass 37_C Kraft OP (version 2) (version 2) ...
CCTCGACGTCTGGCCCAACGACATCTCCCGCCTCGAACGCGGACTCAAACGCGACGACACCCTCGCCGCCAACTACCGCGAGTACCTCAGCGCCGCTTGACCCGTAACACGAATAGGAGCATCAAGTCCGTTCAACCGGCCTCGACACCGCCCGGATCTGCGAGAACGGGTGCAAACGCCAGTTCGGCCGCACCGATCATGAGCGTGTCGGGTCCCAGTGTCGCGGGCACGATCCGCACCAGGCTGCACGGCGCGGCCATGGTCCGCCGCGCGAGTTCCTCGCGCAGCACCGCGGCCGCGAACGCGGGGAACACCCGAAGGAACCCGCCGAGCACCACCAGGCCCGGGTTCAGCATGTTGATCGCGGTACCGAGCGCGATCGCCAGCGCGCGTGCCTGCCGGTGCAGCTCGTCGCGTGCCGCGCAGTCCGAGGTGGCATCGCCCGCGGCACCGTCGAGATCGTCCAGCAAGGCCGCGAGCGGCGCCTGGGTCACCTCGGTCTCCAGGCATCCCGTGCTGCCGCAGTGGCACAGGCGCTGCCCGCCGACGAACGTGTGCCCGAGTTCGCCGGCATAGCCGGCAACGCCCTGCAGCAGATCGCCCGCGACGACAAACCCCGCGCCGATACCACTGGGTCCGCCGTTGACGTAGATGAGGTCCTCGACGTCGTGATGACTGCCGAAGAGGTGCTCGGCGATCGCTCCGACGTTGGCGTCGTTGCCGGCGTACACAGGTAAACCTGTTGCTGCGCTTAGCATCTCGCCGATCTCGACGTCGTGCCAATCCAGGTTGGGTGCCAGTTGCACGAACGACGCGCGGCCGTGCACCAGACCGGGCACCGCCATGCCGACCGCGGTCAGCGCCTGCTCGTCGCGCAGGTTGCGGCGGATGTCGCCGATCGCCTCGGCAGCAATCGCGACCGTGTCGGAAGGCGTGGGGATGCCCGCGGTGGGGTGGCGGACGACGTCGAGGACCGCACCGCCCAGTGACACCAGGCCGACCGTGACGGCGTCGACCTCGGGGGTCACGGCGACCGCGAGCACCCGGTCGCTGGGCCGCACGATGGGGCTGGGGCGTCCCACCTGCGACACCGACGGCGCGGGGGACTCGTCGACCAGGCCCAGCGTGACGAGTTCCTCGACGAGGTCCTTGGTCGTCGACCGCGACAACCCGGTATGGCGCGTGAGGTCCGCGCGGCTCAGCGAACGACGACGGTGCACCAACGTGAGCACGCTCGACAGATTGCGCCGTCGAACATCATCGTTGCTGGTCCCGACCCGAGCGGCCCGGTTCTGCTGGGTTCCGTTTGCCAACGCGACGACTCCTCACATCCAACCCTTGACGTGTCTTGAACCACATCTTATGTTCGTCGAGAGAACAAAATACAACCCTCAATTCCGCCCGATGAGGAGCATCCGCATGACCGTGTTGGAGTCGAACGTCTCCACAACCGAACCGCTCACCCCGAAGCGAGAGGACCGTTTCTCGTTCGGCCTCTGGACCATCGGCTGGAACGGAAACGATCCGTTCGGCGTCGCCACCCGCCCGGCGCTCGACGTCGTGGAGGCCGTCGAGAAACTGGCCGAACTCGGCGCGTACGGGCTGACGTTCCACGATGACGACCTGTTCGCGTTCGGCAGTTCCGACACCGAGCGGCGGCGGATGGTCGACCGGTTGACGTCGGCGTTGTCGGCCAACGGCATGGTGGTCCCGATGGTGACGACCAACCTGTTCACCCAGCCCGTCTTCAAGGACGGCGGTTTCACCAGCAACGACCGCACGGTGCGGCGTTTCGCGCTGCGCAAGGTGCTGCGCAACATCGATTTGGCCATCGAACTCGGCGCCGAGACCTTCGTGTTGTGGGGCGGCCGTGAGGGCAGCGAATACGACTCGGCCAAGGACGTGCAGGCCGCGCTGGCGCGCTACCGCGAAGCGATGGATCTGTTGTGCCAGTACGTGATCGACCAGGGCAGCGGGTTGCGCTTCGCGATCGAACCCAAGCCCAACGAGCCGCGCGGCGACATCCTGCTGCCCACGGTGGGGCACGCGCTGGCATTCATCGACACCCTGGCCCGCCCGGAGATGGTCGGGGTGAACCCCGAGACCGGCCACGAGCAGATGTCCGGCCTGAACTTCATGCACGGCATCGCACAGGCCCTGTACAGCGGCAAGCTCTTCCACATCGACCTCAACGGTCAGCGGGGCATCAAGTTCGACCAGGACCTCGTGTTCGGGCACGGCGACCTGGCCAATGCCTTCGCGCTCGTGGATCTGCTCGAACACGGTGGTCCCGACGGCACCCCGGCGTACGAGGGTCCTCGGCACTTCGACTACAAGCCCAGCCGCACCGAGGACATCGACGGTGTGTGGGCCTCGGCGGCCGCGAACATGCGGATGTACCTGCTGCTCAAGCAGCGCGCCGAGGCGTTCCGCGCCGATCCCGCGGTGCGTGAGGCGATGGCGGCGGCCAAGGTGGCCGAATTGCGGCAGCCGACGCTCGCGCCGGGCGAGACGTACCACGACCTGTTGGCCGACCGCTCGGCCTTCGAGGAGTTCGACAGTGAGGCCTATTTCGGCGGCAAGGGTTGCGGTTTCGTCGCATTGCAGCAGTTGGCCATCGAACACCTGATGGGCGCGCGATGATCGGCGGACACCCGAGAAGCGAAGGCAACCAGACCAGCCGGAGGAGTTTCACGTGAAGCGCACCAGCACCCTGCTCGTCACCGCAGTCGTCGGCCTCGGCCTGACGTTGACCGCATGTGGATCGGATTCGGGTTCGAACGCCGGATCCGCGGAAGGCGGTTCGGGCGGCAAGATCGGCGTCATCCTGCCGGACACCAAATCGTCGGTCCGCTGGGAGACCAAGGACCGGCCCGCCCTCGAGGCCGCGTTCAAGAAAGCCGGCGTGGACTACACGATCCAGAACGCCGAAGGCTCCGCCGACACCATGGCCACCATCGCCGACGGCATGATCGCCGACGGGGTCACGGTGCTCGCGATCGTCAACCTCGACTCCGACAGCGGCGCCTCCATCCAGGAGAAGGCCGCGACCCAGGGCGTGAAGACCATCGACTACGACCGGCTCACGCTCGGCGGCTCGGCCGATGTCTACGTGTCGTTCGACAACACGAAAGTCGGTGAGCTGCAAGGGCAGGGCCTCGTCGACTGCCTCGGCGACCGGCCGGCCAACGTGGTGTTCCTCAACGGCTCGCCCACCGACAACAACGCGACGTTGTTCAGCGGCGGCGCACACTCGGTGGTCGACAAGGCGCCGAACATCACGATCGTCGGCGAGCAGGCGGTACCTGATTGGGACAACGACCAGGCCGTGAGCATCTTCGAACAGCTCTACACCGCCGCCGACGGCCGCGTCGACGGCGTGTACGCGGCCAACGACGGTCTCGCCGGCTCGGTCATCTCGATCCTCGAGAAGAACAAGCGCGCCGGTCAGGTCCCCGTCACGGGCCAGGACGCGACCGTCGAAGGGCTGCAGAACATCCTCGCCGGAACGCAGTGCATGACCGTCTACAAGTCGGCCACCGAGGAGGCCAACGCGCTCGCCGATGCCGCGATCGCACTCGTCAACGGCGAGGACCCCAAGACCACCAGCACCAGCCGCGACGACACCGGCGGCCGTGATGTCCCGTCGGTGCTGCTGACGCCCAAGTCGATCACCAAGGACAACATCAACGTCGTGTTCGACGACGGCGGACAGTCCAAGGACGAGGTGTGCTCGGGACAGTTCGCGGCGATGTGCTCCGCGGCAGGAGTCTGAGCGATGACGCCAGAGCCGATTCTCGAATTACAACGCGTCAACAAGAGTTTCGGTGTCGTACACGTTCTCCACGACGTGGACTTCCGGGTACATCCGGGGCAGGTGACCGCGCTCGTCGGCGATAACGGCGCCGGTAAGTCGACGCTGGTGAAGGCGATCGCGGGCATCCACCCCATCGATTCGGGCACCTACCTGTTCGAGGGCAAACCGGTGACGGTGCGTACGCCCAACGACGTCTCGGCGCTCGGCATCGAGGTGGTGTATCAGGACCTCGCGTTGTGCGACAACCTCGACATCGTCGAGAACATGTTCCTCGGACGGGAGATCAAAGTCCGCGGCATGCTCGACGAGGCGCGCATGGAGACCATGGCGCGCGATGCGCTGAAATCGCTGTCGGTGCGCACGGTGAACTCCGTGCGCCAGCCGGTGTCGAGCCTGTCCGGCGGGCAGCGCCAGACGGTGGCCATCGCCAAGTCCGTGCTGTGGAACTCCAAGGTGGTCCTGCTCGACGAGCCGACGGCGGCACTCGGCGTCGCACAGACACGTCAGGTGATCGACCTCGTCCGCCGCCTCGCCGGCCAGGGCCTCGGCGTTGTGCTGATCTCGCACAACATGAACGACGTCTTCGACGTCGCCGACCGCATCTGCGCGCTGTACCTCGGCCGCGTCGCCGCCGACGTACCCGCGGCCGACGTGACGCACGGTCAGGTGGTCGAACTGATCACCGCGGGCCGTTCGGGCAATCTCGGTCTCGCGCCCGCCGAGGCCGCCGAGTCGATGTGAGAGCGGTTGTGAACCCCGATACGAATTCGAAAGACCGCGAGATGAGCATTCAGGCACCATCTGAGAAACCAACTGCCAGTGAACAACCCGACGCCGGCGGCTTCGCCGGCGACACCAGGTCCGATCAGACGTTCGGCGACGCGGTCCGCAGCTACGCCCAGCGCGTGCGGGGCGGCGACATGGGCTCGCTGCCCGCCGTCCTTGGTCTGGTCGTGCTGTTCGTCGTGTTCGGCCTGGCCAACGACCGCTTCCTGTCGGCGCTGAACCTGGCCAACCTCATCACCCAGGCCGGATCCATCTGTGTGCTCGCGATGGGTCTGGTGTTCGTCCTGCTGCTCGGCGACATCGATTTGTCCGCCGGTGTGGCAGGCGGTGTGGCGGCGTGTGCGATGGCGCTGGCCGTGGTGAACCTGGGCTGGCCGTGGTGGGCCGCGGTGCTGGTCGCCATCGCCTGTGGCGCCGTGATCGGCCTGATCATCGGCGTGCTGCGCGCCAAACTCGGTATCCCGTCGTTCGTCGTCACCCTGGCGTTCTTCCTCGGGTTGCAGGGCGTGACGCTCAAACTCATCGGTGAGGGCGGTTCGGTCCGCGTCGACAACCCGGTGATCCGCGGGCTCACGATCGCGAATCTTCCTGTGGCCGTGGGCTGGACGATCGCGCTGGTGGTGGTGCTCGCGTTCGCGGGCCTGGAGATCTACAACTACCGACGCAAGAAGGCCCTGCAGCTGACGCATTCGCCGCTCGGTGTGGTGGTCGCCCGCGCGATCGCCGTGGCCGTCGTGGTTCTCGGTGTGACGTTCGTGCTCAGCGTCAACCGCAGCGTGAATCCTCGCGTGGAGATCCGCGGCATCCCTTATGTGCTGCCGCTGATCCTGCTGTTGCTCATCGGAATGACGGTGCTGCTGCGCCGCACGGCGTACGGCAGGCACATCTACGCCGTCGGCGGCAACGCCGAGGCCGCGCGCCGCGCGGGTATCTCGGTGGACCGCATCAGGGTTACGGCGTTCATCGCGTGCTCGTCGCTCGCGGCACTGAGCGGAATCATCGCGGCGTCGTACGCGGGCAAGGTGTCGGCATCCTCGGGCGCGGGCAACACGCTGCTGTACGCGGTGGGCGCGGCCGTGATCGGTGGCACCAGCCTGTTCGGCGGTAAGGGCCGCGCCCTCGACGCGGTGATCGGTGGCGTGGTGGTCGCGACCATCGCCAACGGGCTGGGCCTGCTCAACCAGTCGTCCTACATCAACTTCCTGGTCACCGGTGGCGTGCTGCTGCTGGCCGCGGGTGTGGACGCGATCTCGCGCCGGAGACGTTCGGCCACAGGACTTTAAGCCGGTAACTAGCCGAGCCAGGGCCCGATGCGCCGCAGCGCCTCCTCGATGTCGTGCGTCGGGCCCGCGAACGACAGCCGGACATAGGAGTTGCCTCGCACGGTGTCGAAGTCGATACCCGGTGCGATGGCAACTCCTGTGTCGTTCAACAACTTCTCGCAGAACTGCAGCGAGTTGTCGGTGTACTTGCTGACGTCGGCGTACACGTAGAACGCACCGTCGGTGGGGGCCAACTTGTCGATGCCCAGGCCGCGCAGACCGTTGAGCAGCAGGTGGCGGTTCTCGGCGTAGTGCGTCAGCAGACCCTCGGCCTCGGCCAGTGACTCGGGCGTGAACGCGGCCAGCGCCGCGTACTGCGCCAGCGCGGGCGGGCAGATCGTGAAGTTGCCGGTCAGGCAGTCGACCGCGCGACGCAGCTTCTCCGGCACCAGCAGCCAGCCCAGTCGCCAGCCCGTCATCGCGAAGTACTTCGAGAAGCTGTTGACCACCACGGCATTTCGCGACGTCTCCCATGCGCATGTGGTCTCCGGGGCGCCCTCGTACACCAGGCCGTGGTAGATCTCGTCACTGACCAGGCGCGCCCCCGACGCGTCGCACCACCGCGCGATGGCCGCCAGTTCCTCGGGTGCGATCACGGTGCCCGTGGGGTTGGCCGGGCTTGCGACGATCACCCCCTGCACCGGGGGATCGAGCGCCTCCAGCATCGCGGCGGTCGGCTGGAACCGGGTCTCGGGGCCGCACGGGATCTCCACGACCTCACACCCCAGCGCGGACAGGATGTTGCGGTAGCAGGGGTAGCCGGGGCTCGTGATCGCCACGCGGTCACCCACGTCGAAACACGCCAGGAACGTCAGCAGGAACCCGCCCGATGATCCCGTGGTCAACACGACGTCGTCGACACCGACGTCGATGTCGTGACGGGTGTGGTAGGTCTGCGCGATCTGCTCCCGCAACTCGGGGATGCCCAGTGCGACGGTGTAGCCGAGCTGGTTGCGGCCGAGTGCTGCGGCGGCCGCGTCGCGCACCGGGGCAGGGGCTCCCGCACTCGGCTGGCCCGCGGACAGATTGACCAGGTCACCGTGGGTGCGCTGGCGTTCGGCCGCGGCCAGCCACACGTCCATCACGTAGAACGGTGGAATCCCTGCCCGAAGTGCGACGCGGTCGTTCATCTCACCCACGCTAGATCACGTGGACTTCAGAACACCTCGGCTTCGAGCCGGCGCAGCTGCTCACGCGGCGGGCCGAGCAGCTGGGCGCTGCCGTGGGCACGCTTGAAGTACAGCTGAATGTCGTGTTCCCACGTGATCGCGATACCGCCGTGGATCTGGACGGCCTCCGAGGTCACCGCCGACAGTGCCTCGCTGGCGAAGTAACGTGCCAGCGCGGCCGACGTCGATGACGGGGTCGCGATGGAATCGTGCACGACGGCGCGTGCCGAGGCGACCTTGACGTACAGGTCTGCCATGCGGTGCTTGAGCGCCTGGAAGCTGCCGATCGGCCTGCCGAACTGCACACGGTCCTTGCTGTAGGCGACGGTCAGGTCCAGGCATCGCGACGCCGCACCGATCTGCTCGGCGGCCATGAGCAGCGCCGCGGTGTCTGCAAGGCCCTGGTCGTCACCGAGCGTCGTGGTCGCGCCGGGAATCACCGACGCGAGACGACGCGTCATGTCCATGGTGGGCTTGGGCTGCGCGGTGAAAGTGTCCCACTGCGTGAGGGTTTCACCATCGGCGGCGATCATGATGTCTGCGATGTCGCCGTTGATCACGAACTCGGGGTTGAACACCACGGTCCCGATCTTGGCGCCCTCGGCGAGCTCTTCGAGCGGTTCGGTGCGTCCCACGGACAGCAGCGCGATCTCGGCGAGCGTGGTGCCCAGCAGCGGCGTCGGCACCAGGGCCTTGCCCAGCTCTTCCAGAACCACTGCGGCATCGGCCAGTTCGCCGCCGGCGCCGCCGAACTCCTCGGGGATCACCAGCGCTGCGGCGCCGACCTGCTCGCACAACAGGCGCCACAGGTTAGGGTCATAGCCCAGCTCGGATTCCATCGCCGCACGCACCGCCTCCGGCGATGCGTGTTTCTCCACCAACGCGGCGACGGTCTCGCGTAGTAGTTCGCGTTCTTCACTCACGACAGGCCCTCCAGTACTCTGCGGCGGTGTAGCGCCGGATCCCCCCAAGCCGGGCGCAAAGCCTGCACCCGCAGCAACAACAACGACAGGTCGTGTTCCTGCGTGAACCCGATCGCGCCGTGGGTTTGCAGGGCCGACCTGGCGGCCAGTAGCGCCGCGTCCGCGGCAGCCACCTTGGCTGCGCTCACGTCGCGGGCGGTGTCAGATGAGCCGTCGGCCAGCGACAGCGCCGCGCCGTACACCAGCGGGCGGGCCAATTCGACGGCGATGTGGACATCGGCCAGCTTGTGCTTGATGGCCTGGTAGGACCCGATGACGCGGCCGAATTGCGTGCGCTGCTTGGCATATTCGACGGCCTGGTCGAGCATCGCCTGACCGGCACCCACCAACTGGGCGGCCGTGGCCAGCACGCCGAACTCGTAGGCCGTGGCGGTGTCGGCAGTACGGGCGTCGCCGGACGCCGCGACGTCGAACAGCTTGCGCGTGGGGTCGACGGATTCGTGGCTTGCTCCCGCGCTGCCGTCGTGCACCTGCCCGTCCTGCGCCAGAAGGATCAGGCCCGCGGTGTCGGCGTCGACGGCGCGAGGCACCTGCGGCGGCAGCGCCACCGTGGCGATCAGCTCACCCGAGGCCAGCGCACCGCAGCGCTCGTCGTCGGCCAGGAGAATGGGCGCGACGGCGATGGATTCGGTGACCGGTCCGGGCACACCCCAGTAGCCGAGCCGCTCGAGCGCGACCACCAGATCGGTCGGGTGGGCCTCGATGCCGTCGAACTTCTCGGGGACCAGCAGCGCGGTCACCCCGAGATCGGTCAGCTGTGCCCAGACCTTGCGGCCCGGCGCGGTGTCACCCTCACCCCACGCGCGGACCGCGGCGGGCACGTCGGCGGCGCCGAGCGCGGCGTCGATGCTCGCGGCGAAATCCCGCTGCTGTTCGTCGGTTTCGAAGTTCATTTGCTCTTTCCCGCAGATTCGCGCGGCAGGCCAAGCAGCCGTTCGGCGATGATGTTGCGCTGGATCTCGTTGGTGCCCGCGTAGATCGGACCACCCAGCGCGAACAGCAGACCGTCGGTCCAGTTGCCCACCAGCTCGCCGTCGGCACCCGCCAGGTCCAGCGCGGTCTGGTGCAGCGCCACGTCGAGATCCGACCAGAACACCTTGGTCACCGACGATTCGGCGCCCAGCTCACCACCGTTCGCCAGCCGCGTGACGGTCCCGAACGTGTGCAGCCGATAGGCCTGGGCCTTGATCCACGCGTCCGCGACCCGATCGGTGAACGCCGGATCGGGGTTTTCTTTCCACCGTTCGACCAGGCGCTCGGCCGGGGCCAGGAAGCGCGCCGGGCTGCGCAGCGACATGCCGCGCTCGTTGCTTGACGTGCTCATCGCGGCCCGCCAGCCGTCGTGCACCCCGCCGATCACGTCGTTGTCGGGCACGAACACGTCGTCGAAGAAGATCTCGCCGAACCCGGTGTCGCCGCCGAGCTGCGCGATCGGCCGCACCGTGACGCCTTCGGCCTTGAGGTCGAACATGAAGTAGGTCAGGCCCTTGTGGCGCTGCGCCTCGGGATCAGACCGGAACAACCCGAAGCCGCGCTCGCCGAACACCGCACGCGAGCTCCAGATCTTCTGCCCGTTGAGCAGCCAGCCGCCGTCGGTCTTGGTGGCCGTCGACCGCAGCGACGCAAGGTCGCTACCGGATTCGGGTTCCGACCAGGCCTGGGCCCAGATCTCCTCGCCACTGGCCATTTTCGGAAGCACACGGTCGAGTTGTTCCTCGGTGCCGTGGGCGAACAGCGTCGGCGCGAGCATCGAGGTGCCGTTGGCGCTGGCGCGGCCGGGGGCGCCGGCGCGGAAGTACTCCTCCTCGAACACCACCCATTGCAGCAGCGTCGCGTCGCGGCCGCCGTATTTCTTCGGCCACGCGATCACCGACAGGCCCGCGTCGAAAAGCACCTTGTCCCAGCGGCGGTGCTGTTCGAAACCTTCCTTGGTGTCGTACGACTTCGTCGGGAAATTCTCCCGGTTGGCGGCGAGGAATTCGCGGACCTCGGCCCGAAAGGCCTCGGTCTCCTCGTCGAACTTCAGGTCCATCACACCTTCTCCCGTAGGGCCGGCTTGACCACTTTCCCACCCGGATTGCGTGGCAGCGCGTCCAGGAACTCGACCGATCGTGGCACCTTGAAGTTCGCCAGATGCTCACGGGCATAGGCGATCACGGTGGCCTGGTCCAATTGTGCGCCGGGTTTGGCGACGACGAACGCCTTGCCCACCTCGCCGAGGCGTTCGTCGAGCACACCGATCACCGCGGACTCGGCCACACCGTCCAGGCGCGCGAGGACCTGCTCGATCTCGGCGGGGTACACGTTGAACCCGCCGCAGATGTACATGTCCTTGAGCCGATCGGTGATGGTGAGGTTGCCCGCGGCGTCGAGCTTGCCGATGTCACCGGTGTGCAGCCACCCGTCGGCGTCGATCGCCGCGGCTGTGGCCGCCTCGTCGTCGAGGTAACCGAGCATCACGTTGGGCCCGCGCAAAAGCACCTCGCCCGAATCATCGAGGCGCAGTTCGAAATCGGCGATCGGCCGGCCGCACGTGGTGGCGACGGTGACCGCGTCGTCGTCGGGGCGGCACATCGTGCCGAACCCGGCGGCCTCGGTCAGCCCGTAGGCGGTGAGCACGATGTCGATGTCGAGTTCGGACTGCATGCGCTCGATGAGCACCACAGGAACCACGGCAGCGCCGGTCACCGCGAACCGCAACGAACTCAGGTCGTAGTCGCCGCGGCGCGGGTGGTCGAGCAGTGTCTGGTAGATGGTCGGCGGGCCCGGCAGCACCGTGATCTTGTGCTCGGCAACCGCTTTCATCGTCTGCTCGGGGTCGAACGTCAGCATCGGGTAGAGAGTCGCGCCGGTCTGCAGGCATGCCAGGATCCCGGCCTTGTACCCGAAGTTGTGGAAGAACGGGTTGATGCACAGGTAGCGGTCGGTGCTGCTGACCTGGCCGCATTCGGCCCACGCCGCCGAACCGTCGAGCGACTGCCGGTGCGCACAGCGCACACCCTTGCTGCGGCCCGTGGTGCCGGAGGTGAACAGGATGTCGGAGACGTCGTCGGGCGACACCGCGGCAGCGCGGGCGTCGATCTCGGCCAGCGTCGCGTCGTCGGCACGCGCGATGAATTCGTCCCAGGTGCCGTCGTTTTCGTCGATCGGCACACGCACGATGTGCCGCAGCGCGGGCAGCGTGGCGCGGTCCAGATCGGCTGTCTTGTCGGCGCCCAGGAACTTGCCGGACGCGATCAACAATGGCGCGCCCGTGCGTAGGAGGATGTCGGTGGCCTCGCTCGCGGTGTAGCGCGTGTTCAGCGGGACGACGACGCCGCCGGCATAGTGCGTGGCCAGGCTCGCCACCACCCAGTGCCAGGTGTTCGGCGACCAGATGGCGATCCGATCGCCGGGTTCGACGCCCAGGGTGATCATCGCCGCGGCCGCGCGGCGGACCTCGTCGCGCAACTGCGCATAGGTCAACCGACGATCGGGGCAGACCACGGCGTCGTGGTCGGGGAACTGCGCAGCGATCCGGTCCAGCACCGCTGGAACGGTTCTGACCCCCCGGTCGCTGCACGCGTGACCAACGGCGCTCGTCATCAGGTGCTCCTCTAACAAAGCAAGTGCTTGGTAGGTTAGCCTACAAGGGTGATAGAGGTCCAGGAGTTCCGGGCCGAGGTCCGGCAGTGGCTCGCAGACAATCTCGTCGGCGATTTCGCCGCGCTCAAAGGACTCGGCGGCCCCGGGCGGGAGCATGAGGCATTCGAGGAACGTCGTGCGTGGAATCAGCATCTGGCGGCGGCAGGTCTGACCTGCCTCGGCTGGCCCGTCGAGCACGGGGGCCGCGGGCTTTCGGTTGCGCACCGCGTCGCGTTCTATGAGGAGTACGCCCGCGCCAACGCGCCGGACAAGGTCAACCACTTCGGTGAGGAGCTGCTCGGTCCCACGCTGATCGAGTACGGCACCCCCGAGCAGCAGAAACGCTTCCTCCCGAAGATCCTCGACGTCACCGAGCTGTGGTGCCAGGGTTACTCCGAGCCCAACGCGGGCAGTGATCTGGCGAACGTGTCGACCACGGCCGAGCTGGTCGGCGACGCTGAGGCGAGCGGAGCGACGGGGAATCAGTACTGGGTGATCAACGGCCAGAAGGTGTGGACGTCGCTCGCGCACTGGGCGCAGTGGTGCTTTGTGGTGGCCCGCACCGAGAAGGGCTCCAAGCGTCACGCGGGGTTGTCCTATCTGTTGGTGCCGCTCGATCAGCCCGGCGTCGAGATCCGGCCCATCAACCAGCTCACCGGCGATTCCGAGTTCAACGAGGTGTTCTTCGACGACGCGCGCACCGAGGCGGGCCTCGTGGTGGGTCAGCCCGGTGACGGCTGGCGCGTCGCGATGGGCACGCTGACCTTCGAGCGCGGCGTGTCCACGCTCGGGCAGCAGATCCGTTATGCCCGCGAGCATTCCAACCTGGTCGAATTGGCCAAGCGCACCGGCGCGGCCGACGATCCGCTGATCCGCGAGCGGCTGGTGCAATCCTGGACCGGGCTGCAGGCCATGCGGTCGTATGCGCTGGCCACCATGGATGTGGAACAGCCCGGGCAGGACAACGTGTCGAAGCTGTTGTGGGCCAACTGGCATCGAGAACTCGGCGAGATCGCCATGGACGTGCAGGGCATGGCCGGGCTCACGCTCGAGAACGGCGAGTTCGACGAGTGGCAGCGGCTCTACCTGTTCTCCCGCGCGGACACCATCTACGGCGGGTCCAACGAGATTCAGCGCAACATCATCGCCGAGCGCGTGCTCGGCCTACCCCGAGAGGTCAAGGGATGAATCTGTCGGAGGCCCCGAAAGAGATTGACGGGCACGGTCTTCTGAAGGGCAAGGTGGTCCTGGTGACCGCCGCCGCCGGTACCGGCATCGGCTCGACCACCGCGCGGCGTGCGCTGCTCGAGGGTGCCGACGTGGTGATCTCCGACTACCACGAGCGCAGGCTGGGGGAGACCCGCGATCAGCTGGCCGACCTGGGCCTGGGACGTGTCGAAGCCGTCGTGTGTGACGTGACCTCCACCGAGGCCGTCGATGCGCTGATCACCCAGACCGTCGAGAAGGCCGGACGGCTGGATGTGCTGGTCAACAACGCCGGCCTGGGCGGGCAGACACCCGTCGTCGACATGACAGACGAGGAGTGGGACCGCGTCCTCAACGTCACGCTCACCTCAGTCATGCGCGCCACGCGGGCCGCGTTGCGGTACTTCCGCGGCGTCGACCACGGCGGTGTCATCGTCAACAACGCGAGCGTGCTGGGTTGGCGCGCACAGCATTCGCAGTCGCACTACGCGGCCGCGAAAGCCGGTGTCATGGCCCTGACGCGCTGCAGCGCGATCGAGGCCGTCGAGTTCGGCGTGCGCATCAACGCCGTGTCGCCGAGCATCGCGCGGCACAAGTTCCTGGAGAAGACGTCGTCCTCGGAACTGCTGGACCGCCTGGCCAGTGACGAGGCGTTCGGCCGCGCGGCCGAACCGTGGGAAGTCGCGGCGACCATCGCCTTCCTCGCGAGTGACTACTCCAGTTACATGACCGGAGAGGTCGTCTCGGTGTCCAGCCAGCGGGCCTGATCTGCAGGCTGTGCCGCTGTCGTTTGACGCGCCGAGATTGCACTGAGGGACACGTCCGGGCGATTTTTTGTCCCTGGATGCAATCTCGGCGCGCGAAGTCTCCCGCCCGACGTGGCTTGGCCAGGTCAGTCCCTCGTGTGACGGCCGTACGATCGCTGATCGGAAAGCCAGACGCGACTTCCGTGGTAAACGGCGAGGTAGGAAACCGCGAAAACGCCGAGCGTGAAAACTGTGACGAGGACGAACTGAAGTCGCTGGCCGCCCGAGACCGCGTTGCCTGACACGCTGTCGCGGTAGCCGAAGATCGAGCCGATCGTGATGACGACGAATGCTGCGACACCGCTCGGCCATACGGCACCAGTGCTGAGGGCGAACGACACTGCGCCAATGGCGAGAACCGCGACAGTTCCGACCAAGCGCCACCAGGACTTTGCGACCGTGACATAGCCGCCGTAAGGTCCGCTCTCCTCACTGTAGAAGGAGATGCGGCGTCGGCGAATGTTCAGGAACGGCGTGTGCACATACGCAACGAAAAGAACTACCGCGAGAACAAGTGCCGATGCGCCGAATCCGGCTTGCACGCCCTGCGGGTCCGCGATGAAGTACGCCGAAACGCACGTCAGTAACCCACCGGCCCAAAACACTGTGCGTCCAACTCGTACGTCGCGGCGCGGAGCCAAGGCCATAGCGGCCAACCCGCCGAGGGCGGCGATGAAAGGGACACTGCTCACGGGCTACTCCAGCGTCTCGTCATCGGGTGCGCTCCCGTTGTCGAGCAGGCTACCTGTGAGGTGGGGTGAGGTACTGGGTCTCACCTCGCGAGGGTAGTGCGTGCGACGCCGAGACTGCACTGAGGGACACGTCCCGGCGATTTTTTGTCCCTGGATGCAATCTCGGCGCGTGGTGGCATCTCCCGCCCGACGTGACCTAGCAAGTGCTTGGTTGGTATGCTGGGTCAATGGCGCCGGATACGCCCAGCCAGCCGGCTAGCAGACGCGATGAGCTGCTGCAGCTCGCCGCCACCATGTTCGCCGACCGTGGCCTCAAGGCCACGACGGTCCGCGACATCGCCGACTCCGCAGGCATTCTCTCGGGCAGCCTGTACCACCATTTCAAGTCCAAAGAGCAGATGGTCGAAGAGGTCCTGCGGGACTTCCTGGACTGGCTGTTCGGCCGCTACCAGCAGATCCTCGACACCGCGACCAGCCCGCTGGAGAAGCTGACGGGCCTTTTCATGGCGTCGTTCGAGGCCATCGAGCACCGGCATGCGCAGGTGGTCATCTACCAGGACGAGGCCAAGCGGCTCTCGGACCTGCCGCAGTTCGACTTCGTCGAGACGCGCAACAAAGAGCAGCGCAAGATGTGGGTCGACATCTTGCAGGAGGGCGTCGCCGACGGCTCGTTCCGTCCCGACCTCGATGTCGACCTGGTCTACCGGTTCATCCGGGACACCACATGGGTTTCGGTTCGCTGGTACAAACCGGGCGGGCCCCTTTCGGCCGAACAGGTCGGCCAGCAGTACCTCGCCATCGTTCTCGGCGGAATCACGCAGTCACAAGGAGATAAACATGCCTGAGGCGTACATCATCGATGCCGTACGCACCCCCGTCGGAAAGAAGAACGGGTCGCTGGCTCAAGTGCATCCGATCGATCTCGGCGTGCACGTGTTCCGCAGCATCTTCGATCGCGTCGACGTGGATCCGGGTGCGGTCGACGACGTCATCGTCGGCTGTGTCGACGCCATCGGTGGGCAGGCGGGCAACATCGGCCGCAACGCGTGGCTGGCCGCGGGCTACCCCGAAGAGGTCCCCGGCGTCACCGTCGACCGGCAGTGCGGCTCCAGCCAGCAGGCCATTTCCTTTGGTGCGCAGGCGATCATGTCGGGCACCGCGGACATCATCCTCGCCGGTGGCATGCAGAACATGAGCTGGGTGCCCATCTCGTCGGCCATGATCGTCGGCAAGGAACTCGGATTCAGCACGCCCACAGCCGAATCCGAGTACTGGCGGCACCGCTACGGCGATCAGGAGATCTCGCAGTTCCGCGGTTCGGAACTCATCGCCGAGCGCTGGGACATCTCCCGCGAGGAGATGGAGCAGTTCGCGCTGTCCAGCCATCAGCGTGCGTTCGCGGCAATCCGTGCCGGGCACTTCGACAACGAGATCGTGCCGGTCGGTGACTTCGGTGTCGACGAGGGGCCGCGCGAGACCACGCTGGAGAAGATGGCCGCACTGCAGCCGCTCGTCGAGGGTGGCCGTCTCACCGCGGCGCTCGCCAGCCAGATCTCCGACGGCGCAAGCGCGGTGCTGCTGGCCTCCGAGCAGGCCGTCAAGGAGCACAACCTCAAGCCGCGCGCCCGCATCCACCACATCAGCGCCCGCGGCGCCGATCCGGTCATGATGCTCACGGGCCCGATCCCCGCGACGGAGTACGCGCTCAAGAAGACCGGCCTGTCGATCGACGACATCGACACCGTCGAGATCAACGAGGCGTTCGCGCCCGTCGTCCTCGCCTGGATCAAGGACCTCAAGGCCGATCCGGAGAAGGTCAACCCCAACGGCGGCGCGATCGCGCTCGGTCACCCGCTCGGCGCGACCGGTGCCAAGCTGTTCGCCACCATGCTCAACACCCTCGAGCGCACCGGCGGCCGCTACGGCCTGCAGACCATGTGCGAGGGTGGCGGCACCGCGAACGTCACCATCATCGAGCGCCTCTAGTTCCTTCGCGAGCAGACGCAAAACTGCCTGATTTCCCCTGGGATCAGGCAGTTTTGCGTCTGCTGGCGCGATGGGTGAGTGTGGAGGTATGGCTCAGGGCGGCGAACCGGCGCGTGATGAAAGCTTTCTGACGGTGCTGGTGGCCCTCGTGGCCAACGCTCTCATCGCGCTCGCCAAGAGCGTCGTCGCAGCCGTGACGGGATCGGCGTCGATGCTCGCCGAGGCCGCGCATTCGTGGGCCGATACGGGCAATGAGGTTTTCCTGCTGATCGGAACCCGGATGTCGGCGAAGCCTGCCGACGACGAACACCGCCTGGGGTACGGGCGCACCGGATACATCTGGTCGATGTTCGCGGCGTTCGGTCTGTTCACGGTGGGCGCGGTGGTGTCGATCTGGCACGGCATCCAGTCGTTGGGCGGGGAAGCCGAGCCGACGTCCTACAAATGGGCCTACACCGTGCTGGCGATCGCGTTCGTCCTGGAGGGTACGTCGTTCCTACAGGCGTTGCGCTAGACCAGAACCGGCGCCGTACGTCGGCGCATCAGCCCGCTGCGTTACATCCGTCTCACGTCGAACCCGATGCTGCGGGCCGTGTTCGTCGAGGATCTCTCGGCGCTGATCGGCATCGTCATCGCCGCCGCGGGCATCCTCGCTCACCAGATCACCGGGGACGCCGTGTGGGATGCCGTCGGCTCGATCCTGGTCGGCGTGCTTCTCGGGTGCGTGGCGCTGTTCCTGATCGAACGCAACATGGATTTCCTCACCGGTGAGGCCGTGACACCGCTGGCGCGCAACATCACCCTGCAAGACCTACGCGACCATCCCGACATCGAGCGGATCAGCTATCTGCACACCGAGTGGGTCGGCGCGGATCGGATCTACGTCGTCGCTGCGGTCGACCTGACCGGGGACGCGGTCGAGTCCGATGTCGCGGCGCGGCTCAACGCCGTGGCCGACATGTTGCAGCGCCGACCGACGATCGTGCGTGCCCTGCTCACGCTCACCCGGCCGCGCGACGACACCGATCTGCGCCCGCAAGAGTTGCCCGACTGGTACTCCACGTGACGTCCGGTCACGCTGCGGCGACGAGGGCCAGGCTCGCGAACGCGAAGATCCAGCTGGCGAACGAGCCGACGAGGAAGTACTCGACGACCTCGTCGATGCCGACGTGGTCCGTGTCTTGCTCGTCGTGGTTGCGCGTCGCGTTGATCTCGGGGAAGCGAATGACGCTCTTGGCGGCGACGACGGCCGAGGCCATGGTGAGCTGACCCGCCAGGCCGAGCCCGACGATCAGCAGGCGCTCCATCGGGCCGAGCAGCCGGCCACCCTTGAGCCGATCGGACGCCTGCGGCTGACCCGCGGGCTTCACCGCGCCGACCGATCCGAGCACCAGGCGCACGACGTGGTTGGCCGTGGTGAGCTGCACGAGCATGACGCCGAGCACCATGAGCACCCGCCCGGCCGACACGCTCTCGGGCAGCTCCGCCCACGCCACCCAGCGCCCCACTGCGCCGCCGACGTCGGATGCCCAGCCCGACAACAAGATCAGGGCCGTCACCGCCCCGCCGATGATCACCAGCGGTATGCCCTGACGTGTGCCGGTGACCTCGGTGCGCTCGCACGCCACGTTCCAGCCGACCACCGCGACCGACGCGATGACGAGCAACGGCAGGTCGCCGAGGTGCCACAGTCCGGCGAGCAGCGAGCCCACCACGAGAACCACGACCGCGAGCACCGGCGGAACCCATCGGGTGCCGATGAACCGCCGCATCACGTCACCGAGACCGATGGCGATGAGGAACATCGCCAGCATGCTCATGTGATCTCCGAAAGATACTGCGACGCAAGCACGATGAGGTCCAGGCCGTCGCGACCGGCGCGCTGGGACACCGCCGACGCGCTGATCTGCTCGGCGGCGGCGAGATCCTTCTTCGGCTGGTTGGACATGAGACCCCTCAGGATGCGGATGGACCGTTCATCGAGTGATCCAAACATGTGGTCCCGACACATCAGGGCCGCGTTGACGGCCTCGGGGGCCGGGCCCGTGTCGGCGGATCTGCGGTAGGTGATGCGGACCAGCGCCAGGCCGGGCTGGCGTTGTGCCTCGGCGGTCCACTCGATCGCCTCCCTGGCAGCCCACCACCCCGGACCGTCCTGGATGCCCGTGGCCTCGTCGAGCACGCTCACCGCGCCCCAACCGATGCCGAACCGCACGTCGATCCCGGGGGCGACCGCCAAGCGGATGGCCCAGGCTGCTGTGAGCGCGTCGCCGACGCGGCGGTAGCTGCCCTGGAATTCGTCGCCGACGGTGAAGGCGGGTGGGTCGATCGCGTGGCCGGCCACGGCGGCGAGTGCGGCGTTGAGGTCGCGGTGCAGCGCGCGCCGGTCGGTCGCGCTACGCGATCCGACGACGTCCCCGATGAGGGTGGCCCTCAATGAAGGCGACAACTTAATGTCAGACATATGAAGACTATAGCTTCATTTCATGTGAATGAAGCTAAAAGCTTCATTGCTGAATGGTGGGCAGGTCGTCTGGCGTCTCCCGATCGCCCTGACACCGGATCTGACGCCGGGCAAGGGGGCACTATCGTCGCCCTATGGTGAGCCTGACACAGCTTGAGGTGCTGATCGCTGTCGTCGACGCCGGTGGGTTCTCCGGCGCCGCCAAGAAGTTGTTCATGAGACAGCCGTCAGTGTCCAACCACGTGAGAAATCTCGAGAGCTCACTCGGCATGATGCTTGTGCAACGCAGCTCGCAGGGAGCGAGAACCACTCCGGCCGGTGACGTCGTGGTCGACCATGCCCGAAAGGTTTTTGACCTCTTGGAGAGTCTCCAGCGTCAAGTCGACAGCCTGCGCGGATTGGAGTCCGGTCGGTTGGTGGTGGCGGGGACCACCACGTTGGGCACCTATCTGATGCCCGCAATGTTGTCGGAGTTCACGCGTCAGGCACCGAAGGTCGAATGCGAGCTCCGGGTGGGCAATGAGGACACCGTGGAGAACTGGCTGCTGCGAGGGGAGGTGGCACTGGGTTTGTGTGCCGAGCTGCCGACCGAGGAGCAACTCGTCGCCAGACCGCTGTTTGACGAGGCGATGATGTTGGTTGCCTCGGCATCCTCGCCGTTGGCCGGCCGCCCGCTGCGCCCGGAAGATCTTGCCGGACAACGTTTCTTGATGCGTGAAATGGGTTCGGCAACCCGCCGCCAGCAAGAGGCCGCGTTGCGCCTGTGGGGAATCGATTCCGTTGAACAATGGGACTTCTGGGGGCCGGACACCCTCAAAGAAGCCACCCACGCCGGCCTCGGCCTGGCTCTTCTGTCCGAGCACGTCACCGCGCGCGAGCGTGCCGCCGGCCTCCTTGTGGCGCTCTCGGTCGATCCCCCGGCGCAGAGCCGCACCACCTACCTAGTGCGTCGCGCAGACCGGGTGTTGACACCAGCCGAGGAGGCATTCGTCGCACTGGTGGACGGGATCCCGGCCTGGCCCTCCTGACCCTCGGACATCACGAGTGGTGGCTATAGGTCCGATAGCCAAATCGGGGGTTCTGTATGACGCCGATCACAAGCAGACTTGCGTCGACCCGTTACCTGCGAACCCCACAGGAGCGCACGCTTGCGATCCCACTCATTCAGTGTCAACGGCCGGACATACACGATGCCAGGCGTTCCCGTCGTCGTGATCTGCATCGACGGTAGCGAACCCGACTATCACGTGCAGGCCATGGCGGCGGGATGTATGCCGTGGCTCAGCCAGGCACTGAAGACGAACGCCAGCTCGTGGGACGCCCATTGCGCGATCCCGGCGTTGACCAATCCGAACAACCTCTCGATCGCGACCGGACACCCACCGCGCGTGCACGGCATCAGCGGCAACTACATCTTCGACGCCGAACTCGGCGAAGAGGTGTTGATGAACGACAAGCGATTCCTTCGCGCACCGACCATCTTCGCCGCCGCCAACGACGCCGGACTCGACGTCGTGGTGGTAACTGCCAAGGACAAACTGCGGCGACTTCTCGGCGCTGGGGTGGTCGAAGAGGGGCCGAGCGTCGACGGGGCCGCCGAGTTCGTCGCGCCGCGCCGCACCGGCATCTGCTTCTCGGCCGAGAAGGCCGACGCCGCGACCGTGGCGGACAACGGCATCGACAACGTGCTCGAGCTTGTGGGACGTCCCTTGCCGCAGGTGTATTCGTCGGATCTGTCCGAGTTCACGCTCGCGGCCGGCGCGGCGATCTTCGAGCAACGCCGCGTCGACCTGATGTATCTGTCGCTCACCGACTACATCCAGCACAAGCACGCGCCCGGCACGCCAACAGCGAACGCCTTCTACGAAATGATCGATTCGTACGCCGCTCGGTTCGACCAGATGGGGGCAGTCGTCGTCATCACTGCAGATCATGGGATGAGTGCGAAGGCCAACGAACACGGCTCTGTGAGAATCGTTTTCGTCGAAGACGAAGTACGTCGCGCCCTCGGTGCCGCGGCCGCGACCACGGGCTCCGAAGGTGCGGACGGTATCCGCGTCATCCTGCCCATCACCGACCCGTACACCGTGCACCACGGGGCGTTGGGATCGTTCGCCAGCATCTATTTGCCCGCGGATGCCGACCACGACACGGTGCTCGATCACATGCGCGGCGTCGGGGGCATCGATGCGGTGCACAGGAGGGGGGAGGCCGCCGAGCTCTACGGCCTGCCGGCCGATCGAATCGGCGACATCGTGGTGCTCGCCGACAAAAAGACCGCGCTCGGTCGCTTCGCCGAGTGGCACGATCTGAGCGGCCTGGATGCACCGCTGCGCTCACACGGCGCCCTCGGTGAACTGCAGGTCCCATTCATCGTCAACCGCCCGCTGCCACGTCCCGAGTTGCTCGACGTGCCCTACGGCGAGCCCGCGTACGTGCACAACTATGACGCGTTCTGGGTGGCCACCACCTTGGTTTCACAGCACCAGAGTCCGACCGCACATGCGGTGTAAATCCAGTCCGACAGCCGAAAGGCCATGATGTCCAGCACACATGACAAAACGATGACGGGCCCTGACCCCAGGTGTTGGACACGATGAATCCCGCAAGATTGGCGGGGGAAGCGAGATGATCGACACCGATGGCAAGGAAAAATTACCCGGACGAGTTCAAGCGGGACGCGGTGGCCTTGTACCGAGATACCGAGGGCGCAACGATCACGCAGATCGCAGACGAGCTCGGTATCCGCGGGGTAACCCTCTCCGCGTGGTGCAAAACCGCTGGGGTACCGATCCGGCACCGTAACCCCAGTTCTGCCGATGCGCTTGCAGCGGGCGCGGAGACCCCGGACCAGGAGCTGGCCCGGCTGCGTGCCGAGGTCGGCCAGCTGCGCGCTGACAAGACTCGGTTGGCCACCGAGCGCGACATCCTGCGGTCGGCGGCCAAATATTTCGCCGGGGAGACGAACTGGTGAGCCGCTTCCAGTTCGTCGCCGACCACTCCGACACCTACCCGGTGAAGTGGCTCTGCGCGGTCGTCGAGATCGCGCGTTCCTCGTTCTATGCCTGGCTGGCCGGCGCCGACGGGCGCGCCGCCCGCCAAGCCGCTGACCAGGCGCTGGCCGCGCGGATCCGCACCGTGCACGACGAGGACAACACCTATGGGGCACCCCGGATCACCGCCGAACTCAACGACGGTGCGCCCGAGGCGCAGCGGGTCAACCACAAGCGGGTGGCCCGGGTGATGCGCACCGCCGGGATCATCGGCTACCGCCGCCGACGACGGGTGAAGACCACCGTGGCTGATCCGGCCAAACAGAAGGTCCCCGACCTGTTGGGCCGGGATTTCACTGCAGCTGCAGCCAACGACAAGTATGTCGGCGACATCACCTACTTGCCGTTGGCGACTGGTTCGAATCTGTATCTGGCGACGGTGATCGACTGCTTCTCCGGGCGGGTCGCAGGGTGGGCGATCGCTGATCATATGCGCACTGAACTGGTCGAAGACGCTCTGCACGCCGCCGCTTCACTGCGGGGTTCACTGGCCGGTGCTGTGTTCCATTCAGATCACGGAAGTCAGTACACCTCAACGGATTTCGCGAAACTCTGCACCGAGCTCGGTGTCACCCAGTCCATGGGTGGGGTGGGGTCAAGTGCTGACAACGCTCTCGCGGAGTCGTTCAACGCCTCCCTCAAACGCGAGATCCTGCAGGACCGCAGTCAGTGGTCCGACGCCGCCAGCTGCCGCCATGAAGTGTTTCGCTGGCTGGTGCGCTACAACCTGAGGCGACGGCACTCCCGCTGCGCCTTTTCCAGTCCCGCCGCCTACGAACGCAACCACAAAACCGCTACGCTGCCGGAAGCGGCGTAACCACAAATCCCGTGTCCACTACATGGGGGCAAGGCCCGACCTCGTTTGACCCCGCTGTGTGCAATTCACATGCAGTTCGTCCGCGGACCGAACCCCGGCCAAGTCACAGATGCCGCCCAAATCCAGGCGGTATCCGTCGACCTGGCGTTCCCAGCTCGGGCACCTGACCGCCGTGGCGGCCTACGACACCCGGCTGATCGGCCAGCCACGCTTACAGGTCAGCTCGGCGGCCTCTTCCTCGGCCCGCAGCCGCCGACCTTCCGGTGAGCGCCGGAACTCGTCCATGTGGTCGAGAAACCCTGGAAGGTCTCTGCTGATCGCCACCGCCGGTCCCCCGGCGTGTGCTCCGTGTCGTCGGCCATCAGCCGGTCACTTCTGAGGCGGGTCGAGCAGGGCGCGGGCGTCTTTGATCAACAGCAGCAGGTGCAGCGGGTCGGTCGGTGAGGGCTCGAAATCGAAGTGCGCGTAGAACGCCCGCGCCTGCTCGTGCAGCGCGTGCACCAGCAGTGCCCGCACGCCGATGATCTCCGCAGCCGCCACCGCGCGGGTGATCGCGTCGCGCAGCAGCGCAGCGCCCAGACCCTGACCTTGTTCCTTGCGGTCGATTGCCAGCCGCGACAACAGGATCACCGGCACCGGGTCGGGCATGTTGCGTCGCACCCGCCCTGGTGTGCCGGCGCGCTCCACCGCTGCGGAGGCCAGCGCGTAGAACCCGACGACGCGGCCGTCCCGGCACGTCACGAAGCACCGGGAGGCACCCTCGACGTGGTTGGCCAGGGCGCGTCCCCGCAGGTACTCATCCAGGGTGGGCTCGCCGCTGTCGAAGTCGGCGACAACATCGTGTTCGCCGATCGGCCGGGGCGCGCTGTAGCCGCTCACTCGTCGAAGATCGAGGGCTCCGCGAACAGCTTCTCCAGCCGCGGCTTCGGCGACACCGGCCGGTCCAGCACCGACACGAACTCCGACCAGGCCGACGCATCAAGCATGAACAGCCGCCGATCGGCGAGCACCTCGCGGGCATGAGCCAGCGTCGCGGTCACCGTGAAGTTGGTCAGATCGGTTCCCTCCACTTCGGCGGCACGACGAATCAGCGCGTCCTGCTCAGCAGTCAGGCGCACCGCGAATCGTTCCGTCTTCGTAGCCATGCCATCCATTGTGTGCCTATCGGGCACACAAGGCAACGGAGTTTTGAGGCTCTTCCGGAATTGGAGTGCAGGTGAGGGCGGCGGATATCCGCGGGTGCAGGCCGTGTCGGTGAGCTGAAACGGGCCCCGGTCGGCAGAGGATGCAGGTTCTCACACCAATACAGACCTGCCACCCGGGGAGCCCTGTGCCTGACTCTACGTCGCTTTGTGCCGCTGTTGTCGCCGACACGATCATCCGGACCGTGGAATTGGGGGTGACGATCACCGATGCCGCCGTCGATGGCCAGACCACAGTGGTGTTCTGCACGATGCTCGACGACGCTCGACGTCAGTGCCCCGGGTGCGGTGTCGACGGGGTCTACCGTGACACCGTGATCCGCCGGGTCACCGATGTACCTGTGGCCGGGCATCCGCTGCGGCTGCACGTGCGGGTTCCTCGCTACCGCTGCGTCAACGCCGTGTGCGAGCGAGAAGTGTTCGCCCACAACACCGATCGGCTGGCGCGGCGCGGGTGGTCGACGACCCGGCGGTGTGCCCGCTACATCTGCCGGCGGTTGATGATCGACCGGGCCACCGTGGCGGCGGTCGCCCGTGAGCTGGGCTTGTCGTGGGACACCGTGAACACCATCGCCTGCGACGCCACGCAGACGATCGTGGCCACCGACACCGGCCGCCTGGACGGTGTCGGGGTCATCGGTGTCGACGAACACCGCTGGTCACACACCCGCCGCCGCGGCGAGGACGGCTACGTCACCGTCATCATCGACCTCACCCCAGTCCTGGACGGCACCGGACGCGCCCGACTGCTCGACCTGGTACCCGGCCGCTCGACGGCGGCGTTCAAAGACTGGCTGGCCGCCCAAAGCCCGGTGTTCCGCAACCAGGTCGAAGTTGTGGCCATGGACGGCTTCACCGGCTACAAGAACGCAGCTACCGACCAACTGCCTGAGGCCACCCCGGTGATGGACCCGTTCCACGTTGTCGCGTTGGCCGGCGACAAGCTCGACCTGTGCCGTCAACGCATCCAACAACACACCTGCGGGCACCGCGGCCGAAAAGGCGATCCGCTCTACGGCGTGCGCCGCCTCCTGCGCACCCGACTGCCACTGCTCAGCGCACGGCGAAAAGCCAAGCTGGAAGCCGTGTTCGCCGACGCCAGCCACCTTCCCGTGGAAATCTGCTGGAGCTTCTACCAACGCCTGATCGCCGCCTACGCCCACCCCGACCGACGCCGCGGCAAAGCCATGATGACCGAGATCATCACCGCACTGCGCACCGGCGTGCCCGACGCGCTCGAGGAACTCGCTCAGCTGGGCCGCACCCTGTGGCGCCGCCGCGCCGACATCCTGGCCTACTTCGACCACCACGCCTCCAACGGACCCACCGAAGCCATCAACGGCCGTCTCGAAGCCCTGCGCCGCAACGCCCTCGGATTCCGCAATCTCACCCACTACCGACTGCGCTCACTCCTGCACTGCGGCAACCTCGCCCAACGGATCGATGCACTCTGATTCCGGAAGAGCCAGTTTTGATCATGCCTCTTGTTCAGCCTCGATGCACTTCATACCTGTAAAACACGCTCTGACTCACGGGAAGGGTTACCTGGGACAGTCGCGTCGCGGTGGAAACGGCCACGGTGGTCTCGTCGCTTTCAACCCTGCGAGGGGAGGCATGTCTTCACGTCTGCTGACCGCGCTCGAGCTTCTGCTGACCACGGTAGTCGTCATCGTCGCGTCCTGCCTGGCGGTGTTCGTCATCGCGATGGTTACCGGCCATACCGATGTCCTGCCCGCCATCGGTGCGATGCTGGTCGACCTGATCGAAGCACTCGTCACGCGCCCGCTGCACGACCTGGCCACCGAGACTACTGGGAGAGGTCGATGAGGTAGCGGCCCTGCTTTTCGGCGGCGTCGATCTTCTTGATCAGTGCGTCGACCAGGCTGATACGTCCTTCGAAGATGAGGGCCAGGTCCTGGCCGGTCATGTATGCGACGTTGCGTTTGCCGCTGACGTGCGCGAAATGCTCCAGGATTTCGTCGTTGAATCCGATCATGGAGATAAACAGCCCGCGGGTGCTTTCCAGGTTTTCCATCCACTTTGACCTTGAAGTCGGCGAGATCGCCGGTGGTGGGTGGTTGGGTTCGCCAGCGTGCTTCGACGAGGTAGGTGAACCCGCGGAAATGGAAGGACCCGTCGACCTGTTCGTGCGGCTGGCGAGTCGAACCGGTGTAGTCCAGATCACTGGCCCGGAAGAGCAATGATCAATACCTGTGGATGAGCCTTGGCGTGGGGGCGTGAAAATGGGCGCACCTTCCCGAGGATGATCATCACGGAATCAGGTATTCGATCAAGACCGGCGTTGGCGCGCTGGTTGGGAAGGTACGCCCATGCTCACCGTAGTTCACGATGGCCAGGAGGCCAACGACGAAACCGGCGGACGCTCATTGCTCGACGAGATCGTTCGCGACGGCGCGCGGCAGATGTTGGCCGCGGCGTTGCAGGCCGAGGTCGCCGCCTACGTGGCCGCCTTCGCCGACCAACTCGATGAGGACGGCCGCCGACTGGTGGTGCGCAACGGCTACCACCAGCCCCGGGAGGTGCTGACCGCCGCCGGCGCGGTCGAGGTGAAAGCGCCGCGGGTCAACGACCGCCGCGTCGACCCCGACACGGGCGAGCGCAAGCGGTTCTCCTCGGCGATCCTGCCGGCCTGGGCGCGCAAGTCTGCGCAGATGAGTGAGGTACTGCCGCTGCTGTACCTGCACGGCCTGTCGACCAGCGATTTCGGGCCCGCACTGGAGCAGTTCCTCGGCTCCGGTGCTGGGTTGTCGGCCACCACCATCACCCGCCTGACCGCGCAATGGCAAGACGAAGCCCGCACCTTCGCCGCCCGGGACCTCTCGGGCACCGACTACGTCTACCTGTGGGTCGACGGCATCCACCTCAAGG
>Ga0180222_1001313_pt1 | contig 26807 bp, 22 predicted proteins | sample eDN5th37CKraftOP_FD_151336 | JGI IMG/M metagenome (GOLD analysis project Ga0180222, IMG submission 151336) | Enriched Organic Plus compost microbial communities from Emeryville, California, USA - eDNA 5th pass 37_C Kraft OP (version 2) (version 2) ...
CAAGGTCCTGCATCGTGTCGCGCTGCTTCTGCGCGAAGTTCTTCACCTGCGCCTGCGCGAAGCGGATGTCGTCGAGGTCGCGCTTGCTCACCTGCGATATGGCGCGCTCGATCTCCTGCGGCGTGAGACAAAAGCTTGCCGGCTCCCAATTATCAAACTTCTTCGACAGCTCGCGGATCGCGGCGTCGCCGCGCGCCTTGACGTCTGAAAGGATGCTCTCGACCGTTGCGCGCACCTTCGCGTCGGCGGCTTCCACGGCGTCGGCGGACAGGCCGCGTTTGAGAGTGCGGGGCATGACGGGTCTCCTTTCTTATCCCTCCCCTGAGGGGAGGGTGGCTGCCCTTAAGGCCAGCCGGGTGGGGTCGGCAGTGAACGCGAGCCCCCACCCGGCTCGCATGCGCTCGTCACCCTCCCCCGCAAGCGGAGGAGTGATGCATGGTCACTTCATCGCCTGCGGATTGATCGGGCTTCCCGTTCCGCCGGTGATGATGAGCGGCGGACCGGAGAAGAAGAATTCATAGACCTTGTCCTGCGCGCAGTCCTCGGCGAGTTCCTTGAGATAGAAAATCTCGCCCATGCACAGCCCCATCGCCGGGATCACCACCCAGTGCCAGGGCTGGTTCGCTTCCGTGGTTTCGTTCGGCCGCACCTCGCAGCCCCAGGTGTCCATGCAGAGCGCGGCGATTTCCTTCTCCTGGCACCAGTAGCAGTTTTCGAACATCACGCCGGGCGCGTCGCCGCCGGCATAGCCGCCCCATTCGCCTTCCGCGAGGCAGCGCTCCATCTGGCCGGTGCGCACATGCACGAAATCGCCCTTGCGGATTTCGACGCCCTGCGCCTTCGCGCATGTGTCGAGCTCCTCGTTGGAGATGCCTTCGCCGTCCTTCATCCAGGGCACGCCGCGGAACCGCGCGATGTCGAGGAGGACGCCGCGGCCGACCATCTTGTTCTTCGAATGCTCGATGCCGAGCACGGCAAGTCCGCGGGAATCGATCAGCTTCGCATCGTGCCCGTTATAGGCCTTGTCCTCGTAGAAGATGTGGCCGAGCGCATCCCAGTGCGTCGCGCCCTGCACGCAGAGATTCAGCGTGTCATCGGCATAGCGGATCTTGTTCCAGTCCTGCTGGCCGGCGACAGCGTCGGTGCCGGTCGCGAGCATCTGGTGGATCGGATTGAAGCGGCCGCCGAACAGGCCGGTCTGCGGGCCGTTGCGGTCGAGCGGGATGCCGAGCGCGAAGACCTTGCCCTGCTTCACGAGCTTTGCGGCATTGACGATGTCTTCCGGCGTGACGTGATTGAGCGTGCCGATCTGGTCGTCCGAGCCCCAGCGTCCCCAGTTCGAGAGCTTCTCGGATGCTTCCTCGATGGCCTTGAGGCCGACCTTGATATTCATCGACACGTTATCCTCCACCACAGTCTCGTTGCGGCTCTTCCATGCGGGCGGCCGGCCGGATTGTGCTGAAGGGCGGGCGGTTCGTCTACCGCCAGATTGATACCGCTTTCTCCGCCGAGTTTGACGATGTGGAATATCGGCGGCCGGGCGGGTTTTGCGGTACAAGGCATTTTGCTGTCCGGGAGGTCTTGGATGCACCGCGCTGTTCTTGCCATCGCTGCCATCGCGATCGCTTTCACCGCCACCGCGTCGTCGATCGCCGGGGCAGGGTCGATCTTCGACGAATGGGACAAGGTGAAAGCGCCGCCGGCGCCGCTGTTGAAGCCGGTCACGGTCGATCCGAAGACGACGGCTTTGTTGATGCTCGATTTCATGAATCAGAATTGCGGCAAGCGCGACCGTTGCGTCGCGCAGGTGCCGGCCGTGAAGACGCTGCTGGAAAGGGCGCGCGCCGCAAAGGTGCCGGTGATCTACAGCTTCATCGCCAACACCACGGCTGCCGACGTGCTCACCGATCTCAAGCCCGAAGCGGGCGAGCCCTCGGTGATCTCGGGCCCCAACAAGTTCATCCGCACCGAGCTTGAGAAGATCCTGAAGGACAGGGGCATCACGACCGTGATCGCCGTCGGCACCGCCGCGAACGGCGCGGTGCTGATGACCGCGTCCTACGCGGCCCTCCTTGGAATGAACGTGATCATTCCGGTCGATGGCGTCAGCGGCGACGCCTATGCCGAGCAATACACCGCGTGGCATTTCACCAGCGCACCGGGCATGGCCGCGCGCGTCACACTGACCAGAAGCGACATGATCAAGTTCTGACTCTTATCCCTGCCCTGAAAGGGGGGGGCGCCTGCCGAGCGAAGCGAAGGCAGGAGGAGTGGGGTCAATGTGGCGCCACCCTAACATGACCCCGCCCGTCTTGCCGCTGTCGCGGCTCGCCACCCTCCCCCCCGCAAGCGGGGGAGGGAAAAGAGGGAGCGGGGGAGAGATAAGGAAAGACGCTACACCTTCCTCAGCGCGCGCAGCACCTTGCCCGGTGTGAACGGCATGTCGGTCAACGGCTCCGCGCCAAGCGGACGCAGCGCGTCGTTGATCGCGTTCATCACGCAGGCCGGCGCACCGGCGGTGCCGGCTTCGCCCGCGCCCTTGGCGCCAAGTTCGGAATCGGTGGTCGGCGTCACGACATGGCCGACCTCCATGTCCGGCATTTCCATCGCCATCGGCACGAGATAATCCGCCATATTGCCGTTCAGCATCTGGCCGCGCTCGTCGTAGAGGCAATGCTCGAACAGCGCGCCGCCGAGGCCCTGCACGATGCCGCCGCGGATCTGCTCGTCGACAAGCTGCGGATTGATCACGGTGCCGCAATCCTCCACGCACCAATGCTTCAGCAACTTGATGAAGCCCGTATCGGTGTCGACCTCGAGATAGGAGGCCTGCACGCCGTTGGTGAAGGAGAAGGCCCAGGCGCGCGGCACGTAATGGCGTGTCGCGATGAGCTCCGCCTGGAATCCGGGCGGCAGCGTGTCGGGCCGGAAATAGCAGATGCGCGCGACTTCCTCGAGCGAGATGCGCTCGGTCTTCGTTCCCTTGTCGACCACGATGCCGTTGTCGATGTCGAGATCGCCCGGCTTGGCCTGGAGGATCGAGCCGGCGGCGGCGAGGACGTTTTCGCGCAGAGCCTTGCCGGCCTGCCACGCCGCCTCGCCGCCGATGCCAGCCGCCCTGGATGCCCAGGTACCGCCGCCGTAAGGAGTATTGTCGGTGTCGCCCATGATGACGCGCACCTTGTCGATCGGCACGCCGAAGCCCGATGCGACGCATTGCGCGATCACTGCTTCGGCGCCCTGGCCCTGTTCGGACACCCCGGTATGGCAGAAGATCGCGCCCTTGCCGTCGAGCCGCACGGTGGCGCCATCCTGCGCGGAGATCTTCGCGCCGCCGACGCCGTAAAACGCCGCGCTCGGGTTGGTGACTTCGATGAAAGAGGCAAAGCCGATGCCGCGATAGATGCCCTTCGCGCGCGCGGCCTCCTGATCGGCGCGCAAGGCTTTGTAGTCCATCATCGACAGGATCTTCTCGATCGAGGCGATATGCGACAGCTTCTCGAACTTGATGCCGGACGCCGCCTGCGAGGGATGGGCGTGATCGGGGATGAGGTTCTTCTTGCGCACCTCGACCGGGTCCATGCCGATCTTCGCGGCGGCGAGATCGACCAGCCCTTCGGTCACCGCGGTCGCGATCGGATGGCCGACCGCGCGGTACTGGCACATCACGTTCTTGTTCTGGAACACGACGCGCGCCCGCGCCCGATAATTCGGGCAGGTGTATGGCCCGCCGGTGAGATTGACGATCTGGTTCGCCTCGATGCCTGACGTGCGCGGATAAACCGAATAGGGACCGATGCCGGTGAGGTCGTCGATCTCGAAGGCGGTGATGGTGCCGTCCTTTCTGATGCCGATCCTGCCTTTGACCCGATGGTCGCGGGCGTGAATGTCGGTGACGAAGCTTTCCAGCCGGTCGGCGACGAACTTGATCGGCCGCTTCAGCATTTTCGACAAAGCCACCGTCGCCATCTCGTCGGCATAGGTGTGCACCTTGATGCCGAACGAGCCGCCGACATCCTTGGTGACGACGCGCACCTGGTGCTCGGCAAGATCGAGATGCTTGGCGAACAGGTTCTGCATCATGTGCGGCGCCTGCGTCGCGTGATAGACGGTCAGCCGCTCCTCGCCCGGATTCCAGTCGGCGAGGATCGCGCGCGGCTCGTTGCAGACGCCGGTATGGCGGCCGAAATGGAATGTCTGCTCGATGACCGCATCGGACTCCGCGAAGGCCTTGTCCACTTCGCCCGCGTCCAGCGTGCGCTCGAAGGTGAGATTGTCGCCGAGTTCGGGATGGATCACCGGCGTATCGGGATCGAGCGCGGTTTCCGGATCGGCGACGACCGGCAATTCCTGGTACGTGACCTCGATCAGCTCGCAGGCATCTTCGGCCTCCGCACGGGTCCGCGCGACCACGGCGCAGACCGCTTCGCCCTGCCAGCAGGCGCGATCGACGGCAATGGCGTATTGCGGCGCCGACTTGATGCCCTTCAGGTGCGTCAGCACGCCGACCCATGGCGTGATCACTTTGGCAAGCTCCGGCCCGGTGACCACGGCGATCACGCCGGGCGCGTGCTCGGCCTTGCCCTTTTCGATCTTGACGATGCGGGCATGCGCATGCGGCGAGCGCAGAAACGCCACATGCGCCATCCGCGGCAACGTCATGTCGGAGACATATTGCGCGCGGCCTTGCGTAAGCCGCTTCAGGTTCGGCCGCGGCACCGAGCGGCCGATATAGGAATTCGGCCGGTCGAGCGCGGTCAGCGGGGAGGGGACATCGGCGACGATTTTCATGCTGCGTTTCCGATCAGGCGCAGGTCGTGCGGCACAAGCGGCGAAAGCGTCGGTCTGGTCATGTCACTTCCCCGCGCGCGCTACCGCCACCGCCTCCACCGCGTCGACGATGGCGTGATAGCCGGTGCAGCGGCAATAATTCCCCGAGATGTGCTCGCGGATCTCCGCGCGGCTCGGCGTATGGCCGTTCGACAGCAATTCCTGCGCGGTCAGCAGCATGCCCGGCGTGCAATAGCCGCATTGCAGCGCGTTGCGCTTCTCGAACGCCTCCTGCAGATCGGCAATCTCGCCGCTGTCGGACACGCCTTCGATGGTATCCACCTGCGCGCCATCGCATTGCACGGCGAGCATGAGACAGCCGCGCACCACGTCGCCGTTGACGCGCACCGAGCACGCGCCGCAGACGCCGTGCTCGCAGCCGACATGGCTTCCGGTGAGGCTCAGCTCCTCGCGCAGGAAATCGACCAGCGACTTGCGCGCCTCGACCTTCGCGCTCACGCGCTCGCCGTTGACGGTGAGGGTGATGTCGTAGGTGTGGCTCACGGCTCACCTCCGTCATGGCCGGGCTTGACCCGGCCATCCATCAAGGAAAAGCACATCGTTCGCAGAATGGTGGATGCGCGGGTCAAGCCCGCGCATGACCCGCATGACCACTGGGAGGTCATGCGCCGCCTCCCATCAGTTGCGCGGCAACGCGGCGCAGCAGCACGCCCGCGAGATGCCGTTTCACGGGGCCGGTCTCCTGCACGTCGTCGGGCGGAGCCATGTCGTAGTCCAGCGCTTCGACCGCATCGTCGATGCTGCCCCTTATGAGAGCGGCTTCCGCTATTGTTGCGCGGACCGGCGTCAGACCCACGCCGAAATAGGCAAGACGCACATCCTTCAAGCCGGCGCCGTCGGCGCGCGCCACTGCCGCAAGCCCCACCAGCGCATAATCGCCGTGCCGGCGCGACAATTCGGCAAATCCGTACCGCATCTCCGGCGTGGCGCTGGGCAGGCGGATGGCCGTGAGCATTTCGTCCGCGGCGATCGCCGTTTCGTAAAGACCGCGGAAGAAGTCATCCGCCGTGACGCGGCGCGTGCCGTTCTTGCCGGTGATCTCGGCTTCACCATTTAGCGCCAGAAAGCAGGCTGGCAATTCTGCGGCCGGATCGGCGAACGCGATCGAACCGCCGATGGTGCCGCGGTTGCGAATGGCCGGATGGCCGATATGCGGCATTGCCATGGCGATCAGCGGCACATGTTTGGCGATCACGTCCGACTTCGCCGCCGTGGCGTGGCGGACCAGCGCACCGATCGCGACGTCGCCGCCGTTCAATGCGATGCCGTCAAGTCCGGGGATGCCGTTCAGGTCGATGAGGATGGCCGGCTGCGACAAGCGCATATTGAGCGTCGCCATGAGGCTCTGGCCTCCGGCCAGGAGCTTCGCGTTGTCGCCATGCTCGTTCAGAAGCCTGACCGCGTCCTCGACCGAACGGGCCTTCGCATACGCAAACGGCGCCGGCTTCACGCTGACCTCCCCAGTCCCCTTATTTTGTATTTTTTCTTATTCTGTGCGGGAGACCGTGCTGGCGTCAACTGTACGCCGTCACATTCGCATGAGCGCGACGCTCCGTGCGTGCGCGGTCCTCGCCATCGGCCCACACAATGATGCCGGTACCCGACCGTAGGGCACGCTCTTATTCGCTGTGGCGATTGGTGAACCGTGCATTGCCGAGCCCGGTTCCGATCGTCAGCACCGCCCAATGATCGACGTCTTGCATGAACGGCGTTTCGCTGAGGCCCTGCACCACGGCATCGTTATGCAGCACGATGGCGGTGTCATCGTCCCCGATCTTGGGGATCGCTTCGTGCAATGCCTTGGGCAGGTTGAACCGGCTCGAGGTCCAGTTGCCCGGCAGGTTCTGCGCGCCGCGATCGATCGAGCCGTCGGGCTCGATGAAACCGGGGCAGCCGATGCCGATGAAGGGCGCGAGCTGGATCTTTTCCCGCTCCGCCTTCGCGATCAGCCGTTTCAGCATCGCGGCGAGATTGCCGACCGCATCCTCACGATTGATGTCGGCCTCATCCGCGTGCCGCCACAATTCGTATTTCCAGACCTGCGCCTTGGACAGGTCCTTCTTCTTCTTGAGATTGAGATTGACGATGCCGGCGCGCATGTTGGTGCCGCCAATATCGACGCCGACGATCGCGTCATGCGCCTTGAACATCCAGGCCGGCGCAAGATGCGCCGCACCGATCAATCCCGCTTCGTCAGGATCGTTGCGGATCGGCACGAGATCGACCTTGATCTTGTCGGCTTTGAGGATGACCCCGGCGCGCCCGATCGCCAGCTCGCCCACGCGGTGTGCGCGAAATCCGCCGCCGACCACGATGCGCTCGGTTCCTGACCACGCTTTCAACTTGAGAAAGCGGCGGATGACCAGCGCCAGCTCCTGTGCGAATTCCTCAATGGCGCCGTGAATGAGGCCGGCAACCTCGGGCTCGCCTTTCACCAGGATTTCGTCGAATTGCTTCTTGCTCAGCTCCTCGGTCGGCGTGTCGCCGAACGGATCGTCGCCGCTCTTGCGCAGAGCCTTGCGCCAGTTTTCCACGATGTCGCTGAATGCACCCTTGCTGGCACGGTCGCCCAGAAAGCCTTCGTCATCTTTCAGTTCGACGTTGTAGCTATCGACCTCGACCGACGGCAAACGGCTTGCGCCATGTTCGGCCACCGCAGGCAACGTCCTCGATTCAGCCATGGCTTACCCTCCGACGCGGACTAACGACGAAGGCGCGCAAGGGTTCCGCGGCCTGTCATTCCGGACGCGCGAAGCGCGATCCGCAATCCAGCCAGCTTTCTGCTGGATTTGCGGGTTCGCGACCTTCGGTGGCGCCCGGAATGACTCTAGAGCGTTTTTACGATGTCGATCGCACGGCGCAGAAGCGTCATCGACGCCTCCAGCGTGCGGAAAGCGGCGTGCGCCGAGAGCGTGACATTCTCCATCCGCGTCAGCGGATGATCCGGTTTCAGCGGCTCGCTGTGATAGACGTCGAGCCCGGCCTGCCGGATATGGCCGGAGCGCAGCGCCGCGAGCATCGCCTCTTCGTCGACCAATGCGGCGCGCGCGGTGTTGACGAGGATTACGCCCGGCTTCATCCGCGCGATGCGTTCGGCATTGAGGAAATTGCGGGTCTCGTCGTTCAGCACAAGGTTCAGCGACACGATGTCCGAGGTCGCGAGCAGGGTGTCGAGATCGACCAGCGGCACCGGCGCGTCCGCCCGTTGCGTGCGGTTATAGGCGATGACATTCATGCCGATGCCCTTGGCGATCCGCGCGGTTTCGCTGCCGATGCCGCCGAGGCCGATGATGCCGAGCGTCTTGCCGAGCAGCTGAATGCCCTCCAGCGGCTTCCAGGTGCCGGCGCGCAGCGTCCGATCCATCCTGGCGATGTCGCGCGCGCAATCGAACATCAGCGCGATGGTGTGTTCGGCGACCGCGGTATCGCCGTAGCCCCGGATCAGGTGAACGGTGACGCCGAGCGCCTTGAGTTCGGCGATGTTCATGTAGCTCGCCGCGCCCGTCCCGAGGAACACGATGTGCTTCAGCGATTTGCACTGCGCGATGATCGGGGTCGGCATGTAGGAATGATCGTCCAGCACGACGTCGTAGCCGTCGAGCAGGCGCGGCAGGTCTTCGCTTTTGAACGGCGCGGTGTAAACGTCGATCGGCGGATCGCCGGCGCCATGCACGCGATGCCAGACCGGTTCGAGCTGATGATTGCAATCGATGAAGATGGATTTCATGCCTCACGCCTCACGTCTTTCATCGCCGCGCGCAGCAACAGCGATACAACCAGGCCGCAGGCGGTAACTCCGAGGAACAGGAAGGGTGCGCGCGCCCAGCCGAAATGCTGAACCATTGTCGCCATTGCGGCCGGTCCGAACAGGTTGCCGAGATTGCTGCTCTGGTTGAGCAGTCCGAGAACGATGGCGAGCAACGCCGAGGTGGCGGCAAAGCGCGGCGCGGCGGCGAAGATCGAGGCCGGGATCAGCCCGGTGATCGCAAGGCTGGCGGAAGCGAGGATCGCGATCAGCATCACCGGCAATTGTTCGGAGAAGACGCCGAAGCCGGCAGCGCCGACGAAGCAGAAGCCGAAGGCCGCAATCGCCCAGATCGGCGTGCCAATCCGCAGCAAGGCCCCGGCGAAGACATTGCCCACCGCATTGGCCGCGACCGTGATCGCACTGATCGTGCCGGCGGCGGAAATCGACAACCCGAGGCGGTCGACAAGAAGCGTCGGGAGGAAATTCGCCATCGCCGAATACTGGAACGTGTAGATGCCGAAGGCGAGCGCCAGCAGGATCGGGCCGCCGGCGCCGAGCGCGGTCTTGACGTTCGGCACCAGCGTCTGCAACGGCGCGGTCGGATGGGCGTCTTCGTGAACCCGCAGGAAGGCGACGACGGCGGCATAGGCGAGCGCGATGACGCCGTTCACGATCCAGAGGCTTTGCCAGCCATGCGCGATAAGATGAGGCCCCGCCAGCATCATGGTCAGCGAGCCGACCGGCATGTAGGCGCCGAAGAGCGCGAGCACGGTGTCGCGGTCGCGCGGGGCGGTCACCGCGCGCAGCAGCCGCGGGATCGCCAGCACGGCGGCCAGGAAGCCGCAGCCCTCGAGCACACGGGTTGCGATCAGGAGCGCACCGTCGCTCACGAGAGCGCCGGCAAGGCTGCCGAGCCCCGCGGCAATCAATCCGGCGATCAGCGTGCGCTTGGCGCTGAACAATGAGGCCACGATGCCGGAAGGCAGGCCAGCCACCGCGCCGAGCACGCCATAGGTGCCGATCACCCAGGATGCCAGCACGAGCGACAGCCCGAGTTCCTTCTGCAGCACCGGCACGGCGATGGCAGCCTTGCCGATCTGCAACGCCACCACCACGCCCGCGAGAATGAGGGCGGCCACCGCGCCCCATCGTGTCCTGTCCGTCGTCATGTCAATTGTCAGTCGCCGGTCGGCGAAATGCGGAATTCGGTGACGTCCTGCATCCCGCGAAGATCCCGGGACAACGCGTCCATCGCGTCGCGTTTGAGGCTCTTGACCATCATCCGGTATTCGAAGGTCTGCCCGCCATCGGTCAGCCGCGACGACAGGTTGGCGACGCTGAAGCCACGGCTCTTGATCAGATCGCGGAGCGCGGTTTCGTCCATCGCCTTGCCGCGCGGAAAGCCGACGACGAGATGCGCGTAATGCTCGGACGGCAGCCGGTCCTCGATCCAGCGGAACAGCGACAGGATGATCAGCACGATGCCGGCGCCGAGCGCCGCGGCGAAATAAAACCCGATGCCGACCAGGATGCCGATCGCCGCGGTGACCCAGATCGAGGCCGCCGTCGTCAGGCCGCGGACCGTGAGGCCTTCCTTGAAGATGACACCGGCGCCGAGAAAGCCGATGCCGGTCATGATGCCCTGCGCCATGCGGGTCGGGTCGGTGCGGATCGCTTCCTGCGAGACATGGGTCATCCAGACATCCTGATACACGGTCACCAGCATCAGCAGGGCGGAGGCGAGGCAGACCAGCGCGTGGGTGCGAAAGCCCGCCGGGCGGCCGTGGAACGTGCGCTCGAATCCGATCAGGCCGCCGATCAGCACCGAGGCGGCGAGCCGGATGACGATGATGTATTCTTCCTGCGTGATGGTCAGGGTCGTCTGCATGCGCGCGACCATAATGGAAACGCTGCCCCGCGTCACAAGCGAGCTTGCGCAAGGCTGGCATGACGCACAGCGCCCGCGTCCGGGATGCTAGGATGGCGCATGTCCTTTCTAAAATCGGCCCTCCTGATAGCGCTTTTCTGCTACGTCGCCGTCGTGGCGCTGATGTATGTCGCGCAGCGCGGGATGATGTATTTCCCCTATGCGGAGCGGATGACGCCGCAGGATGCGGGCTTTCCACAGGCCCGCGAGGTGACGCTGACCGCGCCGGACGGCGTGCGCATCCTCGCCTGGACGGTGCCACCGAAGCCCGGCAAGCCGGTGGTCCTCTATCTCCACGGCAATGGCGGCTCGATCGCGCATCGGGTGGCGCGCTTCGACAGGCTGACCGATGACGGCACCGGCCTCATCGCCTTGTCCTATCGCGGCTATGGCGGCTCGGATGGCACGCCGACCGAGGCCGGGCTGATCGACGATGCGCGCGCCGCCTATGCCTTCGCGCGGGAAACCTATCCGGATGCGCCGCTGGTGCTATGGGGCGAATCGCTCGGCACCGGCGTCGCCGTCGCGCTCGCCGCGGAGAAGGATGTCGCCGCGGTGATCCTCGAAGCGCCGTTCACCTCGGCGGCTGATGTCGCATTCGCCGCCTATCCGTTCCTGCCGGTCAGCCTTCTGATGAAGGACCAGTTCCGCTCCGACGCGCGCATCGGCAAGGTGACGGCGCCGCTCCTGATCATGCATGGCACCGCCGACCGCATCGTGCCGTTCCGGCTCGGCGAGCGGCTTTATGCGCTCGCCAACGCGCCGAAGGCCTTCGTGCGCTTCGCCGATGGCGGGCACGAGGATCTCGACCGCCACGGCCATCTCGCCGCCGCGCGCAAGTTCCTCGGGGAGCACCTACGTTGACGGCTCGGTGCGCGCACGCCGCACGGCGCCGATTTTCCACGGCAGCACCAGCAGCGGAAAACTCAAGCCCGCGAGCACAAGCACGATGAGCGCGCGCTGCGGCCAGGGACCGAGCGCATCGATGAAGGGCGGGATTTTCAGCGGCGGCGCCGGGTCGCCGATATAGGCGTAGTTCGCGCCGAGCCAGGCATTCGCCGCGGCGACCACCACGACATAGCCCGCGCTGAACAGATAGACCCGCGGCAGATCGGCAAAGAGCGGGCGATAGCCGAGCACCACGAGATCGTACATCGCGCAGGCCAGCACCACGGAATGCGCCGCGAAGAAGAACCAGAAGGTCGGCGTCGCCGGCCCCTGCGACAAGGCCGGCTGGATGAAGGCCTGTAGCGTCAGCGCGAAGGTCCAGAAATACAGCGTCGCGCGCATCAGCCGGTTGCCGGTGAGAAGCGCGATCGGCCCGATCAGCCCGCCGAGATCGCAGATATGCAGCGGCAAGCCCGTCATCCAGTCGATGCCGCGGGCGTGAAACCATCCGTTCTGGAACACCCAGAAGGCGATGAAGGCGAAGGCCATGCCGCGCCGGAATGCGGGCTCGGCGCCGCTCTCGCGCATCCGCCGCGCCGCGACGATCAGCAGCGCGATCGCAACGAGGCACACCGCGACCGACACCGCATGCAGCGGCGTGTAGGGCGTGAACAGCGCCCAGGGATTGGGGGCGATGGCCGGCTGCATCCTGCGCCTCCGTCAGCTCGGCGCGCTGAGTCGCGATGCGGGAGTCTAGCGGCAAATTCTCCGGGTTGGGGAATATGTATTGCGGTTTTGCTCTCTCGCATGCCGCCTCGATGGAGAGCGAGAATTTACTAAATACCTAAATCACCTTGCGGTAACGTAGTGTTGCGCAACCTTGATGTTGTAGATAATAAATATTTTATCAATAGTTGAGTGAGCCTAGCGATGTTGCGGCTTCTTATTTTGAGCGGACCGATTTGTGCCGGGAAGTCAGAGCTTGTTGAGCGTCTACGAGGGGATGGGTTCGCGTCACTTAGTACGTCCGAATGCCTAAGAGAAGTCGCGCAATCCAGATCGCTGAGTGTTGATCGAAAGGCGCTGCAGGATCTTAGTAGACAGATTGACATGGATACCAACTATAGTTGGATTGCAAAGGCATTGAGCGAAAAGAACTTCAAAGAAGAGTCGTTAGTAGTTGTAGACAGTGTTCGCTTTCCGGAGCAAGTCGCCAAAATCAGAGAAAAATTCGGTTGGCGAACTATCCATGTTCATTTGACAGCTCCGCGAGAAGTATTGCGGGTTCGTTTTGAACAACGATCAGCAGCCAAAGATCGAAAAGTCTCTTTCGATGAAGCTATTGGTGATCTAACCGAACAAAATGAGGATTCATTATCAAAAGAAGCGGATTTGCTGATCGATACGTCTCGGTGTGATGCTGATGACATTTACATTCGCGTAGCTGCACGGCTTGGACTTTTTGCGCCGCCAGCGCAGAAGTTTGTGGACGTACTGGTGGGAGGCCAATACGGGAGCGAAGGCAAGGGTCAGGTCGCCGCTTATCTTGCTCGCGAATACGATGTGGTAGTCCGAGTTGGAGGTCCAAACGCAGGTCATCGCGTAAGCAGCGAATCTGGAGTCTTTACTTACATCCATTTGCCGTCTGGCTGCAGAGACCACGACGCTGAAATCTTGTTAGGGCCAGGCACAATCATAAACACCGAACAATTGTTACAAGAGATCTCAGATGCTGGAGTCAATCCGGCTCGTATAACGATCGACGAAAACTGCTTTCTGATTACCGACGAGGACATTGCGGCTGAGACAAAGCTAAAACAGTCGATATCTTCGACGGGTCAAGGCGTGGGTGCTGCTACAGCGAGGAAAATCTGGCGAGGCGACAACGGTGCAATCACGCTGGCAAAAGGCCACCCTGCGCTTAAGCCAATGGTAGGGTCAGTAATAGACCGTCTCGAACGCGCATATGCGACGGGAAAGCGCATATTCTTAGAAGGGACACAGGGATCTGGACTTAGCTTGCATCACGGAGCCTTCCCTTACGTCACGTCGCGAGACACAAACGTGGCCGGGTGTCTTTCTGAAGCTGGCATATCGCCAATGCGAGTGCGCAAGGTCTTGATGGTCCTTCGGCCATATCCGATCAGAGTCGGCAACCCTGAAGAACCGGGTAAAACATCGGGGCCGCTAAAAAATGAAATTGGAGGCAAGTTGATCGCTGAGAGGGCCGCACTTGACGCTGAAAAGCTTCTGTCTTCCGAAGTTACATCTAGGACGAAGCGACCTCGCAGGTTTGGGGAGTTTGACTGGACATTGTTTCGAAGGTCATGTGCTCTGAATGCGCCGACGGACATTGCGTTCACCTTCGCAGACTATATCTCAATCAAGAATCGAGACGCTTACAGGTTCGAGCAGTTGACGCCGGAAACCATTCGTTTTGTCGAGGAATTGGAGCGCGTTGCGCAGGCGCCGGTTTCTTTGATCAATACGAAATTCGATCAAAGAAGCGTCATTGATAGAAGGAATTGGGGGGTCGGGCGGAGACTATGGCGAACATAATTGGCGACCTGTGCAAATACTTCCCGCGAATATTTCATATGGCAGAAGCTGGAAGCTGGCCTTCGATACAGGAGAGGGGACTTCTTAGTGCCGAGAAGCTTTGCCAGCTATTCGAGGTGCCAAGCGAAGCGACTGCGAAGCTACTAAGTGAGCACCGACCAGAATCGGTAGAGCTTTGCCATGAGAAGTATGGTCGAGTTGTAATCCGCGATCAAAAGCCCATGTCCGTCGGCGGGTTGACAAAAGCGCTGGTCGACATCGCACCACAGGAGTGGCTTCGTCTACTAAACAGTAAGGTCTATTTTTGGCCAACAGAAGAGCGGCTGGGACGCATGATCAACGCTCGTGCTTATAAGGGTAAGGAGCATGACATCATTGTTATAGATTCTCTAAAATTGCTTCACCCGTATGCGGAGAAGGCTTGGTTGTGTCACCTAAACTCGGGGTGCACAACACCATACGCGCATCCGCGCGATCGTACCGCGTTTAAGAGATTGTCAGAGTATCCGTTGGAAGAGCGGAGAAAAAAATACGGTATCGCGAATGCCGTTGCGGAGATCGCGATTGATGATGGGGTTCCGGATATCAAGGAGGCGGTCATTAAAGTCGTCCCTATGAAAGGCTGGAAGCCGGAACTCCTAATGTAATCCTGTGCCCCCTCACTCCCCAAACATCAGCATCACCTGATCCACCACCGGGTTCGCCTTGCGCATCGCGTCGGAGTCCGACATCAGGCTCTGCTCGCCGATGTGAACGCCGGCATTGTCGGCGCCGTCGCGCATCGTAAAGCGCAGCGTCAGCGTGCAGCCGCCGGCCGGCTGCGCCAGCGCGCCGTCCTTGAAGTCGAGCGTCGTGCCGCCGTAATCGAAGCCGAAGGCCCAGAGTTCGAACGGCCGCCCGTTCAGCGCCTCGACTTCGCGCAGCGGCATGCCGCGGCGGATGCCATGCGCCGTGCGCCATTGCGACGCGACGCCGGTGCGGATTTCGGAAGGCTTGCGCAGCCGCCTGTCGTCGATCCACAGCACCTCGATGCGGCGCGCCTTGTCGCGCGGAAAGATCACGCTCGCGCGCACCGTCTCGCCTTCGCCGATGCCGACACGCTCGACCGCGACATTGCGCTTGCCGAAGGCTTTCACGAGGCTCGCGTGGCTTGCAGCTCGCGTGAACGGGCCGTTGCAGCCGACGACATCCGGCGCCTTGCTCTGTGCGGCCCCGGCGGCGGGCGCGAGCGCTGTCCATGAGACGGCGAGAGCGAGGAGGGCGAGAACGATGCGGGCGGAAGGACGCGGCATGATGGTTCCGGACATGGCTTCACATTGTGTGTCGCCCCTCACGCTTGATGCAACTGAAAGAACCTCGCGCGCCGCCGCGCGTTTGCAAGGCGTGACAGCCTTGATCATCGACAGAGGAGCGAAGCGATGAAGACATTTCTGATCGGATCCGCGGCGGCGGCTGCGCTGATGATCGCCGTTCCCGCCAGCGCCCAGGTCTATTTCGGCGCCGATCCCGGCGGCGTCGGCGTGCAGGTCGGCCCGTTCGGCGCCGGCGTCGGCGGACCCTACGGCTATCGTGACGGCTACGGCTATCGGGATGCCTATCGCGGCCCGGATTGCCGCCTGATCCGGGAACGCACCGTGACGCCAAGCGGCCGTGTCATCGTCCGCTCGCACCGGGTCTGCGATTAACGGACACCGTGCTTGTCATGCCCGCGGGGCGTGACCTGACTTGCCGCGAAAGCGGGGCGTCACCTACCTGTCATGCCCCGCGCTGCACCTCATTTGTCATGCCCCGCGAAAGCGGAGCATCCAGCCTCACTGTGACTGGATCGCCTGCTTTCGCGGGCGATGACACGATGACCCAGTGTGAAGCGGCGATGTCAGAGTGTGTGAGGCAGTGTGTAGCGAACGGCCCCGCAGGATGGCGGGGCCGTCTTGCTGTGCGCTCGCGCTCAATCCGGATAATGCAGCGCGATCAGATCGACCACTGGCGCGGCGGCGCGGAGATTTGCATTGCCGGAAGGGATTTCGCGGTCGCCCTCGATATTCGGCTTTGTGGGCTTCGTCGGTTTGAAGCGCAGCATCAGGAAGCAGTTGCCCGCCTGTGTCTGCAGCTTGCCGTTCTGCCAGCCGCGCGTCGTGCCGCCCATCTCCCAGCCGAAGCCGGAGACGAGGAACGGCTTGCCGTTGAGCTTCTCCACCTCCGTGAGCGGCGTGCCGACGGCGATGCCCTGCGGCATGCGCCAGGCCGAGCCGGCAGCCCGGATCGCGGCGATGCTGCGCTTGCCGTCGTTCTCGCCCCAGAAGATTTCCAGCCGCTGCGCCTTGTCGCGGGCGAACAGCACGGTGGCCTGTTCCTTCTCGTCGGTGCCGATCTCCTCGGTGGTCACATTGGCCGCGCCGAACGCCTTGGCGATGCTGTCCGGCGTCGCATCCGGGGCGAATGGGCCGGCGCAGGAGAGCATTGGCTGGTCTGCCAGAACGTCTGCAGAGCTTACGCAGAGCAAGAGGCAGAGCATCCGCACAACGCCAGACCAATGGACGGATTTGCGGACGGACAAGCGACGCAACGCGTGACGAAGCATGAAGCGGACGACCTCTCTTGTATGGAGTCCTGCCGCACGGCCTGCGGCATGGCGGAGGGATGGAGAGCGCCGACTTATCGTTTCCGCTCACGCACGCGCAAGTGCGCGAAGGTTGTGCGCGGGCTGCGTCACGCCGTGTCCGAACGGCCGCTGAAAGGGGCCGCTATGTCTTCTTGAATTTCTTCGATGTCCAGCCGCCGCGCTGACCGGGCTTGCCGAGTGTCGAGCGCGGACCGCCTTCGCGATTGGGCACGGCTTCGGTGCCGGGGCCCATGGAGTCGAGATCGGGAAAATGCGGGCGGCCGGCTTCGCGCTCGGTGCCGTCGAGCACCTGTTCGCCCGGCGTGAGCACCGACGGACGGCGGCGCTTTCCCTTGCCGCCGGGGCGATCCGGCAGCACCTCGTGATAGGAGGCGACGCCCATCTCGTCGAGCGCCGGCTTGTGCGGACGGGAGACATCGATCTTGCCGCCCTTGCCGCGGCCCGATGCATCGATCCGCTTGGTCACCGGATTGTCGTTCACCGCAAGCTCGGTGGCGCGCAGGCGCTTGATCTCGTCGCGCAGGCGCGCGGCTTCCTCGAAGTTCAGATCGCTCGCGGCTTCGCGCATCCGGGTTTCGAGATCAGCCAGAACCGCCTCAAAATTATGGCCTATCGTGGCCGCTTCGGCGAAGTCGCCGCGGCCGTCGCCGGTGTCGATCAGCACGTGATCGCGCTCGTAAACGCTATCGAGGATGTCGGCGATGTTCTTCTTCACCGAAGCCGGCGTGATGTTGTGCTCCTTGTTGTAGGCCTCCTGCTTCTCGCGGCGGCGGCCGGTTTCCGCCATCGCGCGCTCCATCGAGCCGGTCACCTGGTCGGCATAGAGAATGACGCGGCCGTCGACATTGCGCGCCGCGCGGCCGATGGTCTGGATCAGCGAGGTCTCGCTGCGCAGGAAGCCTTCCTTGTCGGCATCGAGGATCGCAACGAGCGCGCATTCCGGAATGTCGAGGCCTTCGCGCAGGAGGTTGATGCCGACGAGGGCGTCGAAGGCGCCGAGCCGCAGGTCGCGGATGATCTCGATGCGCTCGATGGTGTCGATGTCCGAATGCATGTAGCGCACGCGGATGCCCTGCTCGTGCAGATATTCGGTGAGGTCCTCCGCCATGCGCTTGGTCAGCACGGTGATCAGCGAGCGGTAGCCCTTGCGCGCGGTCTCGCGCACCTCGCCGACGAGGTCGTCGACCTGCGTGCGCGCGGGGCGGATGTCGACCGGCGGATCGATCAGGCCGGTCGGGCGGATCACCTGCTCGGCGAAGACGCCGCCGGACTGGTCGAGTTCCCAGCCGCCCGGGGTCGCCGAGACGGCAATGGTCTGCGGCCGCATCGCATCCCACTCCTCGAAGCGAAGCGGACGGTTGTCCATGCAGGACGGCAGGCGGAAACCGTATTCGGCGAGCGTCGCCTTGCGCCGGAAGTCGCCGCGGAACATCGCGCCGATCTGCGGAATGGTGACATGGCTTTCGTCGACGAACACGATCGCATTGTCGGGGACATATTCGAACAAGGTCGGCGGCGGCTCGCCGGGCTTTCGTCCGGTGAGATAGCGCGAGTAATTCTCGATGCCGGCGCAGGAGCCGGTCGCCTCCATCATCTCGAGGTCGAACAGCGTGCGCTGCTCGAGCCGCTGGGCTTCGAGGAGGCGTCCGGCTTTCACCAGCTGGTCGAGCCGGGCCTTCAGCTCGGCCTTGATGCTCTGCATCGCCTGAATGAGCGTCGGGCGCGGCGTGACATAGTGCGAATTGGCGTAGATCTTGACGAATTTCAGTTCGTCGGTCTCGCGTCCGGTGAGCGGATCGAATTCGGCGATCTTCTCGATCTCGTCGCCGAACAGCGAGACGCGCCAGGCGCGGTCCTCGTAGTGCGCCGGAAAAATCTCGATGGTGTCGCCGCGCACCCGGAAGGTGCCGCGGGAGAAGTCGAGCGTGCGCTTGTATTGCAGCGCCACGAGGTCGGCGATGAGCTGGCGCTGCTCGATCTTCCCGCCCTTTTTCAGCGAGAAGGTCATCGCCGAGTAGGTCTCGACCGAACCGATACCGTAGATGCAGGACACCGAGGCGACGATGATGACGTCATCGCGTTCGAGCAGCGCGCGCGTCGCCGAATGGCGCATGCGGTCGATCTGCTCGTTGATGGAGGAATCCTTCTCGATATAGGTGTCGGTGCGCGGGATATAGGCTTCCGGCTGGTAATAATCGTAATACGAGACGAAATATTCCACCGCGTTGTCGGGGAAGAAGCTCTTGAACTCGCCGTAGAGCTGCGCGGCGAGCGTCTTGTTCGGGGCGAGCACCAGCGCGGGCCGCTGCGTCTCCTCGATCACCTTCGCCATGGTGTAAGTCTTGCCGGACCCGGTGACGCCGAGCAGCACCTGGGTACGGTCGTTTCGGTTCACGCCTTCTACGAGTTCGGCAATTGCGGTCGGCTGGTCGCCCTTCGGCTCCATCTCGCTCTTGATGACGAGGCGCACGCCGCCTTCGGATTTTTCCGGACGAGGCGGGCGGTGCGGCGTCCAGGTCTGCGCGTTGAATTCGGGACGGCCGCTGCGAAGGAGGTCCTCCAGCGCGGCATTTGACGCCGACGCCCCGGTGACGCCGCGGCCAAGGTCCACCTCGTCGGGATTCTTCTGCCGACGCTTGCCGACCTTCGCCCCCGGCAATTCGGCATTCTCGTCGGGTTCGAGGCCGAGTTCCTTGGCAAGCGCCGGATCGATGCCGGACACCGGCGGCCCCTCGTAAGGCGAGCGCGCGACATAGCCGGATTGCGGCTTCTCGCGGAACCCCTCCCGGGTGGAGAGGCGCGCGGTGTGTTCGGCCGCATTGCCGGCGCGGCGGTCGAAGGAATTGTCCGGCGGCGGCTGCAGCCCGGTTCCCGAGCCCATGCCAGCGGTACCCTTGACGATGCCGGGATTGAGCAGCGCGTCGAGCGCCGGATCCGGCCTCGGCGCTTCCGGCCGATGTGCCTTGGCGCGGGTCGGACGTGCGTAGTCCTTCGGCTTTTTGTCCGGCTTGCCGGGAGTGTCAGGGGATTTGGACATGCCCTTGCAATATGGGCGGAGTCGGGCCGCGATAAAAGGCCAGGGCGGGGACCTTGTTGATCCCTCGCACGCGCCAGTCGCTGAGGCGCACCGCCGCGTTCTTGACAGAGTCTTGGCCGAGAGGTCGTATCATCTCAACTTGGACGAATGCGATGCGCGATCCCAATCTGCAAACCGCCATTCTGATCCATCGCTTTGGCTTTGTGCCGAAGCCAGGTGGGCTCACCGCGGCTGGCAGGGACGCACGGGCCGCGTTGCTGGCCGAACTCGACCAGCCGTCAGCTTATCGGATCGCGAGCGACGATCTCTTTGCTTCAGGCGAAGCGTTCCGGGCCGCTTATGGCGGTCGGACAAGCCTCAGAGCCGAGCGGTTGAACGAACGCCATGAGGCCAATGCGAAGCCGCAAATGCAAGCCGACGGCAACGCGACGCCGAAGATGCAAGGTGATGGCGAGGCAATGGCTTCGCCGGCGGCACCGCCCAAACAGGTTCGGATGCCTTTGATTCCGGCGCTCATCTATCGCGACGAGGCCAAGGCGCGTTTCGATGCGGCATTTCAGGCCCCGATCGGCTTTGCCGAACGGCTGGTCTGGTTCTGGTCGAACCACTTCTGCGTATCGGCTGACAAGGGAATAGTCCGGGCGATGTGCGGTGCTTTTGAGCGGGAGGCGATCCGGCCGCACATCACTGGCAAATTCCTCGATATGCTACTGGCGGTCGAGAGCCATCCGGCGATGCTGATCTACCTCGACAATGCCAATTCCATCGGTCCGACGTCACCAGCCGGGAAGCGTGGCGGCAAGGGTCTGAACGAGAATCTCGCGCGCGAGATTCTCGAATTGCATACCGTCGGTGTTGACGCTGGCTACGCGCAAGACGATGTCACAGCTTTCGCGAAGGTTCTCACCGGTTGGACATTCGCTCGACTAAAGACCGATCCCGAAACCGCCGGCGAATTCAAGTTCGAAGCCCGGTTCCACGAGCCGCGACCGAAGCGCATCATGCAGCGCGATTTCGGAAAGGACGGCATCGCGCAGGGCAGGGCCGTCCTGACGATGCTCGCGCGGCATCCGGCGACGGCCACGCATATTGCACGCAAGCTGGTGCGGCATTTCATTTCCGACGATCCATCCCCCGCGCTGGTTGAACGGCTCGCCCGGCGCTTCCGTGAGACGGACGGCGACCTGAAGGAAATCGCCATCGCGCTGGTAACTTCGCCCGAAGCGGTCAGTCCGTTGCGAAGCAAGCTGCGATCGCCTGCCGAATGGATGTCAGGCATCGCACGCGCGACCAGCCCGACGTCCGTCGATCTGAACACCATGCTGCAGGGACACAATCTGCTCGGATATCCGCTCTGGCGTCCTCCGGCGCCGAAAGGTTTTTCAGACTCTTCCGCTGACTGGCTCGCGGGGATCGCTCAACGGCTCGATATCGCGACCCATTACGCGCGGCGCCATCTGCCTCAGGGCGAAATCGTTTCCATCGCGGAAGAGGCATTCGGACCGCTTTTGACAAAAGAAACACGCCAGACGCTCGAGCGCGCCGAGAGCCGGCAGCAAGCGCTCGCGCTGCTGTTGATGGCTCCCGAATTCCAGCGCAGGTAAGACCCATGGTCCATGCTCCAACGCGTCGGGAATTGCTGTTGGCTTCAGGCGTGCTCTTTGCCTGGGCGCATATGCCAAAGCTGGCGCTTGCCGAAGGCCGCGACCCGCGCTTGCTGGTGATCGTGCTTCGGGGCGCCCTGGATGGCCTGTCGGCGGTCCCGCCCGTCGCTGATCCGGATTGGCTGCGTCTTCGCGGTGACAATGCCCTGCAAGGCGACGGTGTCCTGCCGCTCGACGCCTTCTTTGCGCTCAATCCGGCCATGCCGAATCTTCATCGTCTGTACCGGGCAGGGCAGGCCACGATCGTACATGCGAGCGCAACGCCCTATCGCGAGCGATCGCATTTCGACGGCCAGGATATTCTCGAAAGCGGACTGCCCCGCGTCGGCTCTGCCGATTCCGGGTGGCTCAATCGCGCCCTTCAAAATCTGCAACCGGCCGGGCGCGTCGCAAGCAACCGCGCATTCGCCGTTGGTCCGATCACGCCTCTCGTGGCGCGTGGATCTGCACCAATCCTCTCCTGGAGCCCACCGCGCCTGCAGCCAGCGGCCGGCGATACGGCGGCACGCTTGCTTGAGCTTTATCGGCACACGGACCCGGCCTTGGCTGTCGCAATCGAAGAGCGCAGGGATCTCGCGCGGATCGCAAAGGGTGGCGGCATGAGCATGTCGCCTCAGAAACCCGGCGAGAAACCGACGGGCCCCGGCGCAGCGACCCGCGTCTATTTTTCGGAGGCAGCCGGCGGTGCTGCGAAGTTCATGGCGCGCCCCGACGGTCCGCGCGTTGGGGCCCTCGCATTCGACGGTTGGGATACTCACGTCAATGAGGGTGCGGCAAACGGCAAGCTCGCGCTGTTGCTCGCCGCGCTCGATGGTGCGATCGCAGCGATTGAAACGAATATGGGGCCCGTCTGGGATCAGACTGCAGTCGCCGTGATCACGGAGTTTGGTCGCACGGCGCGCATCAATGGCACGGCCGGCACCGATCACGGCACGGCGACGGTCGCACTCCTCGCCGGCGGCGCGCTCAAGGGTGGCCGCGTGATCGCGGATTGGCCGGGGATCGGCGACAAGGACTTGCACGATGGCCGCGACCTCAAGCCGACGACCGATCTGCGAGCCGTCCTCAAGGGCCTGCTGCGCGATCACCTGCGGGTCGACGAACGCGCGCTCGCCACATCGGTATTTCCCGGCAGCGAAGCTGTAAAACCGATGGGTGGACTTGTGTAGACGGCGATCTGCGGTCGTTCGGAGCCAGGTGTGCGGTATGCTTCCGGGATGGCTCTGGGGCTCGGGCCTCGGTGCAGAGCAAAGAACAGCACCCGTGTGAGCTTGTGCCCGCCTTTTCGCGGTACAGAGTAGACAAACCGTAAACGCAGCCTCCCCCCGCGCCACCGATACGGGTGTCCCGTGGCCCTGCTCCCGACGCTGGAACCGCGTCGAAAACGGCCATTTACGGCGAAAGTGCACCCCTTTGTTAAGCAGGAATCGTTTATAAGGGCGCACTTCAGCTAAGGACGCGCGTTTACTGGTTAGAGCAGGCAGGCTCTGCATGTCGACATTCAATTCAGACGATGGTCAAGCCATGACCCGGAACGACGACGCCGAGATGTTCGATCTCGCGCCGGTGTCGCTGTGGCTCGAGGATTACAGCGCGCTCAAGGCTCTGTTCGGGCGCTGGCGCGAAGCAGGTGTGATCGATCTGCGGGCGCATTTCGAAGCCAACCCCGCGCGCATCCAGGAATGCTCTGCCTGCATCCGCGTCATCAAGGTGAACCGCAAGACATTGACGTTGTTCGAGGCCGACGATGTCGGCCATCTCATCGCCAATCTCGGCATGGTGTTCCGCGACGACATGCTGGCGACCCATGTGGACGAGCTGGTCCAGCTCTGGGAGGGGAAGACCGCGTTCGAGAGCCATACGGTGAATTACACCCTGTCCGGCAAGCGGCTCGACATCCAGTTGCACGGCCGCATCCTGCCCGGGCACGAGGACAGCTGGGATCGCGTGCTGATTGCGATAGAGGACGTGACCGACCGCGAGAATGCGCGCCGGAAGCTGGCGCAGAGCGAGGGCTATGCGCTCGGCCTGTTCGCCCATTCGCCGGTCTCGCTGTGGGTCGAGGATTTCTCCAGCGTCAAGAAGCTGATCGACGAGGTTCGCGAGCGCGGCATCACCGATTTCCGAGTGTTCACCGATGTCCATCCGGAATTCGTCACGCGCTGCCTGAGCGAAATCCGCGTGCTGGACGTCAACCAGCGCACGCTCGATCTGTTCGGCGCCCCCGACAAGACAGCGCTCTTGCGGGCGCTGCCGGATGTATTCCGCGACGATATGGAGCAGCATTTCCGCGAGCAGCTCATCGATCTGTGGGAAGGCAAGCTGTTCCAGTTGCGCGAGGTGGTGAATTACGCGCTCGATGGCACCAAGCTCAATCTGCTGCTGCAATTTTCGGTGCTGCCGGGCCGCGAGCACGACTGGTCGCAGGTGCAGCTCGCGCTTACCGACATCACCGCGCGCAAGAAGGCCGAGGCCTATCTTGAATATCTCGGCACCCACGACGTGCTGACCAAGCTCTACAACCGCACCTTCTATGTCGACGAGCTGAACCGGCTGGAGCGCAAGGGCCCGCACCCGGTGACGATCATCATGGTGGACCTCAACGGACTGAAGGCGGCCAATGACGAATTCGGCCATGCCGCGGGCGATGCGCTCCTGCGGCGCGCCGGCGAGGTTATCAATTCGGTGATCGAGAAGCCGGCGCATGCCTGTCGGATCGGCGGCGATGAATTCGCGATCCTGCTGCCGGAGATGGACGAGGCGGAAGGCGAGGCGCTGATTCACACCATTCAGGATCTCGTCGCGATCAACAATACATTCTATCCGGACCTGACGCTCAGCCTGTCGATGGGGCTCGCCACCGCAAACCGTGGCGAGCGCATGGAAGCCGTGGTGAAGCGCGCCGATCTCGCGATGCTCGAGGTCAAGCGACTGCATTATTCCGAGGCCGAGCATGATCGCCGCAGGCCCCAGCACATCCGCATGAGCTGAGGGCTTCCTCGAAGCGGCCCGCGCGAAGGTCAGGTCCCGCTGACGAGGCGCATTACGCCGACGCCGCGGCGAGATACCGGTGAATCGCGGCGACCACCTGCGCGCCTTCGCCGATCGCCCCGCCGACCCGCTTGACCGAACCGGAGCGGACGTCTCCGACGGCGAATACGCCGGGTACGCTCGATTGCAGCGGATTCTCGCCATGACCCGCCGAGCATTCCTTGCCAGTGATGACAAAGCCGGCGCGGTCGAGTTCGATCCCGCAATCGGCAAGCCAGCCGGTGGCGGGCTCCGCGCCGATGAAAAGGAACAGGTTGCCGATAGCCGCTTCCTCTTCCTTCCCGGTCTTGCGATTGCGCAACCGGACGCGCGCGAGCCGGCCGTTCCCTGCCAGACCGGAAATCTCGGTATGCGGCAGCACCTCGATATTGGGCGCGGCCTCGATGCGGTCGATCAGGTAGCGGGACATCGTGGCGGCCAGTCCTTCGCCTCGCACGACAATGCGCACCGTCGATGCATGGCTGGCGAGAAACACCGCGGCCTGACCCGCGGAATTGCCGCCGCCGACAATGATCACGTCCTCATTGGCACAGAGCCGTGCTTCAATCGGGGATGCCCAATACCAGACGCCGCGCCCTTCGAATTGGGAGAGTTCACCGAGGCCGAGCTGGCGATAGCGCGCTCCGCTCGCAATCACCACGCTGCGCGCGCGGATTTCGCCGCGGTCCGCGGTATGTAGTTTGAAGGTACCGTCCTTGCGCGTGCAATCGAGCCGCGTGATCGAGACCGGCATGACGATTTCGCTGCCGAATTTCTGGGCCTGGACAAAGGCGCGGCTGACCAGTGCCATTCCGGAAATTCCGGTCGGGAAACCGAAATAGTTCTCGATCCGCGCGCTGGCGCCGGCTTGCCCGCCATAGGCACGCTGCTCCAGCACGATTACCGAGAGCCCTTCCGAGCCCGCATAGACCGCGGTGGACAGACCGGCAGGACCGCAGCCGACCACTGCGACATCGTAGATTTTCTCGGGGTCGAGCGGCTCAAACATCCCCACGGCTTTGGCCAGCGCCATGTCGTCGGGGTTGCGCAGCACGTTCCCGTCCGGCGTGATGACGAGCGGCAGGTCGGCCGGATCCGGCGCGTAGCGCGCGATCACGTTCTGCGCATCCCGGTCGGAGGCCGGGTCGAGCAGGTGGTTCGGGAACGCGTTGCGCGTCAGGAAATTCTCGATCCGCGCGACCTCAACCGAATTCGCTGCGCCGATGATGATAATGCCGCCGGCCCCGCTCTGGATCAGCGATACCCGTCGCAGGATCATGGCGCGCATGATGCGCTCGCCCAGTTCGGCCTCGGCGATCAGCAAACGCCGCAGGCCTTCGGGTGCGATCGTGACCGCTTCGACCGGCCCCTCGGCATGCGCATCGACAAGCGACGGATCGCCCGACAGCGAGCCGACTTCCCCTAGGAAATGACCGGGACCGAAATCGAGGATCGGGGTGACATGGCCGAGCCCGTCATGCTGACTGACAATCACATGCCCCGACAGGATGATATGCATCCCTCGCGGATCGCCGGTGACGAACAGGGCGTCACGGTCGGCGAAACGCTTAACCGTCCCGAAGCGGCGCAGCCGACCGATCTCTTCCGGCGTCAGCGTCAGGAACGCCTGGGCATAGCGCGCATAAGTTTCGGGCGTGATGGCAACGTCTGCGGCGGTTTCGGGCAAGGCCTGGATCCCCTGTATTCGTAGCAAGGGTAACCCCGTTCCGGTCGTCCACGCCATGCGCCTTTTGCCCGGCCGCCTACACCAAAAGGCTAGGGCGGCCGGCATGTTTCGCGCGGCTCGTCTGCGTGCTACCCCATGCGGGTCTTCGCGGGAGGCGCTGCATGGAAATGGTGCGAACCATCGAACAGCTCGAGGCGATCTATGGTTCGCCGGCGGAGCCTTCTATCGCGAAGGAGACTGATCACGTCACGCCGGAATACGCGCGCTATATCGCGGCGTCGCCGTTCGTTGTGCTGGCAACGGCGGGGCCGGACGGGCTCGATTGCTCGCCGCGCGGCGACAAGCCGGGTTTCGTGCGCCTCGCGGATGACCGCACGCTGATGCTGCCGGACCGACACGGCAACAACCGCATCGATTCGCTGCGCAACATCGTCAGCGATCCGCGCCTGGCGCTTTTGTTCCTCATTCCCGGGTTTGGCGGCACGCTTCGCGTCAACGGCCGGGGGCGCATCTCGGCGCAATCCGGTTTGCTCGAAAGCTTCGCCGTCGAAGGCAAGCCGCCGCGCAGTGTGTTGATCGTCGATGTGCAATCGGTCTATTTCCAGTGCGCCCGCGCGGTGATGCGGTCCGAACTCTGGAATCCGCAGCATCACGTTGATCCGAAAACGCTGCCGAGTGCGGGGCAGATCCTGTCGGCCATCACCGCGGCGCGGGTCGGTGGCGAAGCCTATGACAAGGCTTGGCCGGAGCGCGCGCGACAGACGCTGTGGTGATGCGATGGCCGGGATTCTGG
>Ga0180222_1001314_pt1 | contig 26775 bp, 24 predicted proteins | sample eDN5th37CKraftOP_FD_151336 | JGI IMG/M metagenome (GOLD analysis project Ga0180222, IMG submission 151336) | Enriched Organic Plus compost microbial communities from Emeryville, California, USA - eDNA 5th pass 37_C Kraft OP (version 2) (version 2) ...
TTTCGATATAGCCTTGCGCTGCCTCGGCCATGCCTTCGGGCGTCGAGCGGAAGAGCGTCGAGGTATAGGCCATGACCTTGTCGCGGCGGCGTGCGCCCAAAAGCTGCGCCAGCGGCAGGACGGATGCTTGCGTCCTTGTCGACCACAGGCAATTGTCGATCGCGGAATGCAGTGCATGTCGATGCCGCAGCGGCCGTAATAAGCGCTGCCGACATAGAGCTTATCCTACAGGCGCTCGACGTCGAGCGGATCTTTGCCGACGAGGATCTGTGAGAGGGTGTGGAAGCCGACTTTCCGAGCGGCTGAAGAAGACGCTCGATCCGCTCGACCCGCAATGGCGTGACGAGCTTGCGCCGGACTCCTCGGGCCTCATGCCGCCCCTGGCTCTCGATAGGGAGCGTGCGGCCTTTCAGCTCGCCTTCCTCGGGCGAATGATCTTCTCCTGCCTGGTAGATGCCGATTTCCGCGACACCGAAGCATTTTACGACCGGATCGAGGGGCGGCAGCGGGATCGCGAATGGCCGGCACTCAGCACGATTATCGACGGGTTGGTCGCCCGCTTCGATGCCCATATGGCGGAAAAGCAGGCCACGAGCAGCCCATCGCGCGTCAACACGCTGCGCGCCGAGATTCTTACCCATGTCAGGGCAAGGGCGGGCGAGCCGACCGGCCTCTTCACGCTGACGGTTCCGACGGGTGGCGGCAAGACGCTCGCCTCGCTCGGCTTCGCCCTCGATCACGCGCGCCGGCACGGCCTTGAGCGGATCATCTTCGCAATTCCCTTCACCTCGGTGATAGACCAAACGGCGGCCATTTTCCGCGACGTGCTCGGCGAAAATCTGGTGCTGGAGCACCACTCCGCGATCGAGGAGGCGGCTTTCCGGGAGCGGGCGGGAGGTGACAAGCTGAAGCTCGCCATGGAGGATTGGGCCGCGCCTATCATCGTCACCACCAATGTGCAGCTCTTTGAAAGCCTGTTCTCGAGCCGCCCCTCGCGCTGCCGCAAGCTGCACAACATCGCGCGCAGCGTGATCGTTCTGGACGAGGCGCAGACGATCCCGCTGCCCGTTCTCAAGCCCTGCGTCGCCGCGCTCGACGAGCTTGCGTGCAACTACGGCGCCTCGATCGTCCTTTGCACCGCCACGCAGCCGGCGCTCGCCGCGCCGAAATTCGACGGCGGCCTCGCGCTCGAAGGCCGGGAGCTGGCGCCCGATCCGGCGCGGCTCGCCAGGGAGCTGAAACGCGTGACGCTGCGAAGGGCGCCAGCGGCAATGGACGACGCGGCGCTCGTGGACGCGCTCGCCGGCGTGCGCCAAGGCCTCGTCATCGTCAACAGCGCGCCCATGCGCTGGCGCTCTATCGCCGCGCGGAGGAGGCCGGGCTGGAAGGCGTCGTGCACTTGACGACCCGGCAATATGCCGAGCACCGCCGCGCGATCCTTGCCGGCGTACGCGAGGCGCTGACGGACAAACGGCCGTGCCGGCTGATCGCCACCTCGCTCGTTGAAGCCGGTGTCGACCTCGATTTCCCCCGCGTCTGGCGGGCGGAGGCAGGGCTGGATCAAATCGTGCACGAGGGCGTGGATTGAAACATTGAGGACGTGTGATGTCCTTCTTCACGCCAGAGGTCGCTCCTCACGCGAGGGTGTGGATTGAAACTGCCTGCTCTCATCAGCCTTGCGCGTTACCTCGAGTCGCTCCTCACGCGAGGGCGTGGATTGAAACGCCAACGGCAATGTTCAAGGGGTTTTTGTCACGCGAGGGCGTGGATTGAAACAACATCGACACCGACCAATACGGCAACAGAAAGTCGCTCCTCACGCGAGGGCGTGGATTGAAACACCGGCCCGCTCGGCTGCGGGGCGGGGTGGGTCGCTCCTCGCGTGATGAAGGCCTTCCTGAGCAACAGTTCTCGGGTTCTGGAGATCGCCGAACCGCTCCTCGGCAGCTTGGAGAAGGTGAGCTCCGACCTTTTCTGAAAGGAGCTCAGAACAAGCAGGCAGGCCGACTATAGGGAGAACACGATGTCCTGCGCGCCCTGCCAAAGAATCTTCCTGCCCAGTTCGGCAAGATTCTCCTGACCTTCAATGATGGTCAGGAAATGGTTGCCGGCAAGCTGCCCCATCTTGCTTGCGAAGTTCACCCCGCCATAGGCGAGCAGGATCTCCGTCTCGCTGTATCCTCCCGGATAGAGGATGAACTGGCCGGGGGCCGGATAGCTGGTCGCGTTCTCGAAGCTCACGCCGAAGTCGGTGTCGCCCAGCGGAATCCAGCAACCTTCGCCACTCCAGCGAACATGGATGATGCGCTCCTTGTAGGGCAGCAGGGAAAGGAAAAGCGCGCAGGTTTTCGGCGCAAGCCCTTCTTCGAGCTTTGCCCGGAAGCTGTATCCACCCGCTTCGATCTTTATTGTTTTCATTTTTTCTGCTTCTCCGCACTTTTAGGTTCGGGCACGTTCAAATGACACCCGCGCCAACTCGCGAGGCGTCGATCATTGATTGCGGGATGCCCGGCCAGAGGCCTGAGGAAACAAAACGGGCTGACCAGGCGGTTCAGCACGTTCGCCTTCCGAAAGCGGAGCGGCAGAAGAGCAGCCGCTCCGGATCGAAATACAGGACAGCTTGGCGATCACACACCAATCGGCATGTGTTCCGGTGAACGATTGACGGCGCGTGGCGCGGTAAGCTCCTTCCATGCCGTAAGCGCCTTGGCGACGGCTGGGAAAGCCGGGCGCTTGATATGTTTGCCGCGGCCCGGCCTCGGCTCGTTCGCGCCCTCGCCCCAAACGACGTCGCCACGCGATATCGTGTAGCGCGGCAGGCCGAAGACTTCCATCCCCTCGAAGACGTTGTAGTCGATGATCGACTTCTGGGTCGACGCCTTGATCGCTTTGGATGCCTTCGGGTCCCAAACCACGAGATCCGCGTCGGAGCCCGGCAGAATTGCGCCTTTGCGCGGATAGATGTTGAGAATCTGGGCGATGTTGGTCGACGTCACCGCGACGAATTCGTTAGGCGTCAACCTGCCGGTCTCAACCCCGTGTGTCCAAAGCATCGACAAGCGATCTTCGACCCCTCCGGTCCCGTTCGGGATCTTGGTGAAATCATTCAGACCCAGGCGTTTCTGTTCCGAGGTGAAAGCGCAGTGGTCGGTCGCCACGACCTGGAGCGAGCCGGACTGAAGGCCGGCCCAGAGCGACGCCTGATGCGATTTGTCCCGGAATGGCGGCGACATGACGCGCCGGGCTGCATGTTCCCACTCTTGGTTGAAATATTCGCTTTCATCCAGCACCAGATGCTGGATGAGCGGCTCGCCGAAGACCCGCATCCCCTTCTGCCGGGCGCGGCGGATCGCCTCGTGCGCCTGCTCGCAGGAGACGTGGACGATGTAGACCGGAACGCCGGCGGCGTCGGCGATGGTGATGGCGCGGTTGGTCGCCTCGCCTTCCACCTCGGGCGGGCGCGAATAGGCATGCGCCTCGGGGCCTGAAATGCCCGACGACATGAACTTCTGCTGAAGTGCTGCGATCAGGTCGCCATTCTCGGCGTGCACGAGCGGCAGGGCGCCGAGTGCGGCGCAGCGCTGGAAGGAGGCGAACATCTCGTCGTCGTTCACCATCAACGCGCCCTTATAGGCCATGAAATGCTTGAACGTATTGACGCCACGGCTCACGGCGGTGGCCATGTCGTCGAAGATCTGCTTCGACCAGCCGGTGACGGACATGTGGAAGGAATAGTCGCCACAGGCCTGCCGTGCCGCGCGCTCTTCCCAGATATCGAGTGCCCTTAGCATGCCGTCTTCGCCGGGAATGACGAAATCCACCACAAGCGTCGTCCCGCCCGAGAGCGCGGCATAGGTGCCGCTCTCCCAGGTCTCGGCGGTCGTTGTGCCCATGAAGGGCATTTCCAGATGGGTATGCGGATCAATGCCGCCCGGAATGACCAGCGCACCCTCGGCATCGATAACCGTTTCAGCCGTCAAGCCTTCTCCGATGGCGGCAATCTTTTCGCCCTCGATCAGGATATCGGCTTCGTAGCTGCGATCCGCCGCGACGATGGTGCCGCCTTTGATTACCTTCGACATGCTATCAACCTCTGCTGTGAACTTGCTTGGGGAGCCCCGCCCGTCATGAGCCGATCATTTCTCGGGAGGCTCTATGGCGCCCTTGCGCTCGACGATCAGCCTGTATGCCTCGGGCTCGCGATGGCGGGCGAAATCGAAGATCGTCTGCCGATAGCGCTTGCCCATGTCGAGGTCGCAATTGGCAGTTATGACTTCGTCTTCCAGTGTGGCGGCCATGGCCACGATCTCGCCTGAGGGCGCCACGATGACGCTCTGCCCGACCATGCTCGACCCCTCCTCCTTGCCGCATTTGGCGGTGCCGATGACCCAGGTGGCGTTCTGGTAAGCGCCGGCCTGCATCGACAAGTGGTTATGGAAGCTGGTCAGCCCGTCGATATCGGGATGGCCCGTATGGTCGAAGGGCGTGTTATAGCCGAGCATCACCATCTCGACGCCTTGGAGCCCCATGACACGATAGGTTTCGGGCCAGCGCCTGTCGTTGCAGATGCACATGCCCATGATCCCGCCGAACGCCCGCCAAACGCCGAAGCCTAGGTTACCGGGCTCAAAATAGCGCTTCTCCAGATGCTGGTGGACGCGTCCAGGCTGCGGTTCAGAATGGCCGGGCAGGTGGACCTTCCTGTATTTCCCCACGATTTCGCCGTTCTGGTCGACGATGATGGAGGTGTTGAAGCGGCGGCGTCTGCCGCCCTCGTTCACCAACTCGGCATAACTGACATAGAAGCCAACACCCAGCTTCTTGGCCTCCTCAAAGAGCGGGGCAGTTTCCGGCCCCGGCATCTCCGTTTCGAAATAGCTGTCGAGCTCGGCCTCATCCTCGATCATCCAGCGCGGGAAAAAGGTCGTGAAGGCGAGCTCGGGGAAGACGACCAATTCTGCTCCCGTGCCCTTGGCTTCGCGCATCATTTCGACCAGCCGGCGGACCGCGTCCCTGCGGGTCTGCGACTTGGGAATCGGCCCCATCTGCGCCGATGCCGCTTTGACGATACGCGTCATGTCCAATCCTCCCTTTCTTTGGCTAAATTCGGCTGGGAACCCCGGTCCGGTCAGGATGGACATGATCCATCCTGACCGGAGATCGTTACCGGGCGGCAGCGGCCTCGGCTGAGCGGCTATAGCTCTTGCTGAGCTGCCAATAGACCAGTGCGCCCACAGCCACGCCGACCGGCCAGGCGAAGGGTGCAAACACACCCAGCGAAGGCACGATGCTCAGACAGATGGTGATGGCGCCGGAAACGAGCAGCGCGGAAACAGCCTTCATGTTGTAGCCGTTGCTGTAATAGTACTTGCCGGACGGTCCATCCTCGAAGAGGGCATCGGTATCGATAACGCCGCGCCGGACCAGGTAATAATCCGTCATGATGATGCCGTAGAGCGGCCCCATCAGCGCGCCTACGCCGCCAATAAAGTGATTGACGATCACCGGGTTCGAAAACAGGTTCCAAGGGGTTATCACCACGGAGAGCAGCGCGACCAGGATACCCGCCCTTCGGAAGGTGAAATGGCGCGGCCACACATTGATGATGTCGTATACCGGCGCGACGAAATTCAAAATGATGTTAATACCGGCCGTGGCGGTTCCCACTGCGATGATCGCCACCAGCAGGATCGCGATGCTGTCGATGTCCTTCAGCAGCACGATCGGATCGTGGATGGCCTCCCCGTACACCTTCACCGATGCCAGGGCGATGACGATGGAGATCGCGCCGAAGGCGGTCGCGTTCAGGAGCAGACCCCAAGCATTGCCACGGCGCACCATCTGCTCGTCGGGAGCGTTGCGGGTGAAATCCGCGAAGTTCAGAGTCGGACCGGCGAAATAGGAGACGGTGATGAACATCGCCGACAACATGGCAATAATGCCGCTGTTTCCCTCCACCGTGCGGTAGCTGAAATCGATGGACCAGCCGGCACGCGCCAGTATCCAGATCGCAAGAGCGATCATGGCCACCCAGATCGCCGGACCGGCGAAGTCAGAGAGCCTACGGACAGCTTCCATGCCGCGGGAGAGCACGACGAGCTGGGCGAGCGAAAGCACCAGGAAGCAAATCCACCCCAGCGAAGACAGGCCGAGGATCGAGTCCTGTGTCAGCACGTTTGACGACGGGATGACCTTGATGACCAGCAGCATGACCGCGGCCGAGGCCAGATAGGTCTGGATGCCGTACCACGCCACAGCGACAATCGCTCGCAGAATGGCCGGGATGTTCGCGCCGTACACGCCAAAGCTGGCGCGCGCGAAGACGGGAAAGGGCACCTTCACGCGCTGCCCAGCAACGCCGCTGAGATTGTTGGTGAAATAGAGCACCACGATGCCAAGCGTGAAGGCGACGATCATTTGCCAGCCGGCCAGCCCCAGCGCGAAAAGGCCGATGGCCATCGTATATCCGCCCAAACTGTGCCAGCCGGACATCCACCAGGCCAGTAGGTTCCAGGTTTTCCAAGTTCCGGTCGCACTTTCCGGGGAAAGTTCGACATTAAACAGTCGAGAAGCCTCATTCTTGTGGCTGGGCATTCTTGTTCCTCCAAAAAACTCCCCAAGCGAAGAATTTCTTCGCGATTTCTGTCATCTGAAGAATAATTTACAAATGAACTGAATTCTGGAGTACAGATGAAAATATAATCTTGATGCAAAATTCATAAAGGAGGGCTAAGCAGCCTTTCTGGATTAAGGACTGTCCTCAAGCAGACCATGCCGGATCGATGGATCGCCCTTCCAATCCCCTCGCCACCGAACTTCATCGCTCCCCGCCGACAGATGCATCCATCTCCCCCTCGCATCCGAAGCTCGAACCATGAAATTTCATGAGCGCGGTGTCAAGTTTCTTTCCTAAAAAACATATGAAGAAATTTTGCGCGCGGAAATAGCAGGCCGACACCATAGCCAAATAATTGAAGAACCTCAAAATTTTCTTGAAAAAGTGCAGTTCCAGAGCGTAGGAATATACCTTGACTAATAGGAATTGTCCCTCTACCCAGCATGTGGAGGATTACCCTTGCATTCTCGTAAGACCAGTTCGCCGTTGTCTGCAAAGCGAAGCCGCACTGGAATTTGGAAATGATGCTCGACCGCATTTTCATCCGGTGCCGTTTGCGGACAGCGTGATAACATCCGCTGAACGGCAGAAGTCCCAATCTGATCGAAATACTTGGGAATTCTTGCCAAGATCAGGATTTTGCAAGACCCCTCTTCCATTCCCCTCACCAAGCTGCGGGAGCACAGAGCACATGGAAAGGACCCTGACGAAAGGTGACAGACTTTGGTCCACCTTGATGGAAATGGCCTGCATCGGGGCGATCGCCGAAGATGGATGCTGCCGGCTATCGCTGACAGACGAGGACCGGCGGGCGCGAGATCTCTTTGCCCGCTGGTGTCGTGACGCGGGCTGTGTTCTCCGTGTCGATCCTTTCGGCAATATGTTCGCTATCCGGCCGGGTTTGAGAAATGACGCCCCGGCGATCCTGGTCGGCAGCCACCTCGATACACAACCTCATGGCGGCCGATTCGACGGCGTGCTGGGCGTTTTGGCCGGGCTGGAAATCCTGCGCGCGCTGAACGATGCGGGTATCAAGACCGAGCACCCTATCGCCGTCGTCAACTGGACGAATGAGGAAGGCGTGCGCTTCAAGCCAGGCCTGACCGGATCGAAGGGTTTCATCGGCGCGCTGGACAAAGCCGCCATCGAAGGAGCCGGAGGCGCGGACTATTTTTCCGAGTTGAGCCGGATAGGCTATGCCGGCCAGCCTCTCCTGGATTTCGAGGCCCTCGCCTATTACGAACTTCACATAGAACAGGGGCCTGTACTCGAATTGGCAAAAGCTCCCGTGGGAATCGTCGAAGGCGTCCAGGGGGTCAGGTGGTTCGAGATCGAATTCCATGGCCAGGACGCCCATGCCGGCACAACGCCGATGGACAGCAGAAGCGACAGCTTCATGGCCGCTGCAAGTCTCGCTTTGCGGCTCCGCGAGCGTGCCATTTCCCTGGAAAAGAATATCCGCTTCACGGTCGGCCGTGTCGAGGTCAGCCCGAATTCGCAGAACACGGTTCCGGGCAGTACCAGGCTGCATATTGACGTGCGCCATGGCTCCTCGCCTGTTCTCGACGCATTCGAGCGGCTGATGGTCGAAGTCATCTCCGAAGTGGAGGCGCAGGAACATGTCCGTGTGGGCATCCGGCAAACCATGGGGGTCGCGCCAGTCGATTTTGACCATACATGTCGGGAGCGTCTGTGGAAGTGTGCCCGCGCCCTTGGGCTAAAGCCCGTTTCGCTGCAGAGCGGCGCCATGCACGATGCGAGCAGCCTGGCGACGTCTTTGCCGACCGCCATGCTTTTCGTGCAGTCCTGCGACGGCATTAGTCATAATCCTCTGGAATGGTCGGACCCCGATCATATCGCAACCGCTTGCGAGATCCTCGCGCAAGCTGTTCTTTTACATGCTGGCGCTCCTCTTTGAGGGGCATGGCCGGCGGAGATGTGATCGTGACGCGTGAACGACAAGGCGACGAACCACTTAAGATCGGAGCAAAACTGAAACATGCCCGGCTTATGCTCGGCCTAAGCCTCTCCGAAGTGGGCGAGAGGATAGGCGTCACGGAAGGCTATCTGTCCAAGCTCGAAAACAACCGTTCGCAGGCTTCCATGGCCACGCTGCATCGGCTGGTCGGGGCGCTCGGCATGAATATGAGCGAGCTCTTCGCCACCTCCCCGGAGGACAGCCTGCCGATTACGGTGATCCGCAGCGGCAACAGGCCCAAACTCGTCACCGGACACCGCCGTGCCGGGAATCAAGTCACCCTGGAGCGACTGGTGCCCGGATCGTCCGGGCAGCTTCTCCAAATCAACATCCATGTCATCGCGCCCGGTGGCGGCAGCCTAGAACCTATCAGCCATGACGGGCAGGAATTCGGCTTCGTCCTCAAGGGGTCGGTGGAGATCACGGTCGAAAATCACTCCATCCAGATCGGGGAAGGCGACAGCTTCTATTTCGATTCCGCGCTCGCCCACAGCTACCGCAACATAGGCGACATCGAGGCTCGCATCCTTTGGGTCAATACGCCACCGACCTTTTGAGCGACGCCCGAAGCGGTCTATTCATGCGAGCCGTCTTGTTGGCGAGCGCGACCAAGATCGGACTCTCGCGCATTCGCTGGATCCGGCAATCGTCCTCAAGAAGCTTGACGACCTTCTGCACCTTCCGAGGCAATTGTTTCGGCAAGCGCCCCTGCATTGCGCATCGCATGTTCAGCAGCCACAATTCTCATCGCCCCGATCGTCTGCCTGATTGATTGGGGACTTTCAGGAAGGGATAGTTGGTACAACCCATCAGCTCGACGGGCGCCCACCACGTATTCACCAAGACCGTAGCCTTGGGCGTGCAAGCGAAGCAAATGCATTGCATGGAAAGCACAGTCGCCATCCGGAGGAACATCATAACCCGTATCACCCAGGCGAACGGTGTAGTGACCCTGATTCAAATGAAGAACCCCAGCAAAGGGCGCTCCCTGATCACCGACATCAATTGAATAGCGAGGGGTCTCTACGCGGAATCTTATTCCGTAGTCGTGCGCAAACATCCCAAACGCGTAAGTAAAGAGCTGATCCGCATGGGGAAAATTCCATTCGCCTGGTATCAGCAAGCGTTTTGCGGCTTCATTCACGCCGTTGATGCGCTCGCGTACACCGTGGTCTGCCGTGTGGCGCGGCCCGGTGACTGATTTTTGCTTCAGTGCAACGATGGTGCCGTCGGCTCTTACACGACGTCGGAGCGCTACGAGTGATAAACCATGTTGTTGAGCGAATGTCGTTTGAGTTACTTTTCCAGGTCCTCGTCCAATGGACTGCGAAGCGAGCTTCAGCAGTCCTTCATCCATTTTTCTAAACTTTGCCTCTCCACGGCATCTTTCTAACCTCTGCTTTCCTGAAAACGTCAAGCCGCGTCTGCCTTCACATAAGCGCGGAGTAAAGAAAGTGGGAGACGCTTCTCCTTGGCAAATTGCGGCAAGCTGATTTGGTTGGGGCCCTTCCCTATCACTTGGCAGGCATTCTGAAGCAACTCAGGCGTTAATCTACTCAAGCCTAGCTCAGATGCACCGGTCATCATTAGTTCGCCTCTTGGCTTCAGCTTGCATCCGCGATCTATATATCTTCGCAAGGCGAGGTAAGACACGCTATGCTTTGTAGCAAAGTCGGATAAGCTCGTTCGTCCCGGACCCTCCCCTATCTCTTGCAAGGCAAGTTCGAGCAATTGAGGGGTCACTTCTTGCAACGTGAGAGTGCCCTGCAATTGTGCCAGTCTCTGCTGACCGGTCACCGTTAGGCTGCCATCAGCTTTCACGAAAAGACGCAGCGCCCACATTGGGATGTTGTGTTGATGCGCGAAATCCGCCCGGCTTACCTTCCCGGGCCCGCTTCCGATCTGCTGTGACGCAAGCTCAAGTAGATCAGCGGTAAAATTTAAGATAAATGCGGGCCGGCGATTGGTAGAACCTGCCCCTGTTGGAGGATTGCCTTGGGGCCCAGCCGTAAACGGCGAATCTTCGGGTCCCCCTTCCGAAAAATCTTCCGCCATGATGTCCAAAAAGAAGCGTTCATTTGCTTCTGCATCTGCCTCGAGCAAAGGCGAAAGCGCCGAGAAATCAAGGTCGGAAAAAGGAGAAGGCGTGCGACCTGCAATGGACTGCGAATCTCCTTCAGCGCCCGGTGATACTCCGGTTTGTCGTCTGGAACACGGTGCTGAACAGTCCGATGGCTGGTTTGGAGACGGCTGAGAGGTAGACGGAATTTGGGAGCTTCGCATGTTCCAAAGGTGCTCCAGGAGTTGCTAGGCGCAAGGAGGATTTCGTCGAAATAATTCGTGCGTGTATACGCTGCTTTAATGTTATGAATGAATGTTAAAACCTTATAGCGCAATAAACGAGCGGTACGCCGGCGTTTAGGCGCACCGCGGTATCTCTCTGTTCGAGCCTGTTCCGCATCCCGCTCTATGTCCATCTGACCAGATGAGAACCGATGATACGCTGATTATGAGCGAGGCTATCTCACACCTATTCACTCAAAGCTGATTTTCCCGATCCATTAGAAACACATTATCATCTCCTCCAGAACGTCACGATAGGTGTTGCGTGAACAATGTTATAAATGCATTTTTCATGACGTATGCGGCGCTGTTTCCCATCATAAATCCGCCTGGCGCAGCTCTGATCTTTCTAAACGTAACCAGAAGCTGTGAGCCCGAGGTGCGCCGCAAACTTGCCCTACGAGTCGCCGCAAGTGGGTTCCTGCTCCTCATTTGCGCGATTTTTACGGGGTCATATATCCTGGCCTTTTTAGGCATTTCGCTTTCTGCCCTGCGGCTTGCCGGCGGCCTTGTCATCACCATGATGGGGTGGCGCCTGCTTAACGGTGATGACAACTTTAATGACAAAGAACCGGCGCGCCGGGACTCTCAAAGGGGAGATGGATCTGGCATTCTATCCGCTAACGCTACCGCTTACATTCGGCCCCGGTTCGATTGCCGTCGCGATGGCTTTGGGTGGTCGGGAACCCAATCATCTCAACGGGCTTGGTAGCGCTGTCTCACAGGATATGGGGGTCATCGCAGGAATAGGTGCGATTTGCCTGACCGTTTACCTGGCTTATCGATATGCAGGGGGATTGAAGAGGGTTTTGGGGAGAAATGGTGGCAACGTGCTCTTGCGTTTGGCTGCCTTCATCCTCCTGTGCATCGGCGTTCAGATCGTGTGGCAAGGAATGGCTGGCCTTATTCAAACCCTTCCACGCTGAAGTCCTCTACCGCATTTCATTTGCGGACATTGATAGAGGAAACATGCACAAGAATTACTTAATTTCTAATGGTTTATTTTCATCATGCGCCCACATATTCTGGATATTTATTTCGTATCACGCCACATCAATCGGACATATATAGAGATTTATACTAATCCAGCACAAGAAATCGGTTGCGCCTGAGCGCTGCTGTAAACCCGTTTCCGCTGATGCTGACCATCGGCGAATTAAGTGCTCCCAAACGAGATAAGAGGAAATTCATGACGAGCAGCCCCCAGAAAGGGCGAGATCGCGCAATCGCGCGCGCCCTAGCCTACGTCGAACACGGCACGTTCGAGAAGGATCTCGCGCGCCGCGTTGCCCTTAGAACCGAAAGCCAGAAGATTCCGGACAGTTTGCCCCTCCTTTACCGTTATCTCAAAGAGGAGATCGCTCCCGCGTTCGAGCGCATGGGCTTCACAACACGCATCTATGACAATCCTGTTGAGGGCAAGCCACCCGTTCTGCTTGCGACGCGGATAGAAGATCCAAGCCTCCCCACGGTGCTCGGCTACGGCCATGGTGATGTTCAGCCGGGGCTCGACGAACAATGGACCGAAGGCAACGGGCCATGGGTCCTCGCGCATGTCGGCGATAAGCTCTACGGCCGGGGCGCTGCTGACAATAAAGGTCAACACACCTTGAATATGGCGGCTCTTGAAGCCGTATTAGCCGAACGAGGCGGCCGGTTCGGCTTCAATGTCAAGTTCATGCTCGAGACGGGCGAGGAAGTGGGCACGCCAGGTCTTGCCCAACTGGTAGCCGCGCATAAGGATGATTTCGCTGCAGATGTGCTCATCGGTTCAGACGGTCCCCGCGTTCGGGCTGACCGGCCGACACTCGTGCTCGGCTGCCGCGGCGTTCTCAATCTCGATATCGTTTGTCAGCTGCACGACAAGGCCTATCACTCAGGGCAATGGGGAGGACTTATCGCCAATCCAGCCCTCCTTTTGGCAAACGCACTCGCGACGATTGTCGGGCCGACAGGAGAGCTTCTCGTGGCTGAGCTGAAGACACCGCCCATGCCTGAAGAAAGCTCTTATGGACCTCGGCCACACCGGCGGTCCGAATGACCCGGCGATCGATAAATGGTGGGGCGAGCCAGGCATGACGCCGACGGAGCGCGTATATGCCTCAAATGTTTTCCAGGTGCTCGCGCTTTTAGCCGGTACACCGGAGCATCCGGTCGGTGCAGTCCCGGCGAAGGCGGTTGCCAATTGCCAGATGCGTTTTGTAGCCGGGACGGACGCGAAGAATATAATACCCGCGCTGCAGAAGCATCTGGACGAGCACGGCCTCTCCATGGTGAAGGTCGTGAATCCTCCTTCACAATACGCCGCCTTTGACAAGGCTACGAGGACAGAACCGGACAATCCCTGGGTGCAGTTTGTCATCGCTTCACTGAAGCGGTCGTGTGGCGCCGAGCCGGCGATCGTTCCACAGATGGGCGGCTCTATTTGTAATGATATCTTCACGGATATCCTCGGCATTCCAGCCATCTGGATCCCACACGGCTATCCGGACGACCAGCAGCATGCGCCGAACGAAAACACTCTCATCTCCCTCAACCGCTCTGCAGCCGAACTGTGGCGGGTCTCTATTGGGATATCGGAGAGAAACGCGGGCCGGCAGCCACCGCCGGTACCTCTGCAGTCTAGGAACCTGGCCTACAGAGGCAAACATGATAGTCACCATGGTTTCCATGATGCTGCCGGTCGTGCTCACGGTAGCGTTCGGCGTATTGGCCGGCTGGCATCACGACGAAAATATGAGGGCGGCCGATGCATTCGGCCGCATGCTGCTCGTCTATGCTCTTCCGCTGAGCTTGTTCACCAGCACGGCCGTACTCCCTCTCGATATTCTCCTGGATTACTGGCCGCTGGTCGTCGTACTTCTAGGCGCAACTCTAGGACCATATTTGGTTGCCTTGCTCTGCGCGCGATGGCTGTTCCGGCGCCCATTGGCCGAGTCGGTTTTGCAGGCCTTGGGATTTGCCACCCCTTCCGTTATTAGCGGCTTGCCGATTCTGACCTCGCTGGTTGGCGATAAGGCGAGCATCGTGGTGCTTGTCGGGGCGCTAATCAGCAACATCGTCACAGTCCCGCTAACCCTGGTTCTGCTTGTCCTTGCCCGCGAACGAGAACCCGGGGCCACGGTGGGCCAGGCGGCAATAGGAGCTTTAAAGCATGCATTTTCGCAGCCGATCGTTTGGGCGCCATTGCTGGCAATTGTGGTGGTGCTGAGTGGAATCCACCTGCCAGAGCAAATTGTCGCCTCAAGCCGCTTGCTCGGCAACACAATTAGCGGCGTGGCACTGTTCGCATGTGGCGTTATCCTGCAAGCGCAACGCCCCGGCTTCAACAAGGCCGCCGTGGTGACGACCATCGCCAGGCTGCTCGTCATTCCTGGCGCTACCCTGGCAATGCTCGTAGCCATTGGTGCGCCGCATACTCTGGTAATTGAGACAGTCCCCGCCCTCGGCCTGCCAGCCGGTACCATATTGGTGCTCTTTGCGATGCGATACAATGCAGGCGAGCGCGAGAATGCTGCGGTACTTCTTTATTCGAGCCTGTTCTGCATCCCCACATTGTCACTCTTTGTCTGGATCATAGGTGCCTTATCCGGATCATAATGAAAGTCAGATGCAGTCTAGCCATCGCACACCCTCCGGTTCGCTAAAAACCGAGCGGCCGCAGCGGCGCCGGCACCTGGGCCGCTTTCCTTTACCCGGAGCTTTGGCAGCGAGCGGCATAGCTCAAGTTGCCGTCGCGTTTTATTGCTGCGTCCGCGCGGTTCACGCCCGCTACGGCAGTACCGGAGTTTAGGGCACGCTAGGGGCTTGGAGTGGATAAGCAAGAACTCGCGGCGTTGGCCCATGGCTGCTGCTGCGACTTTGCTCAACGAGAAGCCTTCTACGAACGAGCTATATGGGAGCCGGGCGTTTCACGACCTCCCGCGGTACAGCAGAACACGATGCTTTGAATGGAGAGTGCGTGTTTGTGGCACTCCCCCGCCTACGGAAACGGCGCCTAAGCTGGCGGTGAAGCCGCCCAGCATGGCTTATTGCGATTATTGTTCCTCGCCTCTCCCACACACCGTATGATTGCGTTACATGAGGCTTTTGGTTGCGTGTTGGGCTAGGAGAGGGAGATGCCTCGATTCGCGCGAAGCCTCCTCTTCTTCATTGTCTTCGCTCTGTTTTGGGTGACGACCACCCCGTTTATCGACCTGCGCAATCCAGATGTATTGCTTGCTCAGGAGAGCGGAAGTGCAACCAACCAAATCGCGGTTCTCCTGCTTCTGGCGATCTCACTGGCCGTTCTCTGGAGGCATAAAGAGGCCGCGCTAGCGGCGATCTCTCCGGCGTTGCTATGCGTTCTCCTGTGGCAGTTCTTCACAGTCGTAATGTCCACGCATCCGGACTTGTCGATCCGGCGATACATCCTCAGCCTATGCGTAATCCTCATCACATTGGCCTGGCTTCTCATGCCAAGGACACGCAGCATTTTCGTACTCTGCTTCGCTTTGCCGCCGTATTCGTCCTTGGACTGGCTTACTACGGCGTGATCTTCCGGCCTGAGGTGTCGATCCACAACACGAGCGAAGTCTTGGAACTTGTAAATGCAGGTTCCTGGCGCGGCCATTTTGCGCATAAGAACATCGCGGGACCCGCGATGATCGTTCTTATGCTGTACTTTCTATACCTGGCGGATTCATCGGAGATGACCCTGGCCAAGATCTTTCACTGGGGGCTGGCACTACTCTCCTTACATTTCCTCTACTACACCAACAATAAGACATCGATCGCTCTCGTCGCCGTGATGTTCCTGCTCTCCGCGCTGATACAGCGGACCAAATTGCTCGGCGCACAGATGGTGATTGCTTTGGCTCCAGCACTCCTCATGGCCTTCCTCACCGTTGGCTCGGTGCTGTTTTTGCCCGTCGGACGAATGGCCGAGGCCTTGCTCCCGGATCCAACCTTCACCAACAGAACGGAGATCTGGCGCTTCGCCCTTGCTCGGCTTGGAGAACGTCCATTCCTTGGCTACCGGTTCGAGGCGTTCTGGGCGACTTCGGATTTGAGGAGCAGCTATCAAGAGACATGGGCGGCAGCAGCCGGCCATGCACATAACGGCTTCCTGAACCTGGCGATGACAACGGGCATCATCGGAATGCTTCTGACGGTATGGTGGCTGGTTTTAAATCCGCTGCGCGATTTCAACAGAAGTCAGAAAACTGCAAATGACCCGGATCTCGCACTCCTCTATCTGCGAATCTGGTTGTTTATGCTTCTATACGCGCATCTGGAGTCCCCCTTCTTTGTCGGAAGAGGCAATGTTTGGTTCAGTCTGCTCGGCGCAGTGCTCGGGCTGAGACTGCATGCACGTCTCAAACAGACGTCCGATCTGCAAACGAGCAAAACACCAGCCCAATCGTACCGGCCTCAGCTTGCCGGTAGTTGCGCGGAGCCAACAGCCGCTTCGTAGCGATCAGCGGCGGACAATGCGGCCGCTTGCGGATTGCCAGACACCGTGCTCGAAGCCGATTTGGGCACCATCGGCGGGCATTATGATGTCAACCTAACCGCACCTACAATTGATGAAGGATTTTGCCGGTCGCGTAACCTCGCGCGCAGCCCCTCCGGCCAGGAAGCTCGGTTGAAATCATGATGATCCACCGACAGTGACGCGCGCATCACAGAAGGTTCTCGTGCCACGCATGGGCACGTTCGGATCGGCAACCGGGATCGCCTCGATCAGCGTACGCGTGAATTCATGCTGCGGATTGCGCCAGATCTCCCCCGCTTTGCCGACCTCCACGATCTGTCCGAGATACATGATCGCCACGCGGTCGGCGAAATTCTCGACCAGTGTCAGGTCATGGGTGATGAAGAGATAGCTCACCTCGAAATCGCGCTGCAACTCATAGAGCAGGTTGATGATCTGCGCCTGCACAGAGACATCGAGCGCAGAAACGGGCTCGTCGCAGATGATGAGCTTGGGCCGGAGCGCGAGCGCCCGGGCGATGCCGATGCGCTGGCGCTGGCCGCCGGAAAACTCGTGCGGGAAACGCCTCGACCAATCCGGCCGCAAGCCCACCCGCTCCATGAGTTCGAGCACTGTCTTGCGGCGTTCTGCCACCGTTCCCACACCGTGCAGGTCAAGCGGCTCGCGGATGAGCGTCTCCACCCGCTTGCGTGGATTGAGCGATGAGAACGGATCCTGGAACACGCATTGCATAGCCGCGCGATGCGGCCGCAACTGGCGGCGCGATAGCCCGCTCACTGTCTGCCCGTCGAGCATCACGTCGCCGGACTCGATCTTCTGCAGGCCGAGGATGCAGCGCGCCAGCGTGGTCTTGCCGCAGCCCGACTCGCCCACAAGCGCCAGCGTCTCGCCGCGTTGCATTTCGAACGAGACGCCCCGCACGGCATGAACCTTCCCTCGCGTCGTGTCGAAGCTGCAATGAAGGTCGCTGACCTTGAGAAGCGGGCTCATTGGACTGCCTCAAGACGTCCGGGATGGTGACAGGCCACGATCGTGTCACCCACTTGCCTGACAGCCGGGTGCACCGTTTCGCATTCGCGCGTGGCGCGGGGGCAGCGCGGCCGAAACCGGCAGCCGCTGGGCAGGTCCGTTATGGCGGGAACCATGCCGGGAATCTCCTCCAACGGCTTTCCTCCTGCCCGCCTGCGGCCGGGCCTCGGCGTCGCGCGCAATAGCCCTTGCGTATAGGGATGCTGCGGCGAGGCGAACAGCGTCTGGACCGAAGCCTCCTCCACCTTGTGCCCGGCATACATCACCACCACCCGGTCTGCCATCTGGGCGACGAGGCCGAGATTGTGGGTGATGAGGATAATGGCAATGCCCAGCTCATTCTGCGCCCTCTTGAGCAGCCGCATGATCTGCGCTTGCACGGTGACGTCGAGCGCCGTCGTCGGCTCGTCGGCGATCAGAAGATCGGGCTTACAGGCCAGCGCCATCGCAATGACGACGCGCTGGCGCTGGCCGCCGGAAAGCCGGTGCGGATATTCGTCAATGATCCTGTCGGGGGAAGGCAGGCCCACCTCGCGCAGGAGTTCCACCACGCGCAGGCGTGCCTCCGCCGCGGATATGTCTTCATGTTCGAGGATCACCTCGGCCACCTGGTGTCCGATCGTATAGACCGGGTTCAGCGCCGCCATCGGCTCCTGAAACACCATGCCGATGCGCCGGCCGCGAACCTTGCGCATGGCGCTGTTGTCGTCGACAGGCAGCGGCTCGCCGCGAAACAAGATGTCGCCTGACCGCCTTTCGAGACCGGGCGGTAAAAGCCCCATGACGGCCAGCGACGCCATGGACTTGCCGCAGCCCGATTCACCGACGACGGCGAGCGTCTCGCCCGGCGCGACCGAAAAGGTGACGCCACGCAGGATGGCCGTCTCGGTCATCCCCCTGGGGCTGACGCGCAGATCGCGGATATCGAGGAGGTTCGTGCCGTTCATGCTCAGACTTCCCGTTTTCTGAGGCGCGGATTAAGCGCGTCGTTCAGCCCCTCGCCCACGAGGTTGAGCGCGAGTGCCGTGATCAGAAGGGCCGCGCCCGGGATGGCGATGATGTACCATGCATCGCGGATCTGGCCTCGCCCCATGCCGATCATAGTGCCCCAGGTGATCACATTGGGATCACCGAAGCCCAGGAAGGACAGTGCGGATTCCATCAGGATCGCGGTCGCCATCAGCACGCTCGACATCACCGTTATGGAGGAGAGTGCGTTGGGCAGGATTTGGGTGAAGATGATCCTCAGATCGCTCATGCCGATCACCAGGCAGCTGTGGACGAAGGCACGCTCGCGCAGGATGAGGAATTCGCTGCGCACAAGGCGGGCCACCGTCGGCCATGAAACGATGCCGAGCGACATCACCACCGCCTCGATGGACGTGCCGAGCACCGCGATGATTACGATTGCCAGCATGAATTGCGGGATGGTCTGAAAAAGCTCCGTCACGCGCATCAGCACGTCGTCTACCCATCCCCCGTAGTAACCGGCAAGAGAGCCGACGAGGATCCCGATGACAAGCGCGAAGCAGACGGCGATGAAGCCCACCATCAACGACACCCGCGCGCCATGGAAAATGCCGGCGGCAATGTCGCGTCCGAGACTATCGGTGCCGAGCGGTACTTCCGGCATGGTGCCCGGCCAGGTCAGCGCCGGTGCGACCATGTCGTAAGGATCGCCTGGAAACACATAAGGCGCACTCAACGCCATCAGTATGATCGCGAGCAGCAGGAGAACTCCGAGGGCGAGCGTCCAGTTGGAGAAAATCGTCCGGGAAATTGCAACGAGACGCGGCATTACCGAAGTTCCACAGTGGGGTTGATCAGGGCATAGAGCAGGTCGACGGCCAGATTCACCAGCACCACAAAAATCGAGGAAAGCACAAGGATGCTGAGAAGCAGGTTGAGGTCACGCTGGAACATCGCATCAAACATCAGCCTGCCGACACCGGGCCAGGAAAACACAGTCTCCGTAAGCACCGCACCGCCGAGAAACGCGCCGAGATTGGTGCCCGCCACGGTGATGAGCGGAAAGATCGCGTTGCGCAGTGCATGATGATAGGCGATCCGGTTTTCCGAAATGCCCTTCGCGCGCGCCACACGGATATATTCCAAGCTCAACACTTCCAGCATGCCGGCCCGGACCAGCCTGGTATAAATGGCGAGATAGAAAACGGCCTGGGTAATGGCTGGCAGCGCCAGATGCCGCATCACGTCGAGCACATAGGCAAGGCCCGTCTTGTTGCTGATGATATCCGACATGCCGCCGGTCGGCGTCCAGCCGAGCTTGACCGAGAAGACCACGATCATCATCAACCCGATCCAGAAAGGCGGCGTCGCATAGAAAAGGAGCGAGGCGAGTGAGATCAGCTTGTCGGGAAGGCGGCCTGCCCTCCGGGCGGCGACGACACCCAAGAGGATGCCGAACACGAGCGCCATGGCGATGCTGCTCCCGACCAGAATGAGCGTCGCCGGAATGCGTTCGAAGATAAGCGTCGAAACCGGCATATTGTGTCTGTAGGAATAGCCGAAATCGAACATGAAGAGCCGCTGGAGGAAGGCCCACAATTGATGAAGCATCGGCTGGTCGAGACCGAATTCCCGCCGCAGATTGGCCAGATACTCGGGGTCTGCCGTGCCCGCCTCACCTGCGAGCACATCGGCCGCATCGCCTGGCGCAAGCTGCAACAGGAAGAAATTGATGATGGCAATTCCCAGCACGGTCAGGACGACATGCACAAGCCGCTTGCCGAGATAGCTCAACGGGATCCTTCGCTTGGCGGTTATCACGTTTGATTGGCCTTTCCGGTGCCGATCGCCTGGCAAGGTATGCGGGGCGCGGCTGCATGTTTCATCGTAAATAGATCACCACATCAGAGCTGTGTGCGCACTTGCCAGAGCTCCGGGAAAAGCTCCACCTGCAGCATCTTGCGCAGGTAGGAAACGCCACCCGTGCCGCCCGTGCCCCGCTTCAGCCCGATGATCCTCTCCACCGTGGTCACATGGTTGAAGCGCCACCGCCGGAAATAATCCTCGAAGTCGACCAGTTTTTCGGCCAGCTCATAGAGCGGCCAGTGCTTTTCGGGGTCCTGGTAGACAGCCTTCCAGGCCTCGGTGACCTGCGGATTCTCTGTGCGCATTTCGCGCCAGTCGGTGCGCTCGGCGTCTGCGCCGATATCGAAGCCGTTGCGCGCCAGAAGCAAAAGCGCCTCGTCGTAGAGGCTGGGCCTCGACAAGACCTCCTCGAGCGCGGCGAGAATTTCTGGCCGGTGCGCGTGCGGCAGCAGCATCGCGGGGTTGCGATTGCCCGCCAGAAACTCGATCATCCGGTATTGGTAGGACTGGAAACCTGAGGATTGGCCGAGCGAACCGCGAAACTGTGTATATTCGCTCGGCGTCATGGTGCGCAGCACGTCCCACGCATTGTTGAGCTGCTCGAAGATGCTGGCAACGCGGGCGAGCATCTTGAATGCCGGCTGCACCCGATCCTGCCGAATCTCCCCCATGGCCGAGGTGATCTCGTGGATCGCAAGCTTCATCCAGAGTTCCGACGTCTGGTGCTGGATGATGAACAGGAGTTCGTCATGCGCGGACGACAAGGGCTTCTGCGCACTCAGCACAGGCTCGAGGCACAAATAGTCTCCATAGGACATCCGCCCTTCGAACGACATCTGGGCGCCTTCCCTGGAAGGATCGTAAGGCGTTGTCATGTTACGAGGGACCTCTGCTTGAATTCGGGAGCGTCCCAGAGGCGGTTGGCGAGCACATCCTTCAGGATGGCAACTGCCTTGAGCACGTCTTCCTCATCGATATAAAGCGGGGTGAAACCGAAGCGCAGCACGTCCGGCGCTCGGAAATCGCCGATCACGCCGCGTGCGATCAGTGCCTGCATGATCGCATAGCCTTCGGGGTGACAGAACGACACCTGACTGCCGCGCCGGTCATCCTCGCGCGGCGAGGCAAGCGTGAGCTCTGCGCCGAGCGCCTCGACCTCGCGGATGAACAGGTTGGAAAGCGCGAGCGATTTCTCACGCACGTCCTGCAGCGACACCCCGTCCCAGACGTCGAGCGCCGCGTCCAGCACCGCCAGCGCGACGATCGGCGGCGTGCCGACCCGCATCCGTTCAATGCCCGGGGCTGGACGGTAATCGAGATCAAAGGCGAAAGGCGCCTCGTGTCCCATCCAGCCCGAGAGAGCCGGGCGAGCGCTCTCGGCATGTTCCGGCGCAATATAGATGAAGGCCGGTGCGCCCGGTCCACCATTCAAATATTTATAAGTACAACCCACCGCGAAATCGGCCTTTGCTGCGGTAAGATCGACGGCGAGCGCACCAGCCGAATGGGCGAGGTCCCAGATTGTGAGGGCTCCTGCCGCATGCGCCTTTTCCGTCAGCCTGCGCATATCGTGCAGACGTCCCGTCCGGTAATCGACCTCCGTGATCAGCGTCACCGCGACGCTCTCGTCGATCGCGTCTTCCACCGCTTCCGGGTCCACGACACGCAGCTCGTAATCGGGCCCCAGCGATCTGAGAAGCCCCTGCGCGATATAGAGATCGGACGGGAAGTTGCCGTTGTCGGAAAGCACAACCCGCCGGCCGGGCCGCATTTCAAGTGCGGAGGCAAGCGCCTGGTAGACCTTGATGGAGAGGGTATCGCCCATTACGACCGTGCCTTCTGCAGCGCCGATCAAGCGCGCGACGCGATCGCCCACTTTCCGGGGTTGCAGCATCCAGCCGGCGGTGTTCCAGGCGCGGATGAGCTGACTGCCCCACTCCTCGGAAAGCAGCTTCGCCACCCGCTCGCGCGCGGCGAGCGGCAGGGGTCCGAGCGAATTGCCGTCGAGATAGATGACGCCGGGCGGCATGTGGAAAAGGCCGCGGGTCTTTGAAAAATCACTCATGCCTGTCCTCTTTGGTGCTCATGCCCAGTCACGCGCGATTGCCTGCGCGACCGCCATGCCGCTCGACACCGCGCCGGTTACCAGCGCCTGCGCGAGATAATCGCCGCAATAATAGACCCGCCGTGGCTGGGAAGCCTGCCGGTCCAGAAAGGCGCGCAGCTTGCGCGCATAACCGGGATAGAAGATCGGCAGCTTGCGGGCGATACGCTGGTTATAGCTGTCGGCGCGATTGGCTTCGAAAGCCGGCAAGAGATCCTTGACCTGCTCGGCGACCGGGCCGTCAAACCCGAGCGGATTGGCGGAAGCCACGGCTTCGCGTTCTGCCTCGGGCGTCAATTGCGCATAGATCTGCGCCGGGCGGCCGGGCCGCGCAGGCACCTGCTGATAAGTGGAGAGCGGCCCCTTTGTGTCGCGCGTGAAGAACCGCATCGCCGGCGCGATATCCGAGCCGAGCGCGTAATGCACGATGCCCAGCGAATTGTAACGCACGCCCTCGAAAAACGCGCTGTCTTCCGCCTCAAGTCCGTGCACCAGGCCGCGGACGAGGCTGCCTTCCACCGCGGCGACGACGAGATCCGGCTCCTCCGTCACCTGCCGGCCTTGCGCGAGATAGGTGACGCGCGGCTTGCCTTCGCCCGTTTCGATCGCCGTCACCGGGCAATTCAGGCGCACGTCGAGCAAGGCTGCAAGCGCCTGCGGCATCTCGCCCATGCCCTTCCTAAAACCATAGACCGTATCCTGGCCGATGAGATGGGGCGTGGTCGACATGAAGAAGGCGGCCGAGATTTCCTCCGGATTCCAGCTTCTGGTTCCCCGGAAGGTGGGCTCTACCATCCGCTCGAGCACGCGCGGTCCCAGCACGCGGGCAATGAAGCTGGCAAGCGTCTCGTCATCGTACTCGACCGCTGAAGTCAGGTCATCGGGGTTGGTACGCGTGCGCAGCGCAAGAAGCCGCGCGCCAAAAGCAATGAACCGCGCCCGTTCCGCAAGGGACAGGCCCGGTGTGAGAAGGCTTTGCACGCCCGGCATCAGTTCGATGCGCCAGTTCTCGCCGCCCTGCCCGCAATCGGCTCCGAGCTTACGGATCGGGACCAGCGAAGGTTGAAGTCCGAGCTCGCGCACCAGCCCCATAGTCGGCTTGCTGAACGGATAGAGCAGCCGAGCGCCGTAAGCGAACTGGATATCGCGGATCCTCCCCTCGCCCATGCGCCCGCCGAACCGGCCCTGCTCCTCCAGAACAGTGACGCGATGTCCCTGCTGCTGCAGGCGATAGGCGGCGGTGAGCCCGGAAATGCCTGAACCGACGACGATGATGGCCTTGGATTGCATTCTCGGACTTCTCGTCATGCCGGGCGAAGCGCTTCTGGCTGTACGCGCAGGTCGATTACGGCGGGCCGTCCCGCGTCAAGGCTTGCGCGGAGCGCCGGCAGAAACGCTCCCGTTTCCTCCACCACATGCCCATCCGCGCCGAGCGCACGCGCGTAATCGGCAAAATTCACCGGCGAAAGCTCCGTACCCACCGCACGGCCGAACATACGCTTCTGACTGGCATTGATCGCCCCGAACATCGCATTGTTCACCACGATGGTGACGATCGGCAGATTATGGAGCACCGCAGTAGCGAGTTCCTCGCCATGCATCATGAAACAGCCATCGCCGGCAAGAGCCACCACGACACGTTCCGGCTGGGTCACCTTCACGCCTATGGCTGCAGGAAGGCCGTAGCCCATCGCTCCGCTTTTCGGTCCCATCTGCGTGCCGAACCGACGATGCCCAAAATAACGCTGCGGCCAGAGCGCATAGGAGCCCGCGCCAACTGTCACGATTGCATCATCGGGCAATTCCGCGCGCAGAATGGCACAGATCTCCTTGAGATCCACCGGCCCCGGACAGGTGCCGCTTTTCGCGAACGCTTCGCGGATCGCGCGCAATTCGGCACGGAATACCTCCCATTCCCCCCGCGGTCGGAGCCCGCTCGAAGCCAGCGCCCGCACCACCGCCGAAGGCGTGGCACAGACCGAAAGACTCGCCTGATAGGCGCGGTTCAGCTCTTCCGCCGCAGGATGCACATGGATGAGCACCTGTTTCGGCACCGGCACGTCGAGCAGCGAAAATCCTTCGAAGGCAGAGCCGCCGAATGTGTTGATCTCGCCGAGCTTCATACCCAACACGAACACAAGATCCGCCCGGCGAACGGCCTCCTGCAAGCCACGGTCGGCCGCAATGCCCAGTTCGCCGACATAAGAAGGATGGTCGTTGTCCATCATGTCACGGCGGCGATAGGCGGTCGCTACGGGAAGATGCAAGCTTGCTGCAAGAGCCGCAAGATCGGCGGCGGCCTTTTCGTCCCAGTCACTGCCACCGACGATTATCAGGGGTCGTTCGGACTTCGAAAGCAAGTGGGTGATGCGCTTCAGATCGGCCCGGCCGATCTCCTGCGTAGGCTTTTCCGGACACGGCGGAACAGCGATATCGCCCACCTCCTGCGCCCAGACATTCTCGCGCACGACGAGCACAACCGGTCCCGGCCGGCCCGAGATCGCCATATGCCATGCACGCGCGAAATATTCCGGTAGCCGCCGCGCTTCCGTTACCTCTGCCACCCATTTGGAGACTGGCGCAAAGAGCGCGGGAAGGTCACTGCCAAGAAGAGGGTCGCGGTCCGAGATTCCGCCGCCCGCCTGCCCGATGATCATGATCATCGGGGCTGCATCCGTCTGCGCGGTGTGTAGCGCAAGCGTGGCGTTGAGCGCTCCGGGTGCCCGCGCGGCGAGGCAGATACCTGGCGTACCCTTCAGCCGCCCCGAGGCCTGCGCCATATAAGCCATGCCGCCTTCATGCCGGCAGGTAACGAGATCGATGCCCGGGGCCGCCTGACCGTCGAGCGCATCAAGAAGCTCCAGAATTCCTTCACCCGGTACATGAAAGACCGGCCCGGCATTCCAGGCCGAGATCAGGCCCGCAAGAACCTCCGCCCCCGATTGACCGGCGTTCGCCTCCGACGCCTGGATGCCACTGCTCAACGCTCGCCTCCCGAGCCTGACGCTCTCTACCAGCGTGGTCTTTAAAAGCCTGCGCGGCCGTTCTCAACCGGCTCCTCCCGTGCTGCCCGGACTTTCGGCTGAAATAGAAAAAACGATGTCGACGTCAGACAATGCACCCATGGTGCTCTTTTCCCGGCCTGGGCACATTGCCGATACGGCTTGCCGCAAGGGAGTTTCACGAGGATGGCCATAGCAAGCGCCAGCTTGCCCAAGATGGGCGTGATCATGCTCAACACTGCCTTTCCCCGGCCGGTGGGCGATATCGGCAATGCGGCAACGTTCCGTGGCAACGTCGTCTACGAGGTGGTGGAGGCCGCAACAGTTTCCCGCGTGATGGGCGGCATGGGCCAGGACGAGACGCTCGCCGGCGGCTTCCTCGCCGCGCGCGACAGGCTTATCGAACAGGGGGCGCAGATCGTCACCACGTCATGTGGCGTCCTGGTCTTCTATCAGGACGATCTGGCGAAAGGCTGCGGGACGCCGATCGTCGCTTCCAGCCTGTTTCAGGTGGCCCGTCGCCGGAAGGAATTCGCGGGTCCCGTCGGCATCCTGGTTATGGATTCGCGCAGCCTCACGCCGGCCCATCTTGAGGCCGCCGGCTGCCCGCCGGATTCGCCTGTTGCAGGCCTGGAGAACGGCACGGAACTCCATCGCGTGCTGAAAGCGAACAGCCCGGCAGTCCCACTCGATCCCGAACACGCCAAGCAAGACGTGATCGCCGCCGCGCGGCATATCCTTGAGGAAGCTCCGCAGACTGCTGCCTTTGTGATGGAATGCACCAATCTGCCGCCCTATCGCGCGGCGCTTGAACAGGCGCTCGGCCTTCCGGTCTTCGACATCCTCACCTGGCTCGAGGAAATCTGGCGCGACGAACAGGTTCGCCGCACTTAACGCTCCTATCCCTGCGCGACATAATCAGCGAGCCGGATATCCTTCTCGCCCGGAACCGTCTTGCGCGCGAATTCAGCCTCGCGGCCCCAGGGCATCGTGGCGTCGATGGCGAGCCTTCCCCAATGGTCCTTGTGCGCGTCACGATAAAAGCCGGGAATGTCGTTGAGGATTATCGCGCGCGTGTCAGCCCTCCCGCGCGTCAGATACGCCCACATCACGTCGTCGAGATTGTAGATGTCGACATCTTCGTCCACCGCAATGACAACCTTGTTGTAATCGAGATAGGAGCCCATTGCCGCGAGCAGCGCATGCTTGCCCTGCCCCTCATAATGACGCCGGAGCTTGATGATCGTGATCATCACATTGGGCTTGCAGCTGACATCGATGACGCCCGGCACCTGCGCCGACACATGGCGGAAGATGCGCGCCGCAGTCACGGCCTCCAGCGGACGCAGATCCTCCGGCGAGCCGCACAGCAGACCGTGCAGCACCGCTCCC